>Ga0075030_100003321_pt1 | contig 14616 bp, 9 predicted proteins | sample LitLauG_LLR_2012_FD_71393 | JGI IMG/M metagenome (GOLD analysis project Ga0075030, IMG submission 71393) | Freshwater sediment microbial communities from Pennsylvania, USA - Little Laurel Run_MetaG_LLR_2012 | ecosystem: Environmental > Aquatic > Freshwater > Creek > Sediment | place: USA... | reverse complement strand
ATGATTTTCCGGTCGGCCGATGAAGCTGACGCCGTTCAAGCCGCCGATTTTCTTGGCAAGAAACAAGTGGTAAAGCGGTCATGGGGTTCAAGTGCCGGCAAGCGCAGCGTCAATTTTCATGATACCGAGGAACATAAAATCAAACCACACAAGCTCCGTAATCTCCGCGACCACGAGTGCGTGCTGGTTCACTGTGAAAAAGGTTTTCAACGACTGACGCTGCCACCATTGGAAGCAAATGGTGAAGTCGCTAGATGGTTTCCATTGTGGCGTTATACATTTTGAAAATTCACTTGCAGATGGCCGTCGGTGCGACATAGATACGCGTTACGCCGCAATTCGGAGCGCCGAGTGCCGTGGTGTAGGGATTGGCAATCGTTTCCAAGCGGGCTAAGACAACTGGGATGACAAAAAACCGGTAATAAACGCTAATTGTTGACAATGCCGAAAACGAGAATGCTCCAGAACGAGCCTGCCGCAACCCGCGACAATTTTTTGAATATAGTGTATTCCGTAATCACAACTGTTGAAATGCTGGAGTCCAAAATTTTGACCAGCCAAAAAACAAGCCTTTTGAATTTTGCCATATAACACAACTCTCATTAATGATTTGGTAAAATGACTGGTTAACGTCGCAGGTAACGAACCACCGCTTCCGTGCGGGTTTGGACGTGTAGTTTTTCATAGATGTGCCGGATGTGGTTGCAAACGGTGTGGATGCTGATGCCGAGTTCGTCGGCGATTTGTTTGTAGGCCAGCCCTTCGGTCAGCTTGTCGAGCACTTCGCGTTCGCGCTGGGACAGCTCGGTTTTCTTCTCGGCCGGCATGGGCGGAGCTTGAAATGACTGGACGATTTTGCGCGCAATGGGCGCCGACATCGGTGAGCCGCCGTCCACCACATCGCGAATGGCCTCGACCAACTTTGCGGGCGGCATTCGCTTCAACAAATAACCAGACGCGCCAGCCTTGAGCGCATTGAAAATCAATTCCGTGTCTTCAAAAATGGTGAGCATTAGCACGAGCGCGTCGGGCATAACGGCCTTAAGACGGCGCACACATTCGATGCCATCCATCGCACCCATTTTGATGTCCATGAGGATGACGGCGGGTTGGTCGCCGGGCAATTTTTCCAGTGCCTCCTCGGCGGTGGCGTAGCGGCTAACGCAACAGAAACCGCCGGCGGTTTCCAGATAGGTAACGATGCTGTCGCGGAGTTCCGCGTTGTCGTCCACGATGGAAACGGTGACTGGCTTGCTCATGTTTTAGCTTTGGAAATATTTTTCAGCGGAATAATAAAACGGACGGACGTGCCACCGCCGGACTCGGATTTTAATTCGTACCGGCCACCGACATTGGTGAGGCGGCGCTGTAATCCGGTCAGTCCGTGGCGCGGCACGGCCAGTTTATTTGAAGTGTCGGCGGCGTGGGTGGTAAATTTTTTGGTGGCGAATCCGCTGCCATTGTCCTCGACGAACACTTCAAAAATGGCATCAGTCAGAGTCATCCTCACCTGGACGCTCGTCGCGCCGGAATGCTTGACAATGTTGCTTAAAACTTCCTCGAAGGCAAGCAGCACATCGTGGCGAACTTCCGAGAAAAAAGTGATGGCGGGCAGGCTGCGCGGTAGTTGCAACTGGCATTGAATGGGCGTGTCCTGAAAATATTCCGTGGCGTATTGGCCAAGGTAGTTGACGAGCTGTTCAAGTGAGTCGTTGCTGGGATTGACAGCCCAGACGGTGCGGTCGAGAGAAGAAAGCAAATCACGCGAAGTATGCGCGATGGATATAATTTTTCCGGCGGAAATGTTTGTCTCGGCCGTCTCGCGCGTGACGGCGTCGCTCAAATAGGAGATTTTTGCGAGCTTGGAACCGATTTCGTCGTGGATGTCCTGGGAAATGCGGATGCGCTCGCGCTGCAAGACCTCGCGTTGTTGTAGCAGTTCCACGCGGCGGCGCAGGGCGGCTACCCAGGCGCTGATGCCGAAGACGACGAGCGCTAGGATGCCGATGATCCATAAAAGCTTTTGCAGCGTCCACCACGGCGGCAATTTCAGGACGGCCACATCGTCCGGTGAACGTAGCTCGATGAAAAATGATTTCGCGCGCCACGCGTCGCCCGCCCGCCAGTTCTCGCCTTTCTGGACGCGGCAGATGCCGGTGACGGCGACGAGGGTGTCGTTATGCAAATGACTGAAACTTTTGCCGTCGGCTTCGCTGTCGAATTGCGCGTGGAAAATGAATCCGCCAGATTGGAGCACCAGAAATGGTTCGGGACCGTGAACCGCGCGATCGAGCACGGTGGCTTTCATCCGGACGAGATGGCAATCAAAGGTGCCCTGAAGAGCTGCATCCACCGAAATCGGCGTTGCGAGCGGCGGCAGGCCGGAACCGGTTTTCCGAAAGACCGCGTCCTGAATCATCGGCGTGTAACTGCCGAAGGCCAGAAAGCCGAGAACCTGCAGCTGGTCGCCGGGCTGGAGTGCGCCGGGCTGGGCCGTCAATACCTGCAAATCGCCGCTGGGATCGGTGAGAAAGAGATTGCCGTCATCGGGTCGGCTGCTGACGGTTCCCTGCACCAGGATGCGATGCCCGAATGTCGCCGTGGGATTGAACTTGAGCAGGCTGCCAATGCTGTGCGCCGGGTCGGCGAAGGGGTTTTCCGGCGCGGGCTGTTCGATGATGAAATCCTGCGGGCGCGGTACGAGGAGCCAGTTGTCGAAGAGCTGGTTCTGCCGGTTGAATCGCGGGGCGCAGACGCCATGCACCAGCACGATGCTGTCCGGCAACCGTTCACTTTCGGCGGCAGGCAGGTTGCGGATCAACGCGGTCAGCCGTTCGCCGCTGGTGACGATTTCAACCAGATGATTGCCAGCCTCGTCCTGTCTGACCGCGCGCACGATGCCGCGAATTTCTACGAACTGGCTGTCTTCCTGACCGCTGACGAGCTGGTCATAGGAAACTGGTTTGGCTTTGGGAAATTCTCCGCGACCCAGCACGGTGATTTTTTTGGCGATGACGGTGGGCGCGTATTCGCCCTTGTCGGTGACGCCTTCGATTTGAATCAACTCACCGTCTGCGAGAAACGGCGGTTCCGGCGATGGTTCAATATTGAAATAAATCCCGGCGGTGTCGTCCTGAAAAAAACGGTAAAACTGCGTGGCGTCAAAAAAAGTGATTAATCCGGACAGGCGTGTCGGATAGTGCAATGCCGCCTGGGCTGGACTTAATAAACGAACCGCCGCTGCCGAGGTCAACTCTGGCAGATTGTTGGTCACGGCTGCGTGACTCATGAAATTGGCCGCCGCGAGCAAGAAGCAGATCGGCAGAGACCGGCCAGCGCCGCGCCGTGCCGGTTCCCTCGGAACCGCCGTAAGCAGAAACGCGCGACTTGCTGGCGGCAAAAGGCGGGATGATTTCATCTGGAATCATTCTGATTCAAATTTGCAATCGTGGCAATACGAGTCCGGCTTAGGCGGTGCGTGTTTCACACAAGGCCGAATCGATCTTAGATTCGCCGGATTCACGGTACGGCCAGACGGTAATACATCGTGCTGTTGCCAATTGAATTGGTGAGCAGACAATTGCCATGGGGGTCGAAGGTTTTGGAAGTGAGCACCGGCCAGTTTCCCGGCGGCTGAACCAGATTCGTCGTGGCCAGCAAATTATATGCGGCGTTGGGAAAACCATTGCTGCCGCCCAAGAACGCCTGCCCCGCCTGCACGCCAATATTCAGGACAGGCAATTGATCTGAGCCGGGGGTGGCCTGATAAACGCGGACGTAGTCCACCTGTTCCTCGCCGGGAAAGGGTGTGTTAATATTGATGCTATTGGTGCCGGGGTTGCCCAGATAATTGCCCCCTACCGAGAGATTTATGATCAGGTGAAACGGTTGGCTGAACGGAGCCGGATACGCACCGCCGGAAGTGAACCAGTTCGTGAGTGTCTGGTAGGGAATACCGTCCACAAACCAAGTAATCGTATTGGTGGACCAATCTATCCGGTAGATGTGAAAATTGGTCACGGAACCGCTGTTGGGCAGGACGTAGCTTTGCGCGTTATAAACATCGTTGCCCACGGAGCCGTAGTGCAGCGTGCCGTAAATGGTGGAGCCGATGCTGCCTTTGTTTTCCGTCACATCAATTTCCCCGGACGCCGGCCAGGTTCCGTAAGTGGAATTCTCGGGCATCAGCCAGAGCGCCGGCCAGTAGCCGCCGCCCTGCGGAAATCTGGCGCGGAATTCGATGCGGCCGTAAGTGGTCGTGAACCGTCCCGCCGTGTTGATGCGAGCCGAGGTATAATTGTAACCCGCATAAGATTCCTGGCGGGCGAAAAGGTGGAGCATACCGTTGCTGACCGTCAGATTTTCCGGGCGCGCGGTGTAATACTCCAGCTCATTGTTGCCCCATCCGGAAATGTAGTTGGTGCCGATGTAAAATCCGTTGCCGATGTCGTTCGTCCATTTCGTGGAATCCAGATTGGTGCCGTTGAATTCATCATTCCACACCAACTGCCAGCCTGCCAGCGCGGGGCCGGTGGAGATGAGCAAGGTAAGGGCAACCAGAAGGCCGGCCGCCAGAGGGCGGTTGAAAAAGCCGGAACGTGTCATGTGAAATAGGAGGTGTATGGCAAAAGGAATTAAAGGTCGTGGCGGTGTTGATTCAAGGCAGCCGGGTGCTGTGCTGCTGGAGCCAGGCCAAGTCGCCGGTGTTGGCATCCTGTTGCGTTCCCGACAATGGCGGGGCGGAATTGCAGTTCAACACGTGCGAATCATGCCAGCGTTTGATTTCCGCGTGACCATCGGCGAAGGACAAACCACCCGCGCCATTGTGGTAACTGGCGGGAATGTCAATCCAAACGGTAATGTTGGGATCGCAAACAAAAAATCCGTCGTTAATGCTGGCTGGATTTTCATCCAAAAACACAAAGCGATCCGACGGGGAATCCACGGCGGTCAGTTTGCGATACACCGTCAGGGTTTTGGTTCCGGTGTAACCCCGGGTGACATTCCAGTTTTCATCAATCGCGGGATTGCTGCTATGACCCGGATTCATCCAGCAATTCATGGACATGCTTCGCACCGCCGGCATCCCGCTCAACGCATGGGTGTCCGCCGGACATTTGTAAACTTTGACACTGTTCACTGACGAATAGAGCAATCCCGCCTGAATCAGCAGGGTGTTGGTGGCCGACGGCAGGTAGGCCACGGATCCCAGAACCCACGAGCTTTTGTAGCCGCCCGGCTGGGCGTTGGGATCAGCCGGATCGGTGACGGTCACCTGGTTGCCGGTCACGCGCACCAGTTGATCCTGGTTGTCGCCGGCATACATGACCCAGCCCAGTTGCAGTTGCTTCAGATTATTGATGCAACTGATACCTTGGGCTTTGGCCTTGGCCTTGCTCAACGCCGGCAGCAGCATGGCAGCCAAGATCGCGATGATCGCGATCACCACAAGCAGCTCGATCAAAGTAAAGCCGCGCCGGGAACGCCCGTCCGCTGGCTGGCAGGAACCATTCTCCAAACGCCTCAAGGCCGGTGAAACAGAGATCTGGAACATAGATTTATTTTAATTGATGGCTGAGGGCCGGCTCGACGCCGGCCCTCTCCGAATCCGTTTTTATTGGGTGCTTACGCGGTAAAACCGCGTGCCGGTGGCCGGATAGGATTTGGTGATCGTTCCGCCCGTGCCAGAGACTGTTTCCAGCAGGTTCCAAGTGCTGTCCGTCAGGGCGTTTTTGTAAAGCACCTGATAACTGGATCCCAGTTGCGAGGCGAACGAAATGTTAATGCTAACGCTGCTTTGAACGGCGCTCAACGTGACGGAATTCACCGCTCGCAATTGCATGTTGTCGTAGTAAATGGCGCCGGAACCGCCCGCGCCGAAATAATAAACCAGATAGCGCACCTTGACGGTGTTTGGCGGAGCCACGAGCAGGTTGGTGGTGCCCACCACCGACCAGTCGCTCCAGAAGGCGATGATGTTGGTCACCGGTAGGTTGACCCAAGTGTCCTGCGGGAATTGCGAGCTCATAATGGCATTAGTGTTGATCGTCTCCGATTCATAGACGCCGCTCAAATTTCCCCCGTTGTCGAAGAACTGGATTTGAACCACGCAATAATTGCCGCCCATGAGCGGATCGAGGCTGGACGAATAAAAATTCCCGTTGGCGGAAAATGCCTGACCGGCACTGGCCGGAACGTCCTGATAAATGCCGTTGTCCTGAGCCACGGCAAATGATTCGCTGGCATAAGTGCCGTCCAGAATGGATACCGGCGTGCTGCTCAAGTAGTAATAATAATTGGCGGTGACCAGATTACCGCCATTGAAACGCACCCAGGCGTTCTCCCACGGCTCTGATTCCACCCCGTCCTCAAAGCCGGGGTTGATTAGTAGATTGGTGGCCAGTTGCGCGGTCGTCACGACTTTGAGCTTGGCCGTGGCGGCGATGGCACCAGACGTGTCCGAAACCGTAATTCCATAAACCCCAGCATCCGCCGGTGTCACGTTGGAAATGATCAGCGCTGCGCCGGTCGCTCCGGCGTATTTCGAACTGTTGCTTAAATTGACGCTATTGGCAGACCATTGATAATGCAATGTGCTGTTGCCCGTCGCCACCACGGTGAACGTGGCGTTATGTCCGGCCACCACGGTCTGGCTGGCCGGGAAGGTAGCGATGTCCGGATCGCCCGGAGCCAGTTTATTCAACGTCAAATCATCATAAGTCACACTACCGCCCACGGCGTAGCCGGCCACTTGGGTGAAGAAACTTTGATAACGCACTTTTACCGTTCCCGCCGGCGCGGTCATGGTGGCCGATGTGCCGATGACGTTCATCAAATTCGGGTCGGTCAAATCAATCTGGTTGGTGATTTGCAAATCCACCCAGGTGTCCGGGGTCAGGTTGGCTGTGGTGATGATCGCGGATTTGTAAAGCGCCAGGGTGTTGTTGCCTGCATCCAAAAACGCCACTTGCAACCAGAACTGGTTGGTGCCGAGCGACGGGTCGGAGACAATGTTGAAGGGCGTCTGCGTGTTCACCCAGCCGTCGGCGGACCACACCGAACCGGGAGTGGTGATCACATCCTGATACAAACCGCTCTGGTTTGGCGGGCCGGAATACTGGCCGTAATCCAGCGCAAAGAAAGTGCCGCTGTGCGCCACATACGCCTTGGTTGTGCTGCCAGCAACAATTGTTCCAGCCGAGAGGATACCGCTGCCTTGCGGGTTGGCGTTGGCTCCGCCATTGATGTAGGCCGTCCAGCCATTGGCGTTTCCGGTCTCAAACCCGGAATTGAACAGCACATTGGCGGCGGGGAGTTTGTCGGCGGTCAATGCCAGCCCGACAAGAATTGCCGCAACCTGCGCGGCTCTGCGTTTTGCAATGGTTTTCATGTCTTTCATGATTCTATTGTGACTGTGTCGTTGGTTTTTCATTTCATAACGCACCAGCCGCGAGATTTGCGCGGGCAATTTGCGTCAGTGAATGGTTGAACCCTAACAGCGTTTGAAAAACCGCGCTATGACTTGAATTGTCCATGCCGACCGAATCGGAGCCGGCGGACATTTCTTCACTTGGGCAGGGAACGAAGGTATTTCGCCGCTGCCTCAGTGCGGCAGCGGACGTGCAGTTTTTCGTAGACGTGGATGAGATGTGTGCGAACCGTTGTGAAGCCGATGTTCAGTCTGGCGGCAATTTCCTTGTTGGAAAGACCCTCGGCGACCATCGCGAGAATTTCCGATTCGCGTGGCGAAAGGCGGGATGTCTCATCCGATCCGCCCGGCGTGCCGGCAAACGAACGCACCACCATCCGCGCTATCTCGTGCGTCATCGGCGCGCCGCCCGCGCGAACCTCGGCGATCGCCTCCAAAATTTCCGCGTCGTCGGAGCGCTTCAAAACATAGCCACACGCTCCCGCCTTGAGCGCCTGGAAAATCATGTTCGTGTCTTTGTAGACGGTGAGCATGATGACTTGCAGGTTGGGCATTTTTTCGCGCAGGCGCGCGGTGCAGGCGATGCCGGTTTCGCCGGGCAAATGAATGTCCATGAGCACCACATCGGGCTTGAGCGCTGGAATTTTGACGATGGCCTCCTCCGTCGAGCCGAACGCGCCGACGCATTTGTTGCCGGGTGCGCCAGCAACAAAGTCGGCGAGGTATTGCCGCAGCGTGGCGTTGTCCTCGACGATGGCAATCTTGGTGGTCACGGAATAATGGTGCGGCGCGCTGGGTTTGGTCAATTCGGCTAACATGGCAAGCGTAGTTAATTTTTTACGGGGCATCAACCTTTCTGGAAAGATAAACGGCTTGGCGGGCCGCGCCATCCGCCGTATGTAGGATGCCCGCAAAAATTCACCCCAGATTTTCCGGCTTCGGTTTGGCCAGCAGCAGGCGGAGGCGGACGGTTGTTCCTTTGCCTGGCGCGGAAATGAGTTCGCCGCTCCCGCCAAGCCGGGCGAGCCGCTGCGGGATATTTTTCAAGCCGTATCCCGCCTCGGAAGCGGCCGTCAGGTCGAAGCCGCAGCCGTCGTCCGCGATGTCCAGTTCCAGCATTTGATTTTCCACGCGCAGATGAAATTCCACTTCCTTGGCCTGCGAATGGCGGACGATGTTGTGCAAAGATTCCTTCACCACGAGGAACAAGTCATGGCGCACGCGACCGTCAATTTTCAGCTCCGGCATTTCCATGGGAATCTTGAAACGGCAGACGATGCCGGCGTGTTCGAGATAATCCGCCGCGTAGGTGCTCAAGTAATCGGCGAGCGACTGGAGCGAGTTGGCCTCCGGGTTGACCGCCCAGACGATGACATCCAGCGCGGAGACGAGCTGGCGAGTCTTGCCGGCGATGGCGGTGAAAATGGGCGAGGATTTTTCATCCGCCGCAGTGGTTCGCAGGCCGGTGCTGGCCATGACGCGGATTTCGGTGAGGCTGGATCCGAGGTCATCGTGCAGGTCACGCGCGATCCGGGAGCGTTCGATTTCCACGGCGCGTTCGCGTTCAGCGCGTTCGCGGCGCGCATGTTCGCGCTCCAGCAGCACGGTGCGCTCCTCCACCTTGCGGCGCAACTGCCGGATCCAAATTGCCGCGCCGAGCAGCACCGCCGCGAGCGCGCCGATGGCGAGGAGTAACCGCTGCAAACTCCACCACGGCGGGTGTTCGAGCAGGCGGATGTCCGCCGGCGAATTCAGCACTAATTCGAATGCGCCCAGCTTGTTCTGCCTTTCGCCCGGGAGGATGGCATATACGCCGGTGATTTTCAGCAGGCTGCCCAGCGCAAAACTTGCGGCGAGATTATTTGGCGTATCCAGGATGGCGCGATACGCGCGCAGGCCGGTTTGCAGTTCCAACACCCACAGGTCGCCCGAACTGTGGAGGCCGATCAGCCGCGCCTCGGCAGAAACGCGGATGGCGTCGCGGGTCTTCCCCAAATTCTCGGCATCCGGCCATGGCCATGGCTGCGGCGGTGGCAGCACGGCGACTCCGGTCTTGCGAGCGACAGCTTCATGTAACTGAGGCGACTGACCAGTGACATCCGGGATGCCGACGACATCCAAGAGGTCGCCTGGCAAAAACTTTTCCGCGTTGTTCGGGCGAAAGCGCAGCCCCTTGCCGTCCTGCATGAGAAAAAAAACATTATTGCGCGAGCCGACGACTTGTCCGGAGATTTTCACCCGTTGAAAGGCGCTGGCGTGCAAGTCAAAGAGGAGGAGGTCGGAGATTTTTTTCTCGGGCACGGCGAACGGCTCGGCCATTGGCGGTTGTTCAATTTCGATGCTGGCGTTGCGCAACTTCACCTCGCCAACGCGCAACTGATGCGTGGGCGCATCCCATTCGGCCAGCAGGCAGCCGCGGATGCGGACGAGGGAATTTTCTAACCGGCGCAGCGCGGCCTCGCCGAGGTCATGGATCTGCACGTCAATCTTGCCGCCGTCAGTCAGCAGCGTGACAGTCGTGTTCGTAACATCGGTGATGACGCCGCGCAGTTCAGCATACTGGGCGTCAAGGTTGCCGCTGATGATCTGGTTCCAATTGGGCTGCGCCGGCGCGGGCATCCGACCGCGCCCGAGAACTTTGACTGATCGTGCCGCGATGATGGGGGCGAAATCACCCACGGCAGTCAAACCTTCAAGCTCGACAAAATCGCCGCAAGCGAGGCCGTCCGGCGGTGAATGGGGCAGGACGAAAAAAACACCGCGGGTGTCATCTTGAATCACCGCGCCTAGCCATTCGATCAGGCAGGTGATGACCCCGTGCAGGCGTACGGGCAATTGACGGCCGGCCTCGGCGGCGCTCAACTGCTGCACCTGCGCGGCGGTGGTGAGCACGAGATTGGTGCTACTGGCCGGGTTTGCCGTGCGCGCCGGTGTCGGTTGCAAGCTGTGAAAATTTTCCGCCCCCACAACCGACAACATTCCGAAATCTGTTGTGCCATCAGGGGTCGTGATGCGGCGCAGCACACCGGTGACGCTGACCTGCGCGTTGAGCAGGTCGGAAAATGCGAGTCCTTCGCCATCGGCAATCCAGACCCGAAGCGAATGGCTTTCGACTTGAAGCTCTAGTTCTACTCCGTCTTTTTGCCGGCCGGCAAATACGACCCGGCCGGTCGCCGTCGCCCATGCCGTTTCGCTAGTGCTCAGATTGATTGCCGACGGGCGGGGAAACGGGCCGGATGCGACCCGGGTTATTTCAGGTTGAAATTCACCAATGTAAAATTCGCTGCCATCGTCCGAACGCACGGTGAATTCATATTCGCCCGTCGCCGGCACGGCTAGCAGGCCGCGAAACTGCATCGCGACATATTCCTCCGGCTGGCGTAGGCTGAGATCGAAATTGATCGCGAGGCCGGAGCGCGTCGGTTCCTGGTTTCGCACCACATCGAGTGTCCCCGGCGTGTCGTCGTAGCAAAAGTATTCGAGGCCGGGCACAAGGTTGGTGACACCGGGCAACCGATGAAACAGGACGGCAGCGGGAATGGGCTGCGGGGGAAATCCCGGCCCGAAAAATTTCACGGAAAGCTCGGCGGGATTCTTGCCGTTGAAATAAAACAGCCGGAGCGGATGCAGGCCGCTTGCTAGAAAAAACCGCGCGGACTTTTCCTGCGCCGGATGCACGCCGCCGATGTCCAGCAGCGGCGCGGCGGCGATGGCGATGGACCACGCGCGGCGGATCACTTCGCAGTTGGTGGCCACGATGCGAAGACTTTCGCCGGGGGGAAATTTTCCGCCGCGCAATTCCAGTTCGCAGACTTCCGCGCCGGATTCATCCTTGAGGGCGAGGATATTTTTTTTGGGGTCCGCCGCGCAAACCGTGGCCGTCAAATCCACCGCGCAGGCCGTACGTAGGCGGCTTTGCACGGCTGACTGGAGGCTTTGCAGATTGGTGATGGTGACAAGGGAGTTTTCCGACACCTCGGCCCGGGCAGCCACCGCCAGCAAGCCCACTAATAAAAAAAATCCCCGGCAGACCGGCAGGCGACGGCTTGGACGCAGGGGAATCAACATCGCCCCAATAATGCAGGTTGTTTCGGCTTTCGCCAAGCGAACAAAGGCATCCGCCAGCATCCTACACATGTCGGATAGCACGGTTCAGCCAGTGATGATAGATTCTTCTCAATTCAACCCCATGACTTTCATGCTTGCCAACCAACGTACCGCAGTGACGACAGCCAAACCTTCCATCCCATCCCCCTTGGCATTCACGCTGATTGAACTGTTGGTGGTGATCGCCATCATCGCGATTCTAGCGGCGATGCTGTTGCCGGCGCTGTCGGCGGCGAAGTTCCGCGCGAAGGTCATTAACTGCACATCCAATTACAAACAGTGGGGCATTATGGCAAATGTTTATGCCTCGGATGATCCGAAGGGCAGTATGCCTTCGTTTCCGGTTACGAACGCCAATGGCAATCCGTCCGATGCCGCCACCAATTTTCTCTCCAACACGGCGGGCTACGGCATGAATGTCCCGATGTTTTTTTGTCCGGTGCGGTCGGCGGATTTTGAAGCGGCCAACACTTGGGTTTATGCCAATGCCATTCCCAGCCACCAAAACCTGACAACGATTTCCCAGTTAAATGCTTATTTTCTGGCACCGCCTCCGGGGCGCGGATTGAACGGCGGATACAGCAAGCTCTTTCACGAATGGTGGGTGCCGCGGACGACAACTTTGGCTGCTGGCACTTTTCCTTTGCCAAATCAAAATGGTCAAACCGCTCCGGCGGGCGCACTGCCGTGGCCGCTTAAAACGAGCGACAGTTCCGCCGCGCTTCAGCCTATCATCAGCGATTTGGCTGAAGCCAACAACTTAACGACTAAAATTACCGATATCCCGAAAGACCAGGCGCATTTTAACAGCGGCGGTTTGTCGTCCATCAATGTTGGCTACGGTGACGGCCATGTGGAAACCCACGGCAAAAGCAAAATTACCTGGCAATACACCAGCTATGGCAACCAATTGAGCATTTTTTACTGAACTCTTTCCTCACCAAACCAGCAACCTAACCACAAACCACATGAAAATAAACCTATTGAAAATCACACGCGCGGCTGGCCTCTGCTTGCTGCTGGCCGCTGTTTCTGCCAACGCCCAAACTGTCATCGGCAGTTGGCAGGGCGCGACCACCGACGACGGCTGGATTGACTGGGGCAACACGCTCTCCATCACCAACGCCGCGAACACCACTAAATATACTTTCCCCAGCGGCGTGGTTGCCGGCTACACCAAGAGCCTCAACATCACGCAGGCCGGCTACCAGCAAAACCTCGCCATCAAACTCGAATACAAAGCCGGCGGCATCGCGGCGTTTCTCGCCAACAACAAGTTGAACTTCACCTTCTCCGTGGATTCGGCGGCGACCAGCGGTTCGACTTCCGGCTATTCGCAAGTGGCGCAATTGGCCATCAACGCCACCGGCTACGGTTTCAATGCCCAAAGTTTCAGTCAGTTCTCCGCGACCGGCGACACCGGCAACAACACCGGCGGCCAGCCGAATTATTATTTCTACGGCGGCGCTCCGGCGCGCTCGCAAGTAGTGACGGTGGATTATTCCAGCATCAAATCCGCCATCACCGCCACGACCAACGGCGGTTACATTGAATTGATTTTCACCTTCAACAACGGCGGTGGCGCGCCGGCGAATTTCTACATCAACAACGTCACGCTCTCCGGCGCACCGAACACGGTGACGTTTGTGATTGATGACTTCGCCACCACGGGCGTTACTTCCAGCAATCCGGCCAACGACGATTATTACTACGACAACAAAGATAGCCTGTCTGTGAATTATCCTTACAACACGGGTCAAATCACGAACGTCTGGGCCAAGTGGTTCGGCAACGCGCTGACTAATGTCACTTGGGATGCCTCCGATGCCAACAGCACCGCCGGTTCCGGCTCCATGAAATTGCAGCTCGACTGGTCGCAGGACAGCCAGTTCGTTTTGTGGAATCAGGGACCGAACAACAATTATTTCCAGGTCAACGCCAACTGTGCGACCACTTACACCAACCTTCAGTGCGATGTGAAATTTGCCGCCGGCTCCGCTTCGGACATCGGCAACGGCACGGCGCCCGGCGGAACCACCACCGGCACGTTCGGTCACCTGCGTTTCGGCAACCGCACCAGCAGCTACGGTCAGGAATGGTTCGGCGCGGTGGATGTGCTCGCCACCAACACTGGCTGGGTTCACGTCAGCATTCCGCTCGACGCCGTGACGTATCCGAGCTTGACGAACTTGAACGGCCTGCTCATCAACATTGATAAAAATTACTACAACCTGAACCTCACAGGCGGCTCGACGATCTACATTGACAACATCAAGCTCGTCGGCCCAAGCACGGCCATCACCGTCGCGCCGCCGACTGTGAAAATTGCGCCCGCGACGCGCGGCCTCCGCATTTTTGCCGGCTCTACTGCGAACACTTACGACCGCGAGGAACTGACCACTGTGGATCAGAATCAATCGTGGATCGGCGGCGGATTTCCGAAGACGTATTCCTTCAAGCTCAACTCCGCCGTGAACCGCAATGGTTTCCAGACGCATATGTTCCTCATCCCGGTCAACACCGCCAACTCCAGCATCACCGGCAACGAGTATCTGGACTACAACGCCAAGAACAGCCTCTGGCTCCAGATCAACGGCAGCACCAACGGCAATTGTACCGCGAACATTTCGTGGAAGACGAATCTGCCGAACGCCAATCCCGATCACCTCGCGCTGAACATTACCAACGGCACGGCGGTCGGCACTTGGACGGTGACGTTCAACAGCGCCACCACCGGCACGCTCACCGCGCCCGGCGCCAGCGCGGCGGCGTTCACCATCGCCGACCCGGCCGTGGCGACTGACTTCGCCAATCCGCTCGTGGCCATCTTTGGTCTCCAACCGCAAGACACCGCCGCTTACGGAACTTATGTGGACTACGCCAACATCAACATCACCGGCGTCGCAGGCAGCGCGACCGCCGATAACTTCACCACGCAATCCGCGCTCGGAGCGAACTGGGATACTTCCAATTCCGCCTATCCGGACAGCCTTGTGCTGGTCGGCGCGGGCAATCCGTATTGGGTCAATTGGAACCTGCCCGACGACAGCTTCGGGCTCGGCACCGCGCCGGATTTGACC
>Ga0075030_100003318_pt1 | contig 14623 bp, 12 predicted proteins | sample LitLauG_LLR_2012_FD_71393 | JGI IMG/M metagenome (GOLD analysis project Ga0075030, IMG submission 71393) | Freshwater sediment microbial communities from Pennsylvania, USA - Little Laurel Run_MetaG_LLR_2012 | ecosystem: Environmental > Aquatic > Freshwater > Creek > Sediment | place: USA... | reverse complement strand
CGATGGCTTTTCGCTTCTTCGGCGCGGTCGACCTCGAGTGGGCGGTGAGGTGGGCGACCGACGTGGACTACTCGGACCGCTACGCGCTGGTCGCGACGACCGGTGCAGATCACGCGGTCGTCGCGCACGGCGCGTACGTGCGCGCGGCGGACGCGCGCGCGGAAGTGGCGTTCGCGGTGGCAGATGCGTGGCAGCAGTATGGGATCGCGACGATCATGCTCGCGCACCTCGCGAGCGCCGCGGAGGAGCACGGAATCTCGGTGTTCACGGCGGACGTACTGCCGGCGAACCACCGCATGATCCAGGTCTTCCGCGACAGCGGCTTCCCGCTCGCGCAGCGCGCGGGCGAGGGCGTGATCGAACTGGAAATGCCGACATCGCGCTTCCAGCAGACGCGCGAGCGCTTCGAGCAGCGCGAGCACAGTGCGGCGGTCGCGGCGGTGGAGCTGTTCCTGCGCCCGCGCTCGGTGGCCGTGATCGGCGCCTCGCGCGAGCCGGGCACGGTCGGCGGCGAACTGCTTCACAACCTCGGCCAGGGCGGCTTCCAGGGGAGCGTCTACCCGGTCAACCGCAGCGCGGCGAGCGTGCAGGGGCTGCGCGCGTACAGCTCGATCGGCGAGCTGCCGGCGCCGGTCGACCTCGCGGTGATCGCGGTTCCCGCCGCGGAGGTGGGCGCGGTGGCGCGCGAGTGCGCGGCGGCGGGCACACGCGCGCTGCTGGTGATCTCGGCGGGCTTCGCGGAGATCGGCGCGGAGGGTATGCGCCGCCAGCGGGAGCTGCTGGGGATCTGCCGCGAGGCGGGCATGCGGCTGGTCGGCCCGAACTGCTTCGGCGTGCTCAACACGAGCCCGGACGTGCAGCTGAACGCGACCTTCGCGGCGCACCCGCCGGCGCCGGGCTCGATCGGCTTCCTGTCGCAGAGCGGTGGCCTCGGCATCGCGATGATCGAGAGCGCGAGCCGCATGCGGCTCGGCCTGTCGTCGTTCGTCTCGATCGGCAACAGGCTCGACGTGTCCGGAAACGACCTGCTCGAGTACTGGGAGCACGACAGCGCTACACGGGTGGTGCTCCTGTACCTGGAGTCCTTCGGCAACCCGCGCCGCTTCGCGCGCGTCGCGCGCCGCGTCGGGCGCTCCAAGCCGATCGTGGCGGTCAAGAGCGGGCGCACTCCGGCGGGCGCCCGCGCGACGAGCTCGCACACCGGCGCGCTGCTCGCGAGCTCGGACGTGACGGTGGACGCGCTATTCGGCCAGGCGGGCGTGATCCGCACGGACACGATGCACGAACTGTTCGACGTCGGCGCGCTGCTCTCGCGCCAGCCGGTGCCGGCCGGCGGGCGCGTGGCGATAGTGACCAACGCGGGCGGGCCGGGCATCCTCTGCGCGGACGCGTGCCAGGGGGCCGGCCTGGACGTGGTCGAGCTGCCCGAGCGCGTGCGCGCAAGGCTGCGCGCCTTCCTCGCGCCGGAGGCGTCGGCGGCGAACCCCGTCGACATGATCGCGACGGCGCCCGCGTCGCACTACCGGCAGACGATCGAGGTGCTCGTACAGGAGCGGGCGTGCGATGCGATCATCGCGATCTTCGTGCCGCCGCTGGTCACCGATGCGGGGGATGTCGCGCGCGAGGTCATCGCAGCGGCGAGGGACGCGGGGCCGGTCGCGCTGGCGACAGTCTTCATGAACAGCGAGGGCCCGCCACAGGCGGGCCAGGATGATCTGCTGCTACCCAACTTCGACTTTCCCGAGGACGCCGCGCGCGCGCTCGCGCACGCCGCCGGTTACGCGACCTGGCGCGCGCGCCCTGTCGGCCGGCTGCGCAGCTTCGCGGGCTGTAGGCCCGACGAGGCGGCCGCGATCATCACTCGCGGGCTCGCGCGCGGCGGCGCCGGCTGGCTGGGCCCGGCCGAGGTGAGCGCGCTGCTCGACTGCTACGGGCTGCCGCTGGTGCCCGCGCGCGTGGTCGAGACCGTCGCGGAGGCGGTCGCGGCGGCGCGCGAGCTCGGCTGCCCCGTGGCGCTGAAGGCGGTCGCGTCCGAGCTGCTTCACAAGAGCGACGCGGGCGGCGTGCGCCTCGGCCTCGACGGGCGCGCGGCGGTGACGAGCGCGGCCCGCGAGATCGCGAACTCGGTGCAGGCCGCGGGGCACGCGCTCGAGGGCCTCGTGGTGCAGCCGATGGTGCAGCCTGGCGTGGAGCTGCTGATGGGCGTCGTCAGCGACGAGAGCTTCGGGCCGGTGATCGCGTGCGGCGCCGGCGGCACGCTCACAGAGGTGCTCGGCGACGTGGCGGTGCGCATCACGCCGCTCACCGACCTCGACGCGCGCGAGATGCTGCGATCGCTGCGCAGCTTCCGGCTGCTGGAGGGCTACCGCGGCGCGCGGCCCAGCGACGTTGGCGCGCTGGAAGAGGTGCTGCTGCGCCTGAGTGCGCTCGTGGAGGCGCACCCGGAGGTCGCGGAGCTCGACGCGAACCCCGTCGTCGCCGCACCCGAGGGCGCGCTGATAGTGGACGCGCGCGTGCGGGTGGTGGCGGTCGATCCGCCGCGGCCGCTGCCCTCGCTGTGAGCAGATCCGCGACAGCGCTCGCGCGCGGTGGCGCTACTCAGTAGTTAGCGCGCGTCGCGCAGGGGCTAGCACCGATGGGCGAGAGCCGCTGCGCAGCGATCCTCGATGTGCGGGCGCACGCGAGGACATCGCGTGCGGCGCCGTCTTCCCACTCACCATCAACTTCCAGAAACCGGAGATACACGATGGCAACCGTCGAGCAGTCAACAACCTTCGCCGCGCCCGGCGAGGCCGCGAGCCCCGTGCGGTGCAAGGCGCGCTATGACAATTTCGTCGGAGGCGAGTGGTTGGCGCCGGTCGACGGCGAGTACCGCGAGAACCTCACCCCGGCCACGGGCAAGCCGATCTGCGAAGTCGCGCACTCGGGCGCCCAGGACATCGAACTCGCGCTCGACGCCGCTCACGCCGCCAAGGATGCGTGGGGCGAGGCCTCCACGACCGAGCGCTCGCGCGTGCTCAACGCGGTCGCGGACGCGATCGAGGAGAACCTCGAGATGCTCGCGGTCGCTGAGAGCTGGGAGAACGGCAAGCCGGTGCGCGAGACGCTCGCCGCGGACATTCCGCTCGCGGCGGATCACTTCCGCTACTTCGCCGACGTGATCCGCGGCGAGGAGGGCAGGATCTCGGAGATCGACAAGGACACCATCGCCTACCACTTCTCCGAGCCGCTCGGCGTGGTCGGTCAGATCATCCCGTTCAACTTTCCGCTGCTGATGGCCGCGTGGAAGATCGCGCCGGCGCTCGCGGCGGGCAACTGCACGGTGGTCAAGCCGGCGAGCCCGACGCCGTGGTCGATCCTGAAGCTCTGCGAGCTGATCGAGGAGATCGTGCCCGCGGGCGTGCTCAACGTGGTCAACGGACCCGGAGCGGAGACCGGGAAGGCGCTCGCGTCCAACCGGCGCATCGCGAAGATCGCGTTCACCGGCGAGACCGTCACGGGGCGTCTGATCATGCAGTACGCCGCGCAGAACATCATCCCGTCGACCACCGAGCTCGGCGGCAAGTCGCCGAACATCTTCTTCGATGACGTGATGGCCGCCGACGACGAGTTCCTGGACAAGGCCGTCGAGGGCCTCGTGCTGTACGCGTTCAACAAGGGCGAGGTCTGCACCTGCCCCTCGCGCGCGCTCATCCAGGAGTCGATCTACGACGAGTTCATGGCGCGCTGCCTGGAGCGCATCGGCGCTATCAAGCAGGGCAACCCGCTCGACCGCACCGTGCAGCTCGGCGCGCAGAACTCGCTCGCCCAGCTCGAGAAGATCGAGGGCTACGTGCAGATCGGGCGCGACGAGGGCGCGGAGCTGCTGATCGGCGGCGAGCGCAACATGCTCGCAGGCGAGCTCGCGGGCGGCTACTACTACGAGCCGACCGTGTTCAGGGGCACGAACGACATGCGCATCTTCCAGGAGGAGATCTTCGGACCGGTGCTCGCGGTGACGACGTTCAAGGACGAGGCGCAGGCGCTCGAGATCGCCAACGACACGATGTACGGGCTGGGCGCGGGCGTGTGGAGCCGCGACGGCAGCCGCGCGTTCCGCATGGGGCGCGCGATCAAGGCGGGCAGGGTGTGGACCAACTGCTACCACCTCTACCCGGCGCACGCCGCGTTCGGCGGCTACAAGGTCTCGGGCGTCGGCCGCGAGAACCACAAGATGATGCTCGACCACTACTCGCAGACGAAGTGTCTGCTCGTCAGCTACGACAAGAACGCGCTCGGCTTCTTCTAGGCCGCGCGGTCGCAGCGCGGTCGCAGCCGCGGGAGCGGCGGCAGAGGTACGCGGGGCGGTGCGCGCCGCCCCGCGTACCCGGTCGCGTGCGCGCGCCCGTGCCGCCGCTCGCTGCGGCCACGCGCGCCCGTGCCGCCGCTCGCTGCGGGCCACGCGCGCGGGGCGGGCGGCGCGGTGCGAGAATCCCGCGGCATGAGTCCACCGGGCGCATTTGTGCTCGAGCGCGAGCGCCTCGATGACCTGTTCGCCGCGCTCACGCGGCGCGGCTACACGCTGATCGGGCCCACCGTGCGCGAGGAGGCGATCGTCTACGGCGAGCTGTCGCGCAGCGCCGACCTGCCGCAGGGCTACAGCGACGAGCAGGAGGGGGGGCACTATCGGCTGCGCCGCCGCGAGGATGGCGCGCTGTTCGCCTACAACGTCGGGCCGCACTCCCTCAAGCGCTTTCAGCTGCCGCCGCAGACGCGTCTGTGGCGCGCGCGCCTCGGGCAGGACGGGTCGCTGACCGAGCTGCAGGAGACCCCGCGCGAGCACGCGCGCTACGCGGTCATCGGCGTGCGCTCGTGCGAGCTGCGCGCGGGCGCGATCCTCGAGCGGGTGCTGCTCGGCGGCGCGCACCCCGACCCCGCCGACCGCGCGCGCCTGAAGGACGCTTTCATCATCGCCGCGCAGTGCACGCAGGCCGCCGCGACATGCTTCTGCGCCTCGATGGGCAGCGGGCCCACCGCGCACGAGGGCTTCGATCTCGCACTCACGGAGGTACTCGACGGCGAGCGCCACTACTTCGTGCTCGACGTCGGCAGCGAGCGCGGCGCGGAGCTGCTCGCCGACGTCGAGCACGCCGCCGCGGGTGCCGGCGAGCAGGCGGCCGCGAGCGCGGGGCACGCGCGCGCGGCCGCGCAGATGGGCCGCGAGCTCGACGCGGGCGACGTGCGCGAGCTGCTGTACCGCAACTACGAGAGCCCGCGCTGGCAGCAGGTCGCCGAGCGCTGCCTGTCGTGCGGGAACTGCACGATGGTGTGCCCGACGTGCTTCTGCACGAGCGTCGAGGACGTCACCGACCTCGCCGGCGAGCACGTCGAGCGCCATCAGCGCTGGGACTCGTGCTTCACCGTGGACTACTCCCACATCCACGGTGGCGCCGTGCGCGGATCCGCGCGATCGCGCTACCGCCAGTGGATGACGCACAAGCTCGCGACCTGGTTTGACCAGTTCGACAGCTCCGGCTGCGTGGGCTGCGGGCGCTGCATCACGTGGTGCCCCGTGGGCATCGACATCACCGAGGAGGTGCGGGCCATCCGCGGGGAAGAGCAGGCGAGCGTTGCGCATGCTTGACGAGCTGATCGAGCAGGCGAGCGTTGGAGATGCTCGACGGACCGATCGAGGAGGCGATCGTTGCAGACGCTCGATGAGCTGATCGCAGCTGCGCCGCTGTTCGAGGGCCTCGACGACCGGTACCTGCGGCTGATAGCGGGGTGCGGCGCCAACGAGCATTTCGCCGCCGGCGAGATGCTGTTCCGCGAGGGCGAGGCGGCCGAGCGCTTCTACCTGCTGCGCGCAGGCGCGGTCGCGATCGAGCTCGATGCGCCCGCCGGCGGGCCGCTGCTGATCGAGACGCTGCACGCGGGCGACGTGGTCGGCTGGTCGTGGCTGTTCGCGCCCTACCGCTGGAGCTTCGACGCGCGCGCCCGCGAGACCACGCGCGCGGTCGGCTTCGACGGCGCTTGCCTGCGGGGCAAGTGCGAAGCCGACCACGAGCTCGGCTTCGAGCTGATGCGCCGCTTCGCGGCCTCGCTCACCGAGGACCTGCAGGCCACGCGCCTGCAGCTGCTCGACGTCTACGGCCATGCGCGCCTTGACTGACTCCCCGCGCGGGACGCGCGGCGAGGGCGGCGCGAGCGGCCCCGAGCCGGGAGAAGAGGCGGCCTGCGCCGGCCCGATGGTGCCCGCGCCGTTCACCGTGACCGCCAAGCGCCGCGAGACATCCGACACCGTCACGCTCGAGCTCGAGCCGCGCTCGGGCGAGCCGCTGCGCTTCGCGCCGGGGCAGTTCACGATGCTCTGCGCGGGCGGTGCGGGCGAGGTGCCGATCTCGATCAGCGGCGACAGCGCGCGAGGACCGCTGGTGCACACCGTGCGCGCGGTCGGCCTTGCCACGCAGGCGATCTGCGAGACAGAGGTCGGCGGGGTGCTCGGTGTGCGCGGGCCGTTCGGCAGCCCGTGGCCGCTCGCGGAGCTCGACCGCGGCGAGGTGCTCGTCGTCGCCGGCGGCATCGGCCTCGCGCCGCTGCGCCCCGCGATCCTCGCGCTGCTCGCGCGGCCGCGCAGCGGCAGCGTGACGCTGCTCTACGGCGGGCGCACGCCCGAGGATCTGCTGTATACGGGCGAGCTGCGCGAGTGGCCCGAGCGCGGGCTGCACGTCGCGGTCACGGTCGACAGCGCGGGCCCCGAGTGGCTCGGCCATGTCGGCGTCGTGCCGCGACTGCTCTCGCGCGTGGACTTCGACCCGAGCACCGTGCGCGCGCTGCTGTGCGGCCCCGAGGTGATGATGCGCTTCACCGTGGCCGCGCTCGCGCAGAGCGGCGTCGGCGGCGAGCGCGTGTACGCGTCGATGGAGCGCAACATGCAGTGCGGCATCGGGCACTGCGGGCACTGCCAGCTCGGCCCGACGCTCGTCTGTCGCGAGGGTCCGGTGTACTCGTGGAGCGCACTCGCGCGCTGGCTCGCGATCAGGGAGCTGTAGTGATGTCCGCCGCCCCGATGCAGACGCTCGCTGTGTGGAAGTTCTCCTCCTGCGACGGCTGCCAGCTGAGCCTGCTCGACTGCGAGGATGAGCTGCTGCTGCTCGCCGATCGCCTGCAGATCTCCTATTTCCTCGAGGCCACCAGCGCGCAGGTGAAGGGCCCGTACGACATCTCGATCGTGGAGGGCTCGATCACCACGCCACACGACGCGCAGCGCATCCACGAGGTGCGCGCGAGCTCGCGCGCACTGATCTGCATCGGCGCGTGCGCGACCGCGGGCGGGATCCAGGCGCTGCGCAACTTCGGCGACGTCGAGCAGTTCACGCGCGTCGTCTACGCGACCCCCGACTACATCTCAACGCTCGCGACCTCCACGCCGATCAGCGCGCACGTGCCCGTCGACTTCGAGCTGAACGGCTGCCCCATCAACAAGCACCAGCTGCTCGAGGTGATCGCCGCGCACCTCGCGCGGCGGCGCCCGCGCGTGCGCGCACACAGCGTGTGCGTGGAGTGCAAGCGCCGTGGGACGGTGTGCGTGATGGTCGCGAGCGGCACGCCCTGCCTGGGGCCCGTCACGCACGCCGGCTGCGGCGCCATCTGCCCCGCGTATGACCGCGGCTGCTACGGCTGCTACGGGCCGATGGAGACCCCCAACACGCCCGCGATGAGCGCGCGCATGGCGCAGCTCGGCTCCGAGGAGGTCGACCTCGTACGCATATACCGCACCTACAACGCCGGTGCGCGCGCGTTCCGCGAGGCGGGCGAAGCGCACGAGGCGCCCGGCGCGGGCGCGCGGGAGGCGGGGGAGCCTTGAGCGGGGAGCGCCGCACGAGGGTGATCCGCACCGACCACCTCGCGCGTGTCGAGGGCGAGGGCGCGATGTACGTGAGGCTCAACGGCGATGTCGTCGAGGAGGTCAAGCTGCGCATCTACGAGCCGCCGCGCTTCTTCGAGGCGCTGCTGCGCGGGCGCGCCTTCACCGAGGCCCCCGACATCACCGCTCGCATCTGCGGCATCTGCCCGGTCGCCTACCAGATGAGCGCGGTGCGCGCGATGGAGGACGCGTGCGGCGTGGCCATCGAGGAGGGTCCGCTGCGCGACCTGCGCAGGCTGCTCTATTGCGGCGAGTGGATCGAGAGCCACACGCTGCACGTCTACATGCTGCACGCGCCCGACTTCCTCGGCTACGCGGGCGCGGTCGAGATGGCGCGCGAGCACCGCGGGATCGTCGAACAGGGCCTGCAGATGAAGAAGGCCGGCAACGCGCTGCTCGCGCTCGTGGGCGGGCGCGAGGTGCACCCGATCAACGTCCGCGTCGGCGGCTTCTACCGCGTCCCCACCCAGGCGCAGCTGCGCACGCTGCGCGACCCGCTGCAGCAGGCGCTCGAGACCGCGCTCGCGACCGTGCGGTGGGCCGCCGAGCTGCCCTTCCCCGATGTCGAGTGCTCGCCCGAGCTGCTCGCGCTGCGCGACCCCGACGGCTACCCGATCGACCGCGGCCGCATCGTCTCCGACCGTGGGCTGGAGTTCGCGCCGAGCGAGTTCGACGCACACGTGCAGGAGGAGCACGTCGAGTATTCCAATGCGCTGCACGCGCGCCTGGTCGGCCGCGGCACCTACCTCACCGGGCCGCTCGCGCGCTACGCGCTCGCATCGCGGCAGCTGCGCGCGCCCGCCGCGCGGGCCGCGCGCGAGGCCGGCCTGCAGGATGTCTGTCGCAACCCCTTCCAGAGCATCGTCGTGCGCGCCGTCGAGCTCGTGCAGGCCTGCGACGAAGCGCTCGCCCTGATCGACGCCTACGTCGAGCCCGACGCGCCCGCCGTCACCGTCACGCCGCGCCGCGCCGTCGGCCACGGCGCCACCGAGGCGCCGCGCGGGCTGCTCTACCACCGCTACGAGATCGACGAGGACGGCACGATCCTCGACGCGAGCATCGTGCCGCCGACCTCGCAGAACCAGCTCGCGATCGAGGAGGACCTGCGCGCGGTCGTGCAGGGCGGTCTCGAGCTCTCCGATGAGCAGCTCTCGCTGCGCTGCGAGCAGTCGATCCGCAACCACGACCCCTGCATCTCCTGCGCAACGCACTTCCTCACGCTCACCGTCGAGCGTGTCTGAGGACGCGCCGAGCGCCGCGCCGAGCGCCGCGCGGAGCGACCCGTGGGCGGCGGGAGCGCCCGTCACCGCGCGCCCGCGTGTCGTGCTCGTGGGCATCGGCAACGAGCTGCGCGGCGACGACGGTGTGGGGCTCGAGCTCGCGCGGCGCGTCGCGCGCCGCGCCGATCCGCGCGTGCTCGCAGTGCGCGAGCAGGCGGGCGAGACGCTCGGCCTGATCGAAGAGCTCGCGCCGTTCGGCGCCGCCGTGCTCATCGACGCGCTGCGCTCCGGCGCGGTGCCCGGCTCGAGCCGGCGCCTGGACCTCTCGCGCGACGCGATGCCGCGCGAGCTGCGCGGGCGCACATCGACGCACGCGATCGGCGTGGGCGAGGCCGTCGAGCTCGCAAGGGCGCTCGAGCTGCTCCCCGCGAGGGTCATCCTCTACGCGGTCGAGGGCGAGCGCTTCGACGCCGGCAACGCGCTCTCGGACGCCGTCCGCAGCGCGCTCCCCGGCATCACCGAGGCGCTCCTTCGGGAGGCACGCACGCTCGCACTCGCGCCGTAAGGCGCGACACGCTCGCTTTCCGATCTCGCCGGCCGTTTGCACGGGCAACACCGCCTGTGCTGCGGCTTCCTACGGATGAGCGCGCGGGCGCGCGATGGTGGAGTTCGCTGCGCTCGTGCCCGCGCAGTTGACAGCCACCCCCGCAGCGATCGACATGATCGAGCGGCTGCGCAGCGAGCATGGGCCGCTCGCGATCTTCCAGTCCGGCGGCTGCTGCGACGGCAGCAGCCCGATCTGCCTGCTCGACGGCGAGCTTCCCCCCGGCCCCGGCGACGTGCTGCTCGGTGAGCTCGCCGGCACGCCCGTGTACGTCGACCGCGACCAGTACGCGCGCTGGCGAACGCCCGCGCTGCAGCTCGACGTCGCCGCCGGAGCCGCGCAGGGATTCTCACTGTCGCTGCCCGACGCGCATCTCGTCACGCGGACCCCCTCGCCGCCGCCACGTACGCGCGAGACGGAATAGGTCGCGCGGGTGTTCGGCGTGCGCATCCACGGCCGCGGCGGGCAGGGTGTCGTCACCGCCGCGGAGCTGCTGTCGCTCGCCGCGTTCGAGGAGGGCCGCCACGCGCAGGCCTTCCCCAGCTTCGGCTCCGAGCGCACCGGCGCTCCCGTCGTGTCCTTCTGCCGCATCGCCGAGCGCGAGATCCGCACGCGCGAGCCGGTGTCCCAGCCCGACGCGCTCGTAGTGCAGGACCCCACGCTGCTGCACCAGGTCGACGTCTTCGGCGGGCTGCGGCCCGACGGGTACGTGCTGATCAACTCCACCCACGGCTTCGACGAGCTCGGCCTCGGCGAGTGGACGCGCAACTTCCGCCACGAGCGGCTCCTGACCGTCCCCGCCTCGGATATCTGCAGGCGGCACATCGGCCAGATGCGCCCCAACGCGGCGATGCTCGGCGGGCTCGCCAGGCTCACCGGCATCGTCACGCTCGAGTCCGTCTGCAGCGCCATCGCCGAGCGCTTTCCCGCGGGCCTCGCCGAGCGCAACATCGCCGCCGCGCGCGAGTGCGCCGAGCGCGTCGCCGCGCAGCTGGGAGCGTCCGTCGGTGCTTGAACAGCTCGAGGGCTCGGTCGCCGTCGCGCACGCCGTCGCGCTGTGCCGCCCCGAGGTCATTCCCGCCTACCCGATCTCGCCTCAGACGCACATCGTCGAGGGCCTCTCCGCGATGGTCAAGACCGGCGAGCTCGCGCCGTGCGAGTTCATCAACGTCGAGTCCGAGTACGCCGCCATGTCGGTCGCGATCGGCGCCAGCGCCACCGGCGCGCGCACCTACACCGCCACAGCCAGCCAGGGGCTGCTCTACATGGTCGAGGCGCTCTACAACGCCTCCGGCCTCGGCCTGCCGATCGTGATGACGATCGCCAACCGCGCGATCGGCGCGCCCATCAACATCTGGAACGACCACTCCGACTCGATGTCCCAGCGCGACTCCGGCTGGATCCAGCTCTACGTCGAGTCAAACCAGGAGGCGATCGACACCCACATCCTCGCGTTCCGCCTCGCCGAGGAGCTCTCGTTGCCCGTGATGGTGTGCATGGACGGCTTCATCCTCACGCACGCCTACGAGCGCGTCGACGTGCCCTCCCAGGAGCAGGTCGACCGCTTCCTCTCGCCGTATGAACCGCGCCAGGTGCTCGACCCCTCCGAGCCGGTCACGATCGGCGCGATGGTCGGCCCCGAGGCGTTCACCGAGGTGAAGTACCTCGCCCACGTCAAGCAGGCGCAGGCGCTCGACCTGATCCCCGAGCTCGCGCGCGAGCTCGACGGCGTGCTCGGCCGCGAGCAGGGCGGGCTCGTGCGCGGCTATCGCCTGCAGGACGCCGAGACCGTGATCGTCGCGCTCGGCTCGGTGCTCGGCACGATCGAGGACGCCATCGACCAGCAGCGCGAGCAGGGCGTGAAGGTCGGCGCGCTCGGCATCAAGGCGTTTCGCCCGTTCCCGCTGCAGGAGGTGCGCGACGCGCTCGCAGGCGCCGCGCGCGTGGTCGTGATCGAGAAGGCGCTCGCGGTGGGCATCGGCGGCATCGTCTCCCAGGACATCCACATCGCGCTCGGCAGCAGCGCCACGCCGGTGCACACCGTGATCGCCGGTCTCGGCGGGCGGCCCATCACCTCCGCCTCGCTCACGCGCCTGATCGAGGGCGCGCTCGCCGGCGAGCTCGCCGAGCTCACGTTCCTCGACCTCAACGCCGAGCTCGTCGAGCGCGAGCTTCAGCGCACGCGCGAGAAGCGCCGCTCGGGGCCGCACGCGGAGAACATGCTGCGCGACATCGGCGTGGTCGCCGCGGGGCCGGTGTAGGCGATGGCCGAGCGGGCGATCAAGTTCTACCAGGTGGGCAGCCACGCGGTCGGCAATCGGCTGCTCGACCCTGCGCTCGCCACGGTGCAGTCAGACGCCGAGCGCAGCAACACGATCACCAAGGGCCACCGCGCCTGCCAGGGCTGCGGTGAGGCGCTCGGCGCGCGCTACGCGCTCGACGCCGCCATGCGCGCCACCGACGGACAGCTCATCGCCGCCAACGCCACCGGCTGCCTGGAGGTGTTCTCGACGCCCTACCCCGAGTCCTCGTGGCGGCTGCCCTGGATCCACTCGCTGTTCGCCAACGCCCCCTCCGTCGCCACCGGCATCGCCGCCGCATTGCGCGTGAAAGGCCACGACGAGGTGCGCGTGGTCGGGCAGGGCGGCGACGGCGGCACCGCCGACATCGGCATGGCGTGCCTGTCGGGCATGTTCGAGCGCAACGACGACGTGCTCTACATCTGTTACGACAACGAGGCCTACATGAACACCGGCGTGCAGCGCTCCGGGTGCACGCCGCCCGCCGCCCGCACCATGACCACGCAGGCCGTCGGCTCCGAGCCCGGCAACGTCTTCGGTCAGGGCAAGAACATGGCGCTGATCGCGATGGCGCACGAGATCCCCTACGTCGCCACCGCGACCGTCGCGGAGCTGCGCGACATCGAGGCCAAGGTCGAACACGCGATGAGCCTGCGCGGCGCGCGCTACCTGCACATCCTCGTCACCTGTCCGCTCGGCTGGAGCTGCGGCTCCGCGGAGACGATCCGCGTGGCGCGCCTGGCCAAGGAGACCGGCCTGTTCCCCGTCTTCGAGGCCGAGCGCGGCGTGGTCAGCGCCGTCTCGAAGATCCGCCGGCGCACGCCCGTGGAGGAGTACCTCAAGCTTCAGGGCCGCTACGCGCACCTATTCAAGCCCACCCGGCGCGAGGACGTGCTCGCGCACGTGCAGGCGATCGCCGACCGCAACATCGAGCGCTTCGGGCTGGTGTAGGGGGCCGCGTGGAGAAGCCCTTCGCGATCACGCTCGAGGTCGACTCGAGCCTCGCCAACAAGACCGGCGCCTGGCGCAGCGAACGCCCCCTGTACGTCGATCGCCTGCCGCCCTGCAACGACGCGTGTCCCGCCGGCGAGAACATCCAGCGCTGGCTGTACGAGGCCGAGGCAGGCGGCTACGAGGCCGCCTGGCGGGCGCTCGTGGAGGACAACCCGCTGCCCGCCGTGATGGGGCGCGTCTGCTACCACCCGTGCACAACCGCGTGCAACCGCGCGCAGCTCGACGAGGCGGTCGGCATCAACTCCGTCGAGCGCTTCCTCGGCGACGCCGCCATCGAGCACCGCTGGCGGCTGCCCGCGCCCGCAGCCGCATCCGGCAAGCGCGTGCTGATCGTCGGCGCGGGGCCCTCCGGCCTGTCCGCCGCGTACCACCTCGCGCGCCTCGGGCACGAGGTCGTCATCCGCGACGCCGGCGAGCGGCCCGGCGGGATGATGCGCTTCGGCATCCCCACCTACCGCCTGCCGCGCGACGTGCTCGACGCGGAGATCGAGCGCATCCTCGAGCTCGGCGTGACGCTCGAGAGCGGCTGCCGCGTGACCGACATCCTGAAGAGCATGAGCGAGGGCGCCTTCGACGCCGCGTTCCTCGCCGTCGGCGCCCACATCGCCAAACGCGCGTACATCCCCGCGGGCGAGGCCGCGCACGTGCTCGACGCGATCTCGCTGCTGCGCGGCATGGAGGAGGGCGAGCGGCCAGTGCTGGGACGGCGCGTGGTCGTCTACGGCGGCGGCAACACCGCCATGGACGCCGCGAGGACCGCCAAGCGGCTCGGCGCAAGCGACGCGATCGTCGTCTACAGGCGCACGCGCGAGCGCATGCCCGCGCACGACTCAGACGTGCAGGAAGCGCTCGAGGAGGGCGTCCAGATGAGGTGGCTCTCGACCGTCAAGCACGCCGACAGCGGCACGCTGCTGATCGAACGGATGGAGCTCGACGAGCAGGGCTTCCCGCAGCCCACCGGCGAGCTCGAGGAGCTTGAGGCGGACTCGCTCGTGCTCGCGCTCGGGCAGGAGGCCGACCTGTCGCTGCTCGACGGTGTCCCCGGCCTGGAGGTGAAGGACGGTGTCGTGCAGGTCGCCCCCAACATGATGACCGGCTACCCCGGCATCTTCGCCGGCGGCGACATGGTGCCCGCCGAGCGCACCGTGACGGTCGGCGTCGGGCACGGCAAGAAGGCCGCGCGTCACATCGATGCGTGGCTGCGCGGCGCGCAGGGCGCGCCCGGCCCGCGCCATGAGCTGGTGGGCTTCGAGCAGCTCAACACGTGGTACTTCTCCGACGCCCCCAGGACCGTCGTCGGACAGCTCGAGCTCGTGCGTCGGCAGTCGACCTTCGAGGAGGTCCAGCTCGGCCTCGACGAGTCCAACGCGCTGTTCGAGGCGCGGCGCTGCATGTCCTGCGGCAACTGCTTCGAATGCGACAACTGCTACGGCGTCTGCCCCGACAACGCCGTCATCAAGCTCGCAGCCGGGGAGCGCTACGCGTTCGACCTCGACTACTGCAAGGGCTGCGGCATCTGCGCGCGCGAGTGCCCCTGCGGCGCGATCGTGATGGAGCCCGAGCCGAGCTGACGCTGCGC
>Ga0075030_100003315_pt1 | contig 14627 bp, 13 predicted proteins | sample LitLauG_LLR_2012_FD_71393 | JGI IMG/M metagenome (GOLD analysis project Ga0075030, IMG submission 71393) | Freshwater sediment microbial communities from Pennsylvania, USA - Little Laurel Run_MetaG_LLR_2012 | ecosystem: Environmental > Aquatic > Freshwater > Creek > Sediment | place: USA... | reverse complement strand
CACGTCCATTGGCCTTCCTAACCCCCGACTATGAATCCGCCCCGGAGCTCCGGGATCAAGTCCACACAGGTTAACCGACCGACGGCTGCAATACGAGGACAGGATTGTTTGCGGATATTGAGACTTCGGACCCTAAACGCGATCTCAGGCGAACTCACTGAACAGGCCGCGATCGGTCAGCTCGCGAGAAGGAGAGTTCGGGGCAATGTACGGCTCGTGTCCATAGCCTCTCTGCATCAGCGCCGGGTGCTTGCGGATGGCGATTCGCCAGTCCTCGAGCTGGCTCTGATGGCAGTCGACAGCACGCAGCTTCATCATCACCTCGTCCGAGTCCAGATCGATCACCACATCGACGCGATCCTGCTGCGCCGCTGTGATGGACGCACTCTCACCGCTGTTCCGCATGGCGTCGCGGTAGAAGGCCGCCAGCTGCTCGTCAACTGCGAGGTGATACAGGCCCGGCCGGTCGCCCTCCGCCACGGCGTTGACCGCGGCGTCGGTGCAAGCTCCCAAAACGATGTGATCGGAGTGACCATAGCCGCCGTCGGGACCCCAGCCGACTACAGCACCCGGCCTGAGTCTGGAGATCTCCGCCGAGATGCGATGCGTGAGCTCCCGCTTGTCGCACAGGTCCAGGCTTCCATCTGGATAGTCCCAGAGCTCGACACGGCTCAGGCCCAGCGCGTGAGCCGCCTTCTCGAGCTCGCCTGCGCGGATCTCCGCGAGGTCTGCCTGACGCGCTCCGGGAGGCTTCCCCCTCCAGCCGGCCTCTCCGTAGGTGGCGCAGATCAGATGCGTCTCCACCCCTGCCCGGGTATGCCGCACGATGACCCCTCCGCATCCCATCGATTCGTCGTCTGGGTGCGCCATCACGACCAGCAGGGCGTCGCCTCCGCCCACTAGCTCACCTTGGGGTCGGAGCGGTCCTCGATCTCCCAAGCATGGTCGAGCGCGTGCCACGCAGTCCTGCGCGCGGCGTAAGCCGCCGGCCATTTGTTGAGTGGGCTGGGGTTGGCCAGACCGTCGAGGATCGCCTTCCGGAATGCCCGCACCGCTGCCGCGTCGCCCCCTCGAGGCGGCTTCACGCGTACCCCGATCCCCTTCCCGTATTCGTGCTCTGCGTCGAGCACGTGATTGAACATCGCGTCGCGGTCTCTGCCACCACCGCGTGGGCCCTTGCGCAGCGCGGCCGGCGCCTTCGCACGCACCTGATCGAGGTACTTCCAGCATGCCTGCACCAGTGAGCGCGTGCGCTCGGCGTCCTTGGGACTCTGCATGCGGGATTCGAGAGCAGCGGGAATGCCGGGCGCGCCAAAGTCCGTGGTGGCGTTTCCAGCAAGCCTCTCGACGACCTCGAAGCCGGCTGCGGTGGATGGCATCGCAAGGTCCGCCAGCCGGGCGACGGGCGCATAGCGCGGCGCGTACGCGGAGAGGGCCTCGAGGGCGAGCTGCTCCGTCTTGCCGCTGCGGCACCATCCAGGCCAGTCGGCGGCGCTCGCGAAGCATCGCCTGGGGCCGACCTCGAGGTAGACGCGAATCTTGGCGCTCAGCGGGCCTTGGCCGTGTCGCCCTCAAGGCGATTCAATCGCACGGCATCCATTCTGCCGCAGCGATGGGTGGAAAGAAGAGCAGCGGAGCGCATCGCCCCGCTGCTCTGGCCAGGGTCGGTACCTAAGGGCGGTTAGTGGGCCGCGGCGTTCTCCGCAGCCTCACGGGTCGCGCTCTCACCCGCCTCGTGCGTCGCGGTCTCGTTGGAGTGTCCGGGTCCGGGGCCACCGGGGCCGCCCGGTCCGCCTGGATGGAAGGTCCCATTGTTCTCGGCCGTCTCCTGCGCGGCCGACTCGCCCTTCTCGTGGGTCGGATCCTCGTTGGACTTGAACGGCCCCGGGCTTGGGGAGGCGGCGGATGCTGCGGAGGCCGGGGTGAGCGTCGTGTGCGCGAGCACGGTGGCTCCGAACACTCCGCCGAAGATCATCGCCCCGGCGATGGCTGACGCATAGATGAGGGTGCGGCTCTTGTTCATCGGGACATCATCCCGGCCCACCCTCAGAGGAGGCTTGGAATCGGGTGTGAGTGTGCCGCCTACGCATTCAGTTTGGCGATGCTGCCCACGAAGCGGCTGAACAACAGCTCCGACCTGTGGCGAACATCGGCTGCGCTGCGGTTGGTCTCGTCGAGCAGTTGATCCGAATCGACCCCGCTCGCTTCCAGCTGACGCCTTCCGCCCCGCACCCACGTTTCCACGATCTCTGGCGTCGCCTCAGGATGGAACTGGAGACCCAGGCTCCGACCGATCACATAGGCCTGGGGGCCGACATCGGTCTCGGCCAGAAGCGTCGAACCGGGAGGCAGCGAGAACGTATCGACGTGCCACTCGAACCAGGGACCTTCATCGATGAGAAGGGGGTCTCTCGAGCGAATCGCGCGCCACCCAATCTCCGGTCGCTGCGCCCGAAAGGACCTGCCTCCCAGAGCGTGCGCCATCAACTGGCCGCCGAAGCACAGGCCGAGACACGGCACGTCAGCCGACACGGCTTCACGGATCAGGGCCGACTCGAGGTGGACGAATGGAACCGTCTCGTCATAGGCGGAGTAGTCCGAACCCAGCGACGCGATCAAGTCGTAGCTCGTCGCCGGGGGAACTCTCGCCTCGATGTCGATGCGCAGAATGTCGACGGAAAACTCGTGCTTGAGAAGCCACTCGAGCAAGAGACCCGGAGGAGTCGGCTCTTCGTGCTGGACGATCAGAGCTTTGAGCTTCTGGCTCATGAGTAGCTGGACACTATCATTGGGATCGTCCGGTCCGGCTCAGCAACTGGAGCCTCGAAACGCTCGAGTAGCGATTGATCGGGGCCCCGCCGGTCCGGCGGCACGGGCCAGAGCTCGTGGGGTTAATGGAGGACCGATGGCCACTAAGACCGGTGTTTTGAAAGTGATCGAGCCCGCCACCGAAACGGTCATGGCGGAGCTAGCCGAGGCGGGCGTGGAGGAGGCGGACCAGGCGATCGCACGCGCGAAAGCAGCGTTCCCTGCCTGGAGAGCCGTTTCACCAAAGGACCGGGCCAACCTCATGCGCCGGATCGCCGCGACCATCGAGAAGCACGCAGAGGAGCTCGCCCGTCTCGAGGCGCGCAACGTCGGAAAGCCGATCAGCGACGCGCGGGGCGAGGTCGGCATGGTGATCGACGTCTTCAACTATTACGCCGGAGCCCCGGAGCGTCTTGTCGGCAAGACGATCCCGGTAGCCGGCGGAGTGGACATGACATTCCGCGAACCACTCGGAGTGGTGGCTCTCATCATCCCGTGGAACTTCCCCGTGGCGATCGCTTCCTGGAAGGTGGCACCGGCGCTCGCTGCCGGGAACACGATCGTGCTCAAACCTGCCGGTCTCACGCCGCTCACGGCGGTGGAGCTCGGGAAGATTGCGCTCGAGGCTGGGCTGCCGGAAGGAGTGCTCAACATCTTGGTCGGCGCCGGCCGCATCGTCGGTGAGCGGATCGCCCAGCACCCGGACGTGGCAAAGGTGGCCTTCACGGGCTCGACCGAGATCGGCAAGCGCATCGGGGCCCTGGCGGCTCAGTCGATCAAGCGGGTCACGCTCGAGCTGGGAGGCAAGTCGGCCAACATCGTCTTCGCGGACGCCGACCTCGAGAAGGCTGCCGCGGCAGCGCCGGGGGCGGTGTTTGGAAACGCAGGACAGGACTGCTGCGCGCGGTCGCGCATCCTGGTCGAGAAATCGGCGCTGGATCGCTTCATGCAGGCGCTCGAGAAGTCGGTCAAAGCGATGCGGGTGGGCGACCCGCTCGACGACAAGACCGAGATGGGTCCGCTGATCTCCGCCGACCACCGGGCCAAGGTGGCCGCATACCTTGACGACAGCGCACACGTGGCGTTCCGCGGCAGCGCACCCAGCGGTCCCGGTTACTGGTTCCCTCCGACGGTCCTGTCGCCGGCGGCCAACACGGACCGGGCGGCGCGGGAGGAGATCTTCGGCCCCATCGTCGCGGTCATTCCGTTCGCGGACGAGGCTGAGGCGATCCGTCTCGCCAACGACACGATCTATGGCCTGTCAGGCTCGATCTGGACCAACAACGCAGGGTGCGCCATGCGTGTCGCCCGCGGCCTCGAGACAGGCACCATTTCGATCAACTCGAACAGCTCGGTCAGGGTCACGACGCCATTCGGCGGGTTCAAGGAATCCGGCATCGGGCGTGAGCTCGGCCCCGACGCGCTCGATTACTACACCGAGCTCAAGAACGTCTTCCTCTCCACGACCTGATCGATGGATTCCCACGGGCGGTGGAAGACAACCGGCTCCGGCGGACCTGAAGCGCGAGGCGTCTAGTCCGAATATCACCGATTGGGAACGCTTCCGCGGTTTTGAGCGTTTGTAGGGCATGACGGTCGTCGGGATCCCGCTCAGGCCGTTCACCGGCGCGGAGTTTCCACCCAAGCTGGCCCTCAACCGCGCGTATTTCGACGCTCTGGAGAAGGCCGGGGCCACCGTGCTGCCGATCCCCGTGGTGAAGGACGTGCAGCGGCTGAGATTTCACTACGAGCTGCTCGACGCGATCGTCTTTCCCGGCGGCGCCGACGTCGAGCCTGGTCGCTACGGCGCCATCCCACGCGAGGACTGCCACCTCAGTGTGATGCCAGACCTGGACGAGGTCGAGCTCGCGCTCGCGAAGTGGGCTCTGGCCGACGACCTGCCGATCCTCGCGATCTGCCGCGGCATCCAGCTCGTCAACGTCGCCTGCCGAGGAACTCTGTGGCAGGACCTGCAGGTCGAGGGCGCCACAGGCGAATCACACGAACGCAGCCCTCGCGACCTCCTCGCTCACGACGTCGAGGTCGTTCCCGGCAGCCTCCTGGCCCGCACGCTAGGGCGGACGCACATCAAGGTCAACACGATTCATCACCAGGCGATCCGGAAGCTGGGCGATTCGCTCGAGGTGGCGGGCCGCTCGCCGGACGGCGTGATCGAAGGCATCGAGCTGCCAGGTCATCGATTCGTTCTCGGCGTTCAGTGCCATCCCGAGGAGCTGCGAGATAAGGAAGACTGGGCGGCGCGGCTTTTCGGAGCAGTGGTCGCGGCCGGAGCCGCCTATCGCGGGGCCCATCTGCCGGCAGTCGCGTCCCGCAGAGACACCTAGCACACGTGTTCATCGCCAGCCGCCTCTCGTCCGGCCAGGTGATGAATCTTCTGCGGACCGCCGCTTCTCACATGTGAGGCTGCTCGGCGCTCATCTGAACTCCAAAAGGCCGTAGCTGCTTACATAGGCATTGTTCTGGAGTGCTCACAATCGCCCCGAGGTCGGGGCGCCCCACGGTGAAGGCTTGAGGCGGCGGCTGCTCGTTGTCGCCGGTGTGTTGGTGGTGCTCTTGGCCGCCACCGCAACCGCGGGTCTGCTCTTGGTCAAACCGGTGCAGCGAGTATCGGTGACGATCACCAGCCCCACTCAGCTCGTCGCGCTGCGGCCGAACCTCTGGACGTTCGAGATCCACAACATGGGCCCGGGCATCAGCGACCTTGGCCTGCGCCTCACCGGCGCGGACGGCTGGTTGACCAACCACAGCATCGTTTACGCAGGCACCGGCTGCCGGTACGAGGCTCAGACGGACTTCGTGCTCTGCGGATCGGTACAGCAGGGCGAGACCAGGACCATTTCGATCGCCGCGGCTGCGAACGCGCCAGGCACTCACTCATATCAGGTCACGTTCTGCGACTGCGGTCAGAACGGCCAGCCGGCAATCGCGGGACCAACCGCTCCGCAGTTCGCGATGCCAGGCTCGATCGCTGCGCCATACGTTCAGACATGGACCGAGACTGTTGTCTCCGGGCCTTCGGTATCGGTCACCGTCACCGACATCCTCGGCCACCCCGTCAGCGGCGCGACGGTCACGGTGCTGGGCTCAGCGCTGTCGGCGATCACTGCGGCGACGGGCGTGGCACAGGTCGCCCTCGGGCCGCTGGGCCCCGGGAGCTACACGGTTGTCGCCACCAACCCTGGCTCGGTCAGCGCGAACGCCCCGATCACGGTTCCATCCGTCGGCGACCCGCCGGCGGCGACAGTCGTCCTGGCCTCATCGGCCGCGGCGCTCAAAGGCGGGTCCGATCCAAGCGTCATGCCCGGCGCCGTCCTGATCGTGGATGAGGACAACAACCGGCTCATCGTCATCAGCCCGCAAGGCCAGCTGCTCTGGGTCTTCCCGCGCCCCGGCGACCTCAGCCCGGGCCAGACGTTCGTGTTGCCTGACGACGCTTTCTTCAGCCCCGACGGAACGCAGATTATCGCCACTCAGGAGGAGGACTTCGCGGTCACCCTCATCGACGTTGCAACCCACAAGATCGTCTGGCGCTACGGCGAGCCGGGGATACACGGGTCAGGTCCCAACCAGCTCTGGAATCCGGACGACGCCATGGTGATGCCCAACGGCGACGTGCTGATCGCAGACATCGTGAACTGCCGGATCATCGTCGTGGCCCAGGGACAGCACACGATCGCTCACCAATACGGAGTGACGGGTTCGTGCCATCACGCTCCCCCATCGCGCTTCGGCAGCCCGAATGGCGCTTTCCCGCTCGCCGACGGCAACTGGCTGATCACCGAGATCAACGGCGACTGGGCGAGCGAGCTCGCGCCCGGAGGGGCTGTGCTCTGGTCGACTCATCCGCCGGCCGTCGCCTACCCGTCCGACACCAACGAGGTCGGCCCCAACCGCTACCTCACTGTCGACTACTCCTATCCCGGTCAGGTCGTGATGTTCGACAAGGCCGGCAACACCCTATGGCGCTACAGGCCTCTAGGCGCGGCGGCGCTCAATCACCCTTCTCTCGCTTTACCTCTGCCGAATGGAGACGTGATCCTAAATGACGACTACAACGATCGCGTCATAGTCGTCGATCCGAAGACCAACACTGTGGTGTGGCAGTACGGAGTCACCGGCCGTCGCGGAAGCGCTCTCGGATGGCTGGCCAACCCCGACGGAATCGACCTCGCCCCGCCCTATTCGCTGCTGGGCCAGCTCGCAGGATCGCTGAAGACCTTGTGACCCTCGCCTCCACGCTTCGCCGGAAGCGGAACGCCGCTGCCTTTCGAGGCGCGATCACGCGAGGCTCCCGGTGAGCTGAGGCTGCTGCGTCGGAGCCGCCACCCCGTCGGGACCCTGCTCCACGGTGACGGCGATGGTCGAATAGCCGGCGAGCGGCTTGCCGACGACCACGACCTTGGCTCCGTTGCTGTCGGGGACGAAGACACCCGCCGCGTCGACGCGACCGGCCGGTCCGATCAGCCACAGCTCGTACACCCTTCCCTGCGCTATGGCCGGCAGACCGCTGAAGTCGACGAGGGCCATGCCATCGGCCTTCAGATCGATGACGGTGCCGTGGGCGCCGGCCATTGAGTCGTGTCCGGTGAGGCTGTATCGAGCGACCTGCCCGGCTGGGGCCGGCGGGTTGTACCGGCCGGCCAGGTCTCCAATCAAAACTCCCGCCGCAATCCCCACCAGCACGACGGCCGCGGCGGCGTACACCGGAATCCTGCGGGCGAGGCCGAAGCCAATCGGCCGTCGACGCCTGGATCCGGCGAGCCGTGCGGGCCGGATGCGCTCCGGCGGCGCGGAGGGCCGTGAAGACGCTGCGGCCGCGTCCAGGATCCGCTGGCGAAGTCGGGCCGGCGGCTCAACCTCCTCAACGTCGAGGGGAACCGCATCCACGACCCGGCGAAGCCGAACCGCCATCGCTCGGCAGCCGGCGCACCCATCGAGGTGCATGGCGACGACGTCCGCCTCCTCGGGTTCCGCAGCGCCGAGCACCCACGCCGCGACCGAGTTCTCCATCTCCTCGTGATCAGACATCGATCAGCCCCTCTGCCCTGCAGATATGAACCGAGCTTCTCGAGGGCAAGCCGCATCCGACCTTTAACCGTGCTGAGCGGCACCCGAGTCATGCCCGCGATCTCCCGGCACGAGTAACCTCCGAAGTAGGCCAGTTCCACCGCCTGACGCTGCTCGGTGGGCAGGCTCGTGAGCGCCTCGCGCACCGCCGAGCGCTCGAGCGACTGCGACACCTCTCGCCAGGGATCGGAGCTGGACCCCACAGCTTCGTAGCTGGGCATCAGCTCTCGCTCCTCACGCTCGTGGCCGGCGCGGCCGCGGAGGTAGTCGATGGAGCGGTTGCGCACCGTGATCATGAGCCAGCTTCGCAGGGAGCCCCGGCTCGCGTCGAAGCGGGCCGAGTTGTTCCAGAGCTTCAGGAACGAATCCTGCACGGCGTCCTCCGCGCGCCCGGGGTCACCGAGCACCCTCAGGGCGACAGAGTATGCGAGCCTGCCGTATCTGTCGTACAGCGCGGCCAGCGCGTCCTGGCGGCCCACCGCCAGAGCGACCGCGAGATCCGCATCGCTCGGATCAGAGCCCATACCGACTCCCATGCCCAAAGCTCAGGCGGCGCTGTCGACTTCGCGATCCGCCGCGCTGCTCACGTGCTCGGATGTGGCACGGCGCGTCGTCATCCCGCCAATCGGTGAGTTCTTCGGAGGCTTGACCGCCCACTCTTCCTTTTGTATCAGCCGCCACGCCCAGTCCGGATTCTTCCTGACGCAGTCGCGGGCCGCCTCCAGCGACCTCGAGAGGAGCTTGATGCCTGTCAGGCCGGGCAGCTTGCCGATCTTGTCGTCGAGCGCCGCCAGCTCGGCGTCGCCCTCCGCGTCGTCGAAGAGGTAAAGCGCCAGAGCGTCCACCTCCTCCTGCTTCTTGACACCCTGGCCGACCGGCTTCCAGACGCGGTCGAGCATCCACCGATCGACTCGTTGAGCTTTGGGGTTGTCGGCCAGCCACTCCCTGGCTGAGTTGAAGTAGAAGGCGAAGTGCCGTCGCTCGTCTTTGATAATGCGACCGAGCAGGTCCTTCAGCACCGGATGCCCGGACTTGCGGATCAGGGCGCCGTATCCGGTGAGCGTAGTGAGCTCGTTGATCGCCCCGATCGAAAGGTACACGGACGAAAAGTCCTTCAGCAGCCACGAACCAGCCATCGTGGCAAGGATGCTCATGCTGTTTTGCAGACCGAGGTTGGCCCGCACGTTGGCGATCCGCTCCTGCGTGTCGAAATGGATTCCGTAAAGGTTCAGGAATCGACCCAGGTTCTCGCCGTGCCAGAGCTCTTCGTAGTTCCAGCACGCGAGAAAGGCGGTGAGGATCGGGTCCATGCAGGCGCGGGTCACCAGCAGGTGGGACAGGTACAGAGGGACGTGATTCTCGATGTCCATCATGTAGTGGAGACAGAAGAGGTCACCGTTCGACAGCTTGCTCGCCGTCACCGCGTCCCATGCCACGCCGGTGATGTCGACCTTCTTCGACTCCTCTTTGTACCTTTCGATGCTGAAGCTCATCTGGCTCGCCTCCGTGTGCCGATCAGTGACGCCGGGTCGCCGGCAACCACTGATTGATACGCAGGCCGGGGCAGATCGGATCAGAGTCGGGCGCAGAGGATTGGAGCGGGCGATGGGAATCGAACCCACGTGACCAGCTTGGAAGGCTGGCGCACTACCATTGTGCTACGCCCGCATTCGGTCTCCGCCTGGTGGCCCGAACGGGCTTCAAGGCATGGCCGCAGGCAACTAGAGTACCTAGACTCCCAGCCAGGCCCCGTCGTCTAGTGGACTAGGACGCAGCCCTTTCAAGGCTGATATCGCGGGTTCGAATCCCGCCGGGGCTACTTCCACGATACCTCTGAAGGCTTGCTATAGGAGGTCGACCATCTGTGCTTGCATGTCCCTGCGGGGGACGACGTCAAGAATCCGGCCATCCAGCCCTGTGAGTTCATCGAAGGAGGTTGCCAGCAGGTCGCGGCGGGTCCCAGTCACCAAGAGTTGGCTTTGTCGTCCACTCTGCGCCACCGAGCGGAACGTTGGGCGAAGCGTTCGAAGAACCGGTCATACCAAGTGTTTGGAATCACCAGATCAGGGCGGAAGCGCACGATCATCGCAACGACATCTCCGTATCCCTGATCGGCAATGATCAGCGGTGAACGATCACCGCCAATGACGATTCTCTTCAAGCCGAATCCGAACGGCGGAAGCGGCGTGCTTATGCCCGTGACGCGCGCCAACGGAATTTCGTGGCCCGAAGTGATAGAACGCCACCGCAGAGTCGAGCCGTGCATAACGCCAACTTGGAACGCGATGCGAAACAGCCACCAGTAAGCATTCCATGCGTAGGCCGCCAACCACAGAACCACAAATACCAGCGGCGGTCCGGTTCCGCCCGCTACAAGATTCACGAGCATAGCGACGCCGGCGATGCCTAGCGGGACGAAGACAGCGAATGTCAGTAGTCGGTAATTGACGTAGCGATAGGTAATCGAGTCTGTGGTCGCATCGGCTGAATCGGTGGCGCTGCCGTGGCGGAAATCAGCGGCCACGCGACGAGTCTATTCGGCATTGGCGGATTCGTTGCCGGTTAAGCGAACCTGATCGCCGGTAGTGCAGGTGTCGGTTCGAATCCCGCCGGGGCTACTCACCGAATTTGTTTCCGTTGCCGGCTGACATCGGGCACAGCCATCACAGCTTCCCTGCGGGCTTGGGGGTCGCTGGTTTAGCGGTGCCGGCGGTAGTGCAGGCCGACGCTCCCGTTGCTCCACGCGGTGCTGGACACCAGATCGAGCTGGTAGGACTTGGGGTCGCCGTCGAACAGCCGGGTGCCCTCGCCCGCCACGTAGGGGAACAAGTCAACGTGGAACTCGTCGATCAGATCGAGCCGCATGAGTGACCGCCAGAAGCGGACGCCGCCCCAGATGACGATGTGGCCGTCGCCGCCTTGCTTGAGCCTGTCGATCTCCTCTGCGGTGTCACCGGAGGCGATGGTGGTATTGGCCCAGTCCGCGGTCTTCAGCGTGCGGGAGAAGACGACCTTGCGCGCGGGGTTCAGGATTTTGGCGACGGGGTGGTCGGTGGACGTCGAGAGCGCGGCCGCCATGGCCTCGTAGGCGACGCGGCCCATGAGGTGCGCGTCCGCCCTCCGGTAACGGTCGAATGACTGGTCCCTCGCGGTCGGGTCGTCGGGCAGGCCGAAGCAGAAACGCCAGTAGTCGGTGCCCTCGTCGGCGAGAAGGCCGTCGAGCGAGTAAAAGAACACGCAAGCAATCAGCTTTCGCATGATCTGAGCTCCTGGTCTCGGGTCGCCTTGGGGACCTGTATTTTCACCTAACAGTGCGGTTGCCTTTTCGGCGACGCACCACGAGCTAGAGAACTTGACCCAGGCCGAGGCGATTCGCAAACTCCAAGTGGTGGAGGCAGTTACGGGCCGCCGAATCTACTGGCTCGGTGGAACCATGCTCGCGATGTACGCCGTCTCGTTGGCTTTGATTGGCCTCGCCGCTGGTTTCGATCACAGCTCGAGCCAATGGCTCATGGCTGGCGGTCTTGCGGCGCTCGCTGCTGGCTTGAGTGCATCGGCGCTGCTGCCTATAGCAGTTGTGTTGGGCGATCGAGATTTGCGAGTTCGGTTCTGGATCCAGGTCGGCCCGTTCACGCGAGCATGGCGGGCATTCTTCTTGCTCGCGCGGGTTGCTGTCGCAGTCCTGATGTGGGTGGTTGCACTCAGGATCGTCGAACGCTAGGCGCGGCCAGCGATATAGATCTCGGTTGGGTTCAACGGCCGGTTCGGTGCGCACGAAGAAATGGATTGGTGGGCGGCGAGGGTCTCGAACCCCCGACCTCCAGCATGTCAAGCTGGCGCTCTTCCAGCTGAGCTAGCCGCCCCCGCTGATTGCGCTAACGCGAGTCTCCCCATGGCTGTGCGCCGGGTGCCAGGAGTGGACGACTTATTGTAGTTGCCGTGCCTCAACACATCGGCCGGCCGATGCGCCGCGTCGAGGACGAGCGGCTGATCACAGGTCGTGGGAGGTATGCGGGAGACATCTCGCTTGACGGGATGGTGCACCTGGCTTTCTGCCGCTCGCCTCTGCCACACGGCCGCCTCATCGGAATCGACAGCTCTGCCGCGCGAGCGATGCCTGGCGTCATCGCGGTGTGGACGGCGGATGACCTGCCCAAGTCGGCGACGGGGATGAGCGACTTCGGGCCGCCAGGCGTCGAAGGGCCCGGCCGTCCGGTCCTCGCCTCGGTCGAGGTGAACTACGCGGGCGAGGCATTCGCCGTCGTCGTGGCCGAGACGGCCTACCAGGCGCTCGACGCAGCGCAGGAGGTGGTCCCTGACTTCGCGTCCCTGCCTGGAGTCGGCGATGTCGAAGCCGCAACCGCTCCAGGCGCTTCGAAAGTCCACGGTGAGCTCAACAGCAACATCGCCCTGACCCAATCCACCGGCTACGGCGACATCAAGGCTGCGTTTGCCCGCGACTCGGTCGTCGCCAAGATCCGGTTGACCACGTCACGCATCGCGGGCGCGGCCATGGAGCCTCGTGCCATCACGGTGGCGCCTGACTCGGACACAGGCGGCCTCAAGGTTTGGGCCTCGACGCAGACCGTGTTCGGAGTCCGGGAAGCGATCGCCTCATCGCTCGGCTTGGAGGCCCAGCTGGTCAAGGTGGTCGCCGAGGATGTCGGAGGCGGATTCGGCGCCAAGGGTTCCGCCTATCCCGAGGACGTGATCACCGCCCTGGCCGCTTTTCGTCTGAAGCGCCCCGCTCGATGGATTGCGACCCGCAGCGAGGACGGCGCCACGACCGCACAAGGTCACGGATCTACCCTCGAGCTGGAGCTGGCCTCCGACCGAGCCGGAAAGTTGCGCGGGCTTCGTGGTCGCCTTCTGCACGATATCGGCGCGTACACCGGCGCGGGCACAGGTCAGCCGGGAATCATCGTCTCGCACATGATCTCCGCCTACGTTCTGCCTGCGCTGGAAATCGAATCCGATCTCGTCTTCACCAACGCCGTGCCGACCGGATTCGTCCGGGGCGGTGGCCGGCCGCTTGGGAATTACGGCATCGAGAGGGCCATGGATCAGCTCGCCCACGAGCTTGGCATCGAGCCGGCAGAGCTGCGGCGGCGCAACCTCGTCCACCCGGCCCAGATGCCGTACACCACCGGCTTTCCTGCGGGGCGCGGTGGAATGGTCTACGACAGTGGTGACTACCCACGGCTGCTCGAGCTGGCCCTGAGCGAGCTGAGCGATCACCCGAGCCGTCATGTGCTGGATGACGGGCGCCTGGTCGGAGTCGGCGTTGTGCTCTGTGTGGAGTCGACAGGCTTTGGCCGCGGCGAACCGGCCAGGCTGCGCCTCGACAAGGACGGCACCGCAAACCTGTACCTGGGATCGACACCGCAGGGCCAGGGCCACCAGACGATGGCCGCTCAGATCGCGTCGGACCGGCTCGGCTGGCCCGTCGACAAGATCAAGGTCACCGTCGGCGACACATCGCATGTGCCTTTCGCGATGGTCACCGCAGGCAGCCGGAGCGCGATCCATGTCGGCAACGCAGCGGCAAAGGCGGCCACGGCCGTGCGCCACCGCCTCCTGCAACTGGCCGGTGAGGTGTTGGAGGCGGATGTTCGCGACCTGGTCCTCGAGGACGGTGTGATATCCGTTCGCGGGACTCCAACCAAGCGCGTGCCCGCCACCGACGTGCTGCCCGCTGATGGCCTGGAGGTCTTAGAAAGCTTCGACGCCAAACAGCAGACGTCCTTCGCCAGCGGATGTCACGCAGCCGTGGTGGCCATCGACCCACTGACAGGCAACGTAGACGTGCTTCGGTACGTGATCGTCCACGACACGGGCAAGGCGATCAACCCGCTGATGCTCGAGGGGCAGATCAACGGTGGCTACGCGCATGGTCTCGGTTACGCGATGTACGAGGCGGCGGTCTATGCGTCGGATGGCACGTTCCGCAGTGCGAGCTTTCTCGACTACTCCATCGTGAGCGCCGGCGAGGTGCGGGTGAAACCGATCCTCGCGCACGTCGAGACGAAAACCGAGGCGAACCCCGAAGGCTTCAAGGGCGCCGGCGAGAGCGGGACCATTCCAGTGCCCGCCGCGATCTCCAGCGCAGTCGAGGATGCGCTGCGCAACCGGAAACCGGACGCGGTGATCGACCACCTGCCGATCACACCCGATCGAATCGTGGAGATCCTGAGCGCCTGATGCCCGCTCAATGTCCACAGAGCTGACCCACCCTGGCGACTGATCCCCAGGCCACCACGCCGCCGGTCAATGCAGGTGGGGTGAATTGGCGCCGAAACCTCGCCGCTCTTTGGTTCGCCGAGTTCACGGCCATCTTCGGGTTCAGCTTTGCCTTTCCCTTCCTGTCGATCTTCATCTCGCAGAACCTCGGCGTCCACCCAGGCCGCGACCTCGACCTCTGGACGGCCGCCGCCGGAAGCGCATCCGGCCTCTCGATGGCGATCGCGAGCCCGATCTGGGGAGTCCTGGGCGACCGGTTGGGCCGCAAGCCGATGCTCGTCAGGTCCATGGTCGGAGGCGCCCTGACGGTGGGCCTCATCTTCTTCGCCCAGACGCCGGAGCAACTCCTCGTGCTGCGCTTCCTGCAGGGCGCAACGAGCGGGACCGTGGCCGCGGCCACCGCGCTGGTCGCAGCTGAAACGCCTCGCAGCCGGGTCGGGTGGGCGCTCGGAGTGGTCACCTCCGCCGTCGCTCTCGGCGGAGCGATCGGT
>Ga0075030_100003314_pt1 | contig 14627 bp, 14 predicted proteins | sample LitLauG_LLR_2012_FD_71393 | JGI IMG/M metagenome (GOLD analysis project Ga0075030, IMG submission 71393) | Freshwater sediment microbial communities from Pennsylvania, USA - Little Laurel Run_MetaG_LLR_2012 | ecosystem: Environmental > Aquatic > Freshwater > Creek > Sediment | place: USA... | reverse complement strand
TCCTGCGAAGCCACGACGACAAACGAAGCCTCAAACTGCGCAGAAACAAGGCCGCCAGGAACACGGCCTATCTCGCCCAAATCCTCAAACCGTGAACGTTAACCCGGATTCAGGGCCGTGAAAGACAAGCGGCGTCGTCGACCTAATTCGTTGCGTCAGCCAACCGACTTCCGTAAATCACGACGGGCAATCTGCCCGCCGGCTGGGCTCCGATGGTGATGATCTTCGGCCCCGAGATCGCCGGCCTTCTGACGGGCGCCGGCACGTAGTTGGGGGCGTAGATCACCAGATCGCCCCCTGCCGCAGGCGGATCGCTTGCGGTGGCTGAGGATACATCGAGAATTTCTGGGCCAACGTCGCTCGCAATGCTCCAGAAATGCCTTTGCCGCCGATCGTCGCCTCGGTCGTGATCGTGGGCTTCGCCACGTTCGATCCGCCTGTCCATGTGCCCAACTCGGCCGTGATGGCCGAATTGCAAATGGCCGAACGGCAGTGGTGCGAAGCCATGTGATCCGCCGAACCCCCCGGATGAGGCGTTGACGTTGCCGATGATCGCTACTGTCATGCCCGCGGCCAACAGGCCGCAATAAATCGCGCGCATTGTCGCTCCTTTTGAGGCGGCCTCCTCAAAGGCAGATTAAGACTTTTTTCACCACGCCGCTAGGGCTTCCATCCTAGCCGCAAGGCCCTTCCATAGCCCCTCCTGATCTTGACAAATTCCTGATGAATGATAAAAACGAATAATCTTCACTCAACACTCGTCAGCAGCATTATGAACGTAACCATCCGTCGTACCCCCGAGGAAACCCGCTCCTGCATCCTGGCTTGCGCCTGGGATCTGTTCCGCCAGCTTGGCTACCGCACCACAATTGCCGACATTGCCGGTAAGCTTGAGATGTCGAGCGCCAATATCTACCGCTTTTTCCCGTCGAAGCAGGCGCTGAGCGAAGCCGTTTGCGCCAGCGTGCTCGGCACGCTGGTCGACGCCGCGCGGCAGGCGGCGGAAAGCCCCGGCGCCGCGAGCGCGCGCATCCGGGCAGTCTTGCTCACCCTCTATCACGGCATGCGCGACCAGATGGTGAACGACAAGCGCGTCCACGAAGTGGTTGATGTCGCGATGACGGAAAAGTGGTCCTCGATCGACAATTTTATCCAGAGCAGCGCGATGCTGATTGGAGAACTGATCGCCACAGGCCAGAACGGCGACGAATTCGGTCCGGGCGATCCCGGTTTGCTCGGCAAGCTGACTCTCGGGGCAACAATAATCATCCACCACCCCACTATGATCGCTCAATGCCTCGACACGGACCCCGATGTGCAGGCGGAGGCGATCATCGCGTTTGCGTTGCGCGCGCTGACGAACAAGTCCGACCCGCAAGGAGCCTTGGCATGACCCGCGCCGCGGCCCTGCTCGTGCTTCTCCCGGCCATGGCCCTCGCGGCGTGCAACGCCCAAAAACAGGCGGAAAAAAATACGCCGCCGCGCCCCGTGCTGGTGGTTGAGGCGCACTATGCGCCGCGCGCCACCGAGCGCGTTCTGCCAGGCATCGTCAAAGCGCGTTATGAGAGCGATGTCGCGTTCCGCGTCTCCGGCAAGATCGCCCGCCGCATGGTCGACGCCGGCGCGCTGGTGAAGCGGGGCGACGTGCTAGCGCTGCTCGACGACGCGGATTTGCGCTTGCAACTCGAGCAGGCGGAGGCGGAACAGGCCTCGGCCAGAAGCGCGCTCGATCAGGCCGCCGCCGAGTCGCAGCGCATCGATACGCTGCATCGTCAAGGATGGTCGGCCAGCTCCGACGCCGACAAGATCAAGTCCGCCGCGGATCAGGCGCGCGGCAATCTGACCAAAGCGGAGCGCGCCGTGACGCTGGCGCGCAATGCGTTGAGCTACGCGACACTCACCGCCGATGCGGACGGCGTGGTCAGCGCCATCAACGCCGAGGCGGGACAGGTGGTCGCGGCGGGCGCCCCCATCATGCGACTCGCCCGAAGCGGCGAGCGCGAGGCGGCGGTGGCGCTGCCGGAAACGCTTCTCGACCGCGCCCGCGTCGAGCCAGCGCGCGCGGAGGTTTGGGCGTTGCCAGGCGTATCGCTCAGCGCCAGCTTGCGCGAAATAGCCCCGGCGGCCGATCCCGCCACCCGCACCTATCCCGCGCGTTTCGCGCTTCCCGATGCGCCCGCCGCGCTGCAACTCGGGATGAGCGTGACGATCGCCCTCCAGCAGGACGGCGCCAAAGTGGCCAAGCTTCCGCTTGGCGCGCTGTTTGACGAAGGCAAGGGGCCGCAGGTGTGGATCGTCAAGCCAGGCGCCGGCGATCTGACAGCGGCGCCCGTTCAAGTCGCCGCTTACGATGGCGAGTCCGCCTATGTGAGCAGCGGAATCACTGAGGGCGCGAGCGTCGTCGCGCTCGGCGCTCACAAGCTCGACCCTGCGTCGAAGGTGCGCGTGGTGCAGAATCTAGCGGGGATGTGATGAGCCGCTTCAATCTTTCGCTGTGGGCGATCCGCCATCCCCAGCTTATTGCGTTCCTGCTTTTGGCGATCAGTCTTGGCGGCGCGCTTGCCTATTTCCAGCTGGGCCGGGCGGAAGATCCTTCCTTCACCATCAAGAATGTCAACGTCTCCGCGCTGTGGCCCGGCACCACGACTCGGGACATGCAGGACCAGGTCACCGACAAGATCGAAAAGAAGCTGCGCGAACTGCCGTATTTCGACAAGACGCAGACCTATACCAAACCCGGCTTCACCTCGATCGCCCTCGACTTCAAGGACTCGACCCCGGCGCGCGAAGTGCCGATGCTGTTCCTGCAATTGCGCAAGAAGCTCACCGATATGCGCGGCGACCTGCCCGCGGGAATAATCGGTCCGAACGTCAATGACGAATTCGGCGACGTCGACGCCGTTCTTTACACAATCACCGCCGACGGCGGCTCTTACGCGCAATTGAAGGAGGTCGCGGAAAGCCTGCGCAAACACCTTCAGCGCGTGCCTGATGTCGTCAAGGTCGATCTCCACGGCGATCAGGGCCAACGCGTCTTTGTTGCGTTTAGCCATGCCAAACTGGCGACGCTTGGCATCAGCTTCCAGCAGATCGCCGACTCGCTCGCCAAGCAGAATTCAGTGACGCCGTCGGGCGAATTCCAGACGGAAGGGCAGCGCGTGCCGGTGCGCGTCAGCGGCTCGCTCGACAGCGTCGAGGCGGTGGCGGCGACGCCGATCGTCGCCAATGGCCAAACGCTGCGGCTCGGCGATATCGCCGAGGTTACGCATGGCTACGAGGATCCGCCATCGTATCTCATCCGCGCCAACGGCAAGCCGGCGCTGGAGATCGGCGTTGTGATGCAGAAAGGCGCCAATATTCTGGCGCTCGGCGAGCATCTCGACGTGGCGCTGGAGGAATTCAAGTCCAACCTGCCACAGGGCATAACGATCGCCCGCATCGCCGACCAACCCAAGGTGGTCAGCGCTGCCGTGTTTGAGTTCACGCGCTCGTTTCTCGAAGCGCTCGCCATCGTGCTGGCCGTCAGCTTCATCTCGCTCGGCTGGCGCAGCGGCATCGTCGTGGCGACCTCGGTTCCGCTGGTGCTGGCGATCGTGTTCGTCGCGATGGCGTTCCTTGGCCTCGATCTGCAACGCGTGACCCTTGGCGCTCTGATCATCGCGCTCGGTCTGATGGTCGACGACGCAATCATCGCCACCGAAATGATGGTGGTGAAAATGGAGCAGGGGTGGAATCGCGAGCGCGCCGCCGCTTTCGCCTGGACCTCCACAGCCTTCCCGATGTTGACGGGAACATTGGTGACGGCGACGGGATTTCTTCCCATCGGCCTCGCCAACTCGGCGGTCGGCGAATATGCCGGCGGCATTTTCTGGGTTGTCGCGATCGCGCTCGTCGCGTCGTGGTTTGTCGCCGTGTTGTTCACGCCGTTTCTCGGCATGAAACTGCTGCCCGATTTGAGCAAGCGCGCGCATAACGCTCCTCATGCCTCGATTTATGAGACTCGATTCTACCGTGCGTTTCGCCGCGTGCTCGAATTTTGCGTCGCCCGGCCGCTGACGATCATTGGCGTCGCGGTTGTCCTGCTGGCCATTGGCTTCAGCACGTTCTCACGCGTGCAACAGCAGTTCTTCCCGATGTCGGAGAGGCCGGAGCTGTTTCTCGAAATGCGCCTCGCCGAAGGCAGCGCGATCGAGGCGACGACGAAGGTCGCACGCGAGGCCGAGCAATTGCTGGCGGGCGATGACGACGCGACCTCCTATACAACCTATATCGGCAAGAGTTCGCCGCGTTTCTGGCTCGGCCTGTTGCCGGTGCAGCCGAATGAAAGCTTTGCCCAGATCGTCATCGTCGCACGGGATGTGGAGGCGCGCGAGCGCATCAAGGCGCGCGTCGAGAGAGCCGTCGAGAAAGGCGCGCTCAACGCGGCGCGGGTGCGGGTCGATCGCTTCAATTTCGGGCCGCCGGTTGGTTTTCCCGTGCAGTTCCGGGTGACGGGACCGGATACCGAGCAGGTGCGCACGATCGCGGCAAAGGTGCGCGACGTTATGAGTGCGGATCCGCGCATCGTCGACGCGCATCTCAACTGGAACGAGCGGATGCCCTCGATCAATCTCGCTGTCGATCAGGCGCGGGCCCGCGCGCTCGGACTGACGCCGCAGGATGTCGAGCAGACGCTGCAGACGCTGATCGGCGGCGTCACGTTGACGACGATCCGCGACGGAATCGAGAACGTCGATGTCGTGGCGCGCGCCACTTTCACCGAACGCGCCGCGGTTGGCGATATCGGCAATCTGACGATCCTCAGCCGCGAGGGGATCGCGGTCCCGGTTTCGCAGATCGCGCATGTCAGCAGTGGCTCGGAGGAGCCGATTGTGTGGCGGCGCAACGGCGAGACGGCGATGACCGCTCTGGCCGACGTCGTCGATGGCGCGCAGCCGCCGGATGTTTCGACCGCGCTGTGGCCGAAGCTGGCGGAGATTCGGGACAGCCTCAGCCCCGCCTATCGCATCGAGATGGGCGGCGCGATCGAGGAATCGGCCAAGGGCAACGCGTCGATCTTCGTGCTGTTCCCGATCATGGCGCTGGGCATGCTGACGCTGCTGATGATCCAGCTGCAGAGTTTTTCGCGCCTCGCCATCGTCTTCTTCACCGCGCCGCTCGGCATCGTCGGCGCCTCGATCGCGCTCAACCTCGCGCATATGCCGTTCGGTTTCGTCGCGCTGCTTGGACTGATCGCGCTGGCTGGCATGGATATGCGCAACACCGTGATCCTGGTCGATCAGATCGAGAGCGACGTGCGCGAACTCGGGCTCACCCGGCGGGAGGCGATCGTCTCGGCGACACAACGCCGCGCCCGACCGGTCGTGCTCACCGCGCTGGCCGCGATTCTGGCGATGATCCCGCTGTCGGAAAGCGCCTTCTGGGGGCCAATGGCGGTCACCATCATGGGCGGGCTCTCGGTCGCGACCTTTCTGACCTTGTTCGTGCTGCCAGCGATTTACGCCCTGTGGTTCCGCAAGTCGCTTGGCCCGGAGTCGGCGCTGTCGAGCGCCTCGCGCAAGGAGCATTATGGTTTGGCGCTTCCGTCGGCCGCCGAATAAAATCATCACCGCGCCAGTTGGGAGTTCGCACCGATGTTGCTCGATTGGAGTCTCGCCAGCCTGCATCATCTCGCGGTGTTTTCGCTCGCTGCGATCATCGCGGCCGAGTTCACGCTTATCCGTAACGAGATGGATGCGATGACGATCGCGCGGCTCAGCCGAATCGACCTGCACTATGGCATTACCGCGGGGCTCGTCATCGTGTTCGGCGTCGCGCGGGTGTTTTTCGGCGCGAAGGGCCATGAGTATTATTTTGCCAATCACATCTTCTGGACCAAGATGCTCTTGTTCCTCGCTGTCGGCCTCCTGTCGATCTCGCCGACGCGCAAGTTCATCGCCTGGCGAAGGCATTCCGCCGCGGACGCCGCGTTTCGCCCGCTCGCCAAAGAGATCGGCAGCGTCCGCCGCGCGCTGTGGCTTGAAGCGGGATTGTTTCTATTGATCCCGGTCGCCGCCGCGGCGATGGCGCGAGGCTATGGGATGGCGTGAGGGACGCGGCGCGATTGATCGGCATTACGCGCGAAGCGAAGCAACCCAGGGTCCTCTTTTTCGGCTTAGTCTGGTTTGCTTCGCTGCGCTCGCAATGACGGGGCGCCAGCCAGATCCGGGCGCCGCTGTTGCGTCACGCGCAGCGCCTCCTCATGGCGCCATTGCGCGATGCGCGCGTGGTCGCCGCCGAGCAGCACGTCGGGAATGGCGCGGCCCTCCCACTCGCGCGGGCGCGTATACTGGGGATATTCAAGCAAGCCGGAGCCATCAAAACTCTCCGACGCGCCGGACTCCGCCTTGCCCATGACGCCCGGCAATAGGCGCACGCAGGCGTCGAGCACCGCAAGGGCGGCGATCTCGCCGCCCGACAGAATGTAGTCGCCGATCGATATCTCGATGAGGCCGCGCGCTTCGATCAAGCGTTCGTCGACGCCCTCGAAGCGCGCGCAGACGATGACAAGACCCGGCCCCGCCGCCCAGCCGCGCGCCATGCTTTGTGTGAACGGCGCGCCGCGCGGACTCATCAGCAGCCGCGGCCGCGGATCGTCGGTAGGACATGCGGCATCGAGGCTGGCGGCGAGCACGTCGGCGCGCATCACCATCCCGGGCCCGCCCCCCGCCGGCGTGTCGTCGACCGCGCGATGCCTGCCAATCCCATGCTCGCGGATGTCACGCGCTTCGCATGACCACAGCCCGCGCGACAGTGCGTCGCCCGCTAGGGAAAGTCCGAGCGGGCCGGGGAACATGGCGGGGAAAAGGGTGAGGATGGCGGCGGAGAACATCAATTTTTTCCACTAAGGGCGGCGGGCTGCAAACCGTTCAATCGTCACCCGTTCTTGGCGTTCCAAATACGTGAGGATGTCGATCTCTCAAGTGCTTCCGCCCGGCTCTTGACCAGATAGGCAGCCCTTGCGCGCGATGCATGCAACGCCACGCCGCCATTTTCTTGATTCCTCATCAATTCGGATGATGCGCCGCCGGGCCGTTCGATGATCTAATCAATTGTACGTTGCTGATGGCCTAGATGCGATGACGTTCGCAATGTCGTCGAGGCAAGTGAGATGAGGCCATCTCGGCAGTTATGAATCAGAGCTCACAAGAGTCGAATTCATATGCACTGTTGTCAACCGCAGTAGCAACGCACGTTTGCTGCCAACAAAGGGAGAGCTGACTGTGGCCAAAAATGCGAAACCATCCGGAGGCGCGCCGATTCGACCTTCGGAAACCAACCCTCCAGCGACGGCCGCCTCACGCGAGAGCAGCGACGAACCTGTCCTCCACCTCGAGCCAATGCAGGCCCGAGCCTCAAACACCGCGGCTGCGGCGTCGCAGCAAGGCGGCGATGCCCCGATCCTGCACTTCGGGCCGTTGCCAGCTCCGGCGCAGGCCGCTGCCGCTGGGTTGGCCGCGGCGTCCCAGCAAGGCGACGATGCCCCGATCCTGCACTTCGGGCCGTTGCCAGCTCCGGCGCAGGCCGCTGCCGCCGGGTCGGCCGCGGTGCCGCAGCAAGGCGACGATGCCCCGATCCTACACTTCGGGCCGTTGCCAGCTCCGGCGCAGGCCGCTGCCGCCGGGTCGGCCGCGGCGTCGCAGCAAGGCGACGATGGCCCGATCCTGCACTTCGGGCCGTTGCCAGCTCCGGCGCAGGCCGCTGCCGCTGGGTCGGCCGCAGCATCGCATCAAATCAGCGACGCCCCGATCCTGCACCTCGGACCCCTGGCCGCCGTGGGCTGAAACCACTGTGCAGAATTTCCGGCTCTATCGCCGAAAGGATAAGGACCGCAAACAAAGGAGAATACCATGACGCAAGTAATGCCAGAGATTGTTGTGTTCAAAGATGTGAACTTTGGAGGTGATTCATGGCGAACCAACCTTCAATATAGTTATGTCGGCGGTTACTGGAATGATTCCATCTCCTCAATCGTCGTCGTCTCGGGTACATGGACGTTTTGCCTAAATGCCGGCCCACCTGGCCCAAGCAACCCACATTGGACTCTCGGGCCAGGTTACTATTCATGGGTCGAAAATTACGGGATTCCAAACGACTCGATCTCCGCGTTCTACATATCTAGTTTTGGCCCCTGACTTGCGGCTGCGGTCGCGAGTGCGGCCGCCTACCGACGCGGCCTTGGGGCCAAAGCAGGAAAACTCTAAGCGTCTCGGCCGGTCCTTTCCGGGGCGACCAAGGGGCTGCCGACGCAGCCCCTTGGCGATTTCAGCGCCACACTCGATGCCGAGCAGGATCCCCGAGGCGACTCGCCTCGCCCTATCCCTCCACTTCCCCCTCGATCTCGCGCGGCGGCTCGATCACGATGCGGCCGCTCGTAAAATCGATCTCGACCGCCACCGCCTTGCTGAACGGCAACAACAGCGTTTCGCCGCCGCGATCGGGCGCGATCTCGATAATGTCGCCCGCGCCGTAATTGCTGAGCGCCGCCACCTTGCCGAGGTTTTCACCCGCGCGCGTGACGGCGGCGAGGCCGAGAAGATCGTCGTAGTAGAACTCGTCCGGGTCGGGCGGCGGCAATTGATCGCGGCGCGCAAACAGCTCGACGCCGGTCAGCGCGGCCGCCGCCTCGCGCGCGCTGACGCCGCGGACGCGGGCGACGACCATGTCGTCTTTCAACGGCCGCAGCGCCTCGAGCGCGAACGAGCGCTTGCCGCTGGCGTCGGTCAGCGGACCGTATGCGCCGATCGCGGCGGGATCGCTGGTGTAGGATTTGACGCGCACCTCGCCGCGCACGCCCTGCGGCGCGCCGAAGACCCCCAGCAGGATGAGGCGATCCGGCGCGCGCATGTGGCGCTCTTACGCCGCGGGCGCGGCTTCGGCGGCCGCCTTGGCGGCCTTCTCGGCAAGCGCCGCGGCGGCGGCCGTGCGCTCCTGCGCCTTCTTCTTCGGCAGCGCCTTCTTCGGATTGTTCTGCGGTTCGCGCTTGGCGATGCCGAGACCGTCGAGCAGACGCAGCACGCGGTCGGTCGGCTGGGCGCCCTTGGCGAGCCAGGCTTTCGCCTTCTCGACGTCGAGCACGAGGCGCAGCGCATCGTCCTTGGCCTTGACCGGATCGAACGTGCCGATCTTCTCGACGAAGCGGCCATCCCTAGGCATGCGCGCGTCGGCGATGACGATGCGGTAGAACGGGCGCTTCTTGGCGCCGCCGCGCGACAGACGAATTTTCAGAGACATGTATTTTCCTTTCAGTGAAACTGGCGTTCGAAGACAAGATTTCCGTTTTTGTCCGGATGGCGGAAAATTCCGGTTTCGACTTCACGAAAGACGATCGATCGCTCCATGCGCGCGCCCATGCGCTCCGCAACAGCGATCGAGGTTTGATTGGTCATGGCGATAAGGCTGATGGTCGTCGTCCAGCCCAGGGTTTCATAGGCGTAGGCGCGCGCCCGCAACGCCGCCTCGGTGGCGAGGCCCCGGCCGCGCGCGGCAAGCGTCAGGGTCCAGCCGACTTCCGGCTCCGGCCAGCCTTGGGGCGCCCACAGGCCCGCCCAGCCGCAGTAAGCGCCGCTCGACTTCTCTTCAAGCGCCCAAAGTCCGAAGCCGCGCAGCGTCCAATGGCCGATCACGCCGGCCAAGCGCCGCCAGGCGTCCTCGCGATCGCAGGGGCCGCCGATATAGCGGGCCTGCGCCTCGTCGGCATAGATCGCGGCGAAGGGCTCGAAATCCCGTTCGCTCCAGCCGCGCAGGCGCAGCCGCTCGGTTTCGATCGCCGGGATCATTTCTTCGTGCCGAACGGATTGAACGCGCCGCCAAGGCCTGGCAGCTTGGGCGCGCCAAGGCCGGGAAATTGCGCCGGCAGGTTGAATGCGCCAGGCGGCGGCGCATCCGGAATGCTCGACGGCGCGCCGGCGCCGCCCATCTGTCTTTGAAAGGCTTCGAGCTGCTCGGGCGACGGCTGCGGCATAGCGCCCCCGCTCATTCCCATCATCTGGCCAAGCTTGCCCATCATGCCGCGCTTGCCCGACGCGCCGCCCATCGCCTTCATCATGTCGGCCATCTGGCGATGCTGTTTCAGCAGGCGATTGACGTCCTCGACTTTGACGCCCGACCCGGCGGCGATGCGCTTCTTGCGCGAAGCCTTCAGCATGTCGGGGTTGCGGCGCTCCCTAGGCGTCATCGAGGAGATGATCGCGCGCTGGCGTCCCACGACCTTGCCGTCGAGATTGGCCGCGGCGATCTGATCCTTGATCTTCGCCATGCCCGGCAGCATGCCCATGATGCCGCCCATGCCGCCGAGCTTTTCGATCTGCGCGAGCTGATCGGAGAGGTCGTTGAGATCGAAGACGCCCTTGCGCATCTTCTCGGCCATCTTGGCCGCTTGCTGCATGTCGATGTTTTCGGCGGCCTTTTCGACCAGCGAAACGATGTCGCCCATGCCCAAAATGCGGTCGGCGAGACGCTGGGGGTGAAAATCCTCCAGCGCGTCCATCTTCTCGCCGATGCCGAGCAGTTTTATCGGCCGGCCCGTCACCGCCCGCATCGACAAAGCCGCGCCGCCGCGCCCGTCGCCATCCATGCGGGTCAGCACGATGCCGGTGACGCCGACGCGCTCGTTGAAGCTTTTCGCCAGGTTAACTGCGTCCTGACCGGTCAAGGCGTCGGCGACGAGCAGGATTTCATGCGGTTTTGACGCCGCCTTGATCTCCGTCATCTCCTGCATCAGCGGCTCGTCGATATGCGTGCGGCCCGCCGTGTCGAACAGCACGACATCGTAGCCGTTGAGCCGCGCGACGCTCTCGGCGCGCCGGGCGATTTCCACGGGGCCCTGCCCGGCGATGATCGGCAGCGTGTCGACGCCGACCTGCCGGCCGAGCACCGCGAGCTGCTCCTGCGCGGCGGGGCGCTTCACGTCGAGCGAGGCCATCAGCACCTTGCGCTTGTGACGATCGGTGAGGCGCTTGGCGATCTTCGCCGCCGTCGTGGTCTTGCCCGCGCCCTGCAAGCCGACGAGCATGATGCCGACCGGCGCCGGCGCGTTGAGATCGATCGCCTGGCTCTCGCCGCCCAGCGTCTCGACCAGCGCGTCATGGACGATCTTGACGACCATCTGGCCGGGCTTGATCGACTTGACCACGGCCGCGCCGACCGCCTTGGCGCGCGCCTTGTCGACGAACGAGCGCACGACTTCGAGCGCCACGTCGGCCTCGAGCAACGCAAGGCGCACCTGGCGCATGGCGGCGTTGACGTCGTCCTCCGAGAGGACGCCGCGGCCGGTCAGTTTATCGAATATGCCGGAGAGCTTTTCCGAAAGGCTCTCGAACATGGGTTGCTCCGTGTGCCGCTGGCCGCCCAATGCAAAACGCGCCCGGGGGCGCAACGCGCTGCCGGACGGGGGCCGCTCGCCTCAAGGACGGGTCGGCGGATCGAAAGGGGCGAACCTTTGATTGGAGGCGGTATTAGGGGCGGGGGGCGGGGAAGTCAAATATTGTTGGCGGGATCCGGGATCTTAGCGGGTTGCACAACGCCCCCTCATCCTCCACCTTCCCCCTATGAACGACCGCCCCAGCGGAAACGGCCCTTCCCGTCTCCTCGCCGTTCTCGGCCCGACCAACACCGGCAAGACCCACCTGGCGGTCGAGCGGATGCTGGGCTTTTCCTCCGGCATGATCGGCCTGCCGCTGCGGCTGCTGGCGCGCGAGATTTACGAGCGCATCGTCAAGGCGAGGGGCGCGCGCAGCGTTGCGCTGATCACCGGCGAAGAGAAGATCATCCCGCTGGCGCCGCGCTATTTCGTCTGCACGGTCGAGGCGATGCCGCTCGATCGCGAGGTGGAATTTCTCGCCGTCGACGAAATCCAGCTCTGCGCCGATCCCGAACGCGGTCATGTCTTCACGAATCGGCTGCTGCACGCGCGCGGCAAGTCCGAAACCATGCTGATGGGCGCGGCGACCGTCGCCCCGCTGATCCGCCAGCTTTGCCCGCATGCCGAGATCCAATCGCGCGAACGCTTCTCGCAACTCACCTACGTCGGCCCGAAAAAACTCACCCGCCTGCCGCGCCGCAGCGCCGTGGTCGCCTTCTCCGCCGACGCGGTCTACGCCATCGCCGAACTGATCCGGCGCCAGCGCGGCGGCGCGGCGGTGGTGATGGGCTCGCTGAGCCCGCGCACCCGCAACGCCCAGGTCGCGCTGTTCCAGTCGGGCGAGGTGGATTTTCTGGTGGCGACCGACGCCATCGGCATGGGCCTCAACATGGATGTCGACCATGTCGCCTTCGCCGGCTTGCGCAAATTCGACGGGCGGCGCACGCGCTGGCTGCACGCGCAGGAGATCGGCCAGATCGCCGGCCGCGCCGGGCGCTATCGCAGCGATGGAACCTTTGGCGTTACCGGCGAATGCGACGACATGGATGCGGAGACCGTCGCGGCGGTCGAGGGCCACGTCTTCGCGCCAGTCGCCACTGCCGAGTGGCGAAGCGCGCGGCTGGATTTTTCGTCGCTGCAAGCGTTGATGCGCTCGCTGGCCGCGCCTGCGCTCATGCCGCAGCTAAAACTCTCGGACGAAAGTCAGGACGAGGCGACGCTTCGCCAACTCGCGCTCGACGAACTCGTCGCCCGCCGCTGTGGCAATCGCACGAACCTGATGCGGCTGTGGGAGGTCTGTCAGACGCCGGACTTCCGCAAGAGTACGCGCGATGAGCACACCCGCCTTGTCGGGAGCATGTTTGAGCATTTGACTCAGGGCAATCGGCGATTGCCCGAAGACTGGATTCAGGGCCAGTTCGCCAATCTCGACCGCATCGACGGCGATATCGATGCGCTGTCGGCGCGTCTCGCCAGGGTGCGCACGCTCGCCTACGTCTCAAACCGCGGCGACTGGCTGGCCGATCCGGCGGCGTGGCAGGGACGCGCCCGCGCGCTGGAGGATGCGCTCTCCGATATTCTGCACGAACGGTTGATGCAGCGGTTTGTCGACCGGCGCACCAGCGCGTTGCTGCGCAGCCTGAGCCAGGGCGACGGCCCGATCCTTGGCGGGATCGGCGCGGATGGGGCGGTGACGGTGGAGGGGCATCACGTCGGCATGCTCGCAGGCATCAGTTTCGATCCGGCGCGCGGCGCCACCGCGCTCGAGAATCGCGCATTGCGCGGCGCGGTCGAGCGAGCGGTCGCGCCAGAAGTTGCGCGGCGCCTTGGCGAACTGGCCGGCGATGCGGATGACGCGTTTGGTCTCGAGCCCGACGGCATATTGCGCTGGCACGGCCATGCGGTGGGGGAACTGGCCGGCGGGGCGCCGTTCTCGCCAAGGGCGCGCCTGTTGGGCGAGTTCGGCGCCGCCGCGCCGCGCGAGCGGGCGGTCCGGCGACTCGAAGCGTTCGTCGCGGCGGAAGCAAGCCGCCGGCTGATGGTTCTCAAGCGCCTGAACGAGGCAATTGGGGATGGGCGGCTGCGGGGATTGGCGCGCGGGCTGGCATTCCAGCTTGTCGAGCAGTTCGGCGTGCTCGACCGCAAGCGCGTGGAGGCTCAAGTCGGCGCGCTGAGCCCGAGGGAACGGCGGATTTTGAAATCACTTGGCGTTCGCTTTGGCGCGTTCAGCATCTTCCTTCCCGCTCTCTTCGCGCCGGACTCCCGGGCGGTTTGCGCCGCCTTCGCCGATCTGGCGCTGCCCGGATGGCGCCCCGCCGCCGACATCTTGAGCGAATTGCCACATCCCGCACCGCCGGTCGCGGCGCTGTCCTTGCGCGGCTTGCGCGCTGTGGCGAACTTCGCTGCGCCGGTCGCGGCGCTTGAACGGCTCGACGCCCTCGCCCGCGCCGCGCTGCCCCCAGGCGCCGGCGCCGTTCGGCTCACGCCGGAAATTCTGGCGCAGCTGGGCTGGGAGCGCGATCAGGCCGAACGCATCCTCCGCGCGCTGGGCTTTGCGCCCGCCCGCAGGGGCGAAGGGGCCGAGGACGCGGTGTGGCATCGTCGCTCGCGCTCCGTCGAACCACCACCGCCCGCGTCCGACGCTTCGCCCTTCGCCGCTCTGGCGGCGATTGTGGTCCCACAGATTCGGCCACTACGCCGTGCGCGCCGAAAGAGAAGCCGCCAGCGCAGGGCGTCATGAGACTATCGGCGTGAGCGAGCCGTCCGAAAGCTGCCGGGTCGATGTCTGGCTCTGGCGGGCGCGTTTCTTCAAGACCCGCAGTCTCGCCGCGCGTATCGTCGAAGGCGGCGGCGTCCGCCTCCTGCGGGGCGATGCGCGAATTCCACTGGATAAGCCATCCCGCCTGGTGCGCGGCGGCGATATTCTGGCCTTCTCGCTCGGCGCGCGCTGGATCGCGGTGCGGGTGGAGGCGATCGGCGCGCGGCGCGGGCCCGCGGCTGAAGCGCGTGGCCTCTACTGCGTGATGAACGAGACTGCGGGCAGCGCTTCAGGGTCCCGCTGAGCTGGACCAGCGGATCGGGACCGCGCCGACGGAAATCGGGTTTTTGGCTCTTATAGCGTTGGCTGTTGGTATGGGCCCATTCCGATGGCGCCGAGGAGCCAGTTTTGGGGGGTGGCTTGGTCGCCCCATGCTTCAAGAGCTCTTCTCCATCCCAGATAGTTCGG
>Ga0075030_100003312_pt1 | contig 14631 bp, 10 predicted proteins | sample LitLauG_LLR_2012_FD_71393 | JGI IMG/M metagenome (GOLD analysis project Ga0075030, IMG submission 71393) | Freshwater sediment microbial communities from Pennsylvania, USA - Little Laurel Run_MetaG_LLR_2012 | ecosystem: Environmental > Aquatic > Freshwater > Creek > Sediment | place: USA... | reverse complement strand
CCGCTGAACTGCACGTGCCTTTCACCGAATACGCCGTCAAGCACGAGATTGTGCCCGTTGCCGATCAGTTCAAGTGCCAGATTGTGGCTTGGGGCTATCCATATTACGAGAACGTGCCTGCCCTGTACTGCTTAAATGTGATCGACTTCATAATGAAGTTGGTGCCGGTGGGCCCTCAACCTCTGAAATTGCTCGTGTTTCCCAACGGTTTTCAGGATCTCTGGGTGCGGTTGGCGAAACAGCTTGATGTGCATTGTTCCAGCGAGGTCACGGCAATGCAGCGCCGCGCTACCGCCGGCGGAACCAGGATCGAGATGATTGTGAATGGCGAGCAGAGGGTCTACGACTATGTGATCATCGCCACGCCTCCCTCGGCCACGAAGGGCTTTTTGGACATGAGCGAGGAGGAACGCGACCTGTTTAGCCAGGTCGTAAGCCGCAATTATCACGTGACGGTGACCACCGTGCCCGGCGTCGCCGATGATCGACGCAACGTTTTCTGCTATCCGCATACCCGGCCTGAGGCCGTAGGCCATGTGAATGTCTGGGATGCGCCGGATTCAGCGCAGCCGGTTTTTGCTGCGTACCAAAATGTAGCCTGGTCACAAACCGATGACGAGGCCCGCCAGTTGCTTGCTTCAGATTTTGCGGCGCTCAGCGGGGGCACCATGGGGCGCGTATTGTTGCACCGGGCGTGGAATCACTTTGCGCATGTCGAGACAGCCGCGCTTGACGCCGGCTTCTACGACCGCTTCGAGGCGCTGCAAGGCAAGAACGGGACCCTGTACGCCACCGGTTTACTGGCGTTTGAAGCCGTTGAGTCTACGGCACGCTATGCGCGCGATCTGGTCAGACAATTTTTCGCCCCCGCTGCGCTCTCGCATCAAGGTGCCGCCCGCGTGGCTTGAATGAAAGCCTGTGAGTCATTGGTATTCGCATTCACTGCGGGTGTAAAGAGAAGTAGCGTGCTGAGCTCACAGGCAGCAAGGCAACCTCGTCTTGAACAAAGTCGAGGGCGAGGCCCGCGCCTAACAGGTTTGATTCCGCCTCGCCCTGTGCGGTTTTGTTGGTCGCGAGTGTTTCTCACCTACAGATCTTTCAGCGAAGAAACCAAGGAACAAAGCGTGCGTGCGCCTGGCTAGTCGTTGCCGTGATCGATGCGTTCGCCATGGCCGAAGGAATAGGAAAACCCCGTGGCCATCGCATAAGCTTCTTTGCCCTTGTTGAAGTAGACGCCCTTAAGGATCACGGGCGGGCCCGGAAAATCCTGGATATTGAGCCACTCGGTGTACGAGCAATCGGGATGAACCTTGATCGTACCCCATATGGCAAGTTCAATGTTGGAGCGGTCGCCGAGTTTCTCATATAGCGTACCCGTAAAGTGGCCGGTTATTGCGACCTCTTGATGGAGGAGAATCGCGTCGGCCCAAGCCGTGTCCCCGGTCCACCAAATGATGTTTTCTGCACTCGTCAACCAGCTTCCTTGAGCCGTTTGTGCTCCACAGGAGTTGACCGGTTTGCTGCCCTCACTGATCCGGTGGAAGGCGCCGGTCCACACAAGGCCGGGAACGCCGTTCTCAATGGACCTAGGAAGACTGCGCATCTCACGACCGCCATCAAACAGCAGGAAGCGTTCTTCGATGGTAGCTGGCGGTGTGCCAGGCACTAAGTAGGTGAACTTGCCCGTGCAGTCTTCGTTCATTTCCGTGACGGTGACCTCCGCCGGAATTGGTTTCTCGGTCATGCCAACGGCTCCGGTGTAAATCCAGTAGTAACCTTTGCCAACACCATCAGGGGTAAAGGTCACGTGGACAATATTGGCAAAAGGTGCCATCGCTCCCGTGAAGAACGGGAAGACCTCCGGCGGCGGATTTACGACAACGTTCAAACTGGATCCTCTTTCATACCCTACCCAAGTGCCGGCGAGCATTTGCAGTTGGCATTTCCCTTGCGAGTGAGCGGCCGGTACTGCAACGCAAAAGCAGAGAATCAAGGCTACCAGAGTGCTAACTACGATTCGCTTACGCATAAGTGACCTCCAAGCAGTTTCTTTTTTGGTGCATCCCATACTTGTCCCATCCCTCCGGGTCTACGGTTCGCGGCAAAGCGGCTGGTCCTGCGTTGTTACCTGCGCGTCGGCGTAGGCCGACGAGGACACAGAGGCCCCCGCTTTCTCCCGCAGATTCGCATCGAGAAATTCGCCGACGTAGTCTCGAACCGCAGCCATCGTTCGTTCCGGACCCATTGGACCGACTTGCACCGCATTTGGAGTCAGCCAGATCCAATCGGAAAGGGCTACGTGCTCGGTGCCTCGCAGATTCACGGCCAGCCGCGGGCCATGCAGGTTGTTCCACAGGCTGCACTCTTGCGCGCTCCAGCGTTCGCGCCCCGCAGCCAGGATGAAGACCGGCTTTCTTGTGGCGCTTCCCAGAGCCTCGGGCACGAAACCATCCAGCATGACGGCAGCCTTGAGACGAGGCTCGAACTCAGCGCCGAGGAATGCAGTGAGGCCACCCAGGGAATGACCGGCAACAGCAATCTTGGCCAGGTCGAACTTGCCGGCGAAGGGACTGTCGCGGCGGGCATTCAAGCGCTCGATTTCATTGAGGACGGCCTTCAGGTCCATGACCCGAGCGAAAACCGCCGAGGACATGGGCCAGCTCTTTCGCTGCACCGTCCCCCCGAGATGACTGCCAACTACCGAGCGGGCTAGCCGGCCATCGGGGAGTTCCACGGCTGTCGCCTCGTAAGTGTGGCTGATCGAGGCAACAACGTAACCGCGGCTAGCCAAATCTTCGAGAAGAAACGTGTAGTCCGTGGACGTTGCGGTATAACCTGGCGAGAACAGGACCACCGGATGCACGCCGTCTGCGATGGCGGCGTTCCAACAACTGTTGGTCGTCACCGGAAAAGGCAGAATGCCGAAAAGCTGAGCAAAGTAACGCCACACTGCCGGGGAAGCATAGTCAGCGGACTTGCAATCGAGTACGGAATTCGCAGAAGCTGGATACCACAAGCGCACTACGAGCTCTCGCTCCGTGCCGTTGGCCAAGTAAGGATCCTCGAGCGCGGGATCAGTCACGTATAAGACTTGTGTGCCTACGATGTTTGGTCCGGTCGGAGCCGGCACAACAGCGTGTGTTGTGCCGGCCAACTCGGATCGTGCTTGCGCCGCATTGCCCATGGACGTGTCATGGATTATTCCGGTAATGGCAACCTGCTGCGGGCTGTCCACGCTGCTATCGCTGATGGACATTTTCCCCTTAACGTCCCCCAACTTTGCCCCCATCCACTTCACCCAAATCGTGCACGAGTTCCCTGAATTGACGCTTGTAGAACAGTCGTTCGCCTGCTGGAACAAGCTCTCCCCGCTGTACGTAATGCTGTTGATGGTGAGCGCTGCCGTCCCGGTGTTGGTCAAGGCAATTGCCTCAGGTGAGCATTTGAGCTTGCATTGGAAGACGAGACTCGTCGGAACCAACTTCACCGTACCCTTGGTGAGCGTGATGTTAGCGCTGGCCGACATAGCGGCATTGGCTACCGATGTGGCATTCAGTGTTACGGCGGCGTTCGCGGGCAACGCGCTGGGCGGGGTATACGCGGTGGGAGTGCCGCTTGCTGTGGTTGCGGGGTTCACCGTGCCGCAGGCGGGAGAGCAAGAGGTCCCGTTTTGCGCCAGGCTCCAGCTGACGCCTTCATTGCTCGCATCGTAGTTAACGGTCGCGGTGAATTGCTGAGTCGTGTTGAGCGGAAGGAGTGCGCTGTTCGGAGACACGGGGGAAACGCTGATCGCCGGGATGGTAGCCGTGCATGAATAGGACTTCGTGGGATCTGTAACTGACGCGGCCGTGATCGTCACGGTCAGATCAGACTGCGGCTGCGGTGGCGCGGTGTAAGTGGTCGCGACACCACTGGCCGTTGTAGGGGGAAAGACGTTGCCGCAAGGCCCAGGCGAACAAGACGCCGTCCAATTGACGCCCTTATTGGTGATGTCGTTGCCTACGGTCGCTGTGAACTGAGCCGTAGTGTTTCCCGGCACGGTGGCGCTTTCAGGCGAGCCGTCCACGGTGATAGCAGGAACCGTAACAGTCGCCCAACCTAGCGCGCGGGAATCGGCCACCGACGTCGCGTTGACGGTAACGTGCAAATCGTTGGCTGGCGGCCCAGACGCCTTGTACGTCGTGGCAGCGCCGCTCGCCGTCGAGGTCGGCGAAACGCCGCCGCACGATCCTGCTGGGCAGGACCATGTCCACGTAACGCCCTTGTTGCTCGGATCGTTGCTGACGGTGGCTACGAGCTGGGCTGTACCACTCGCCAGCACAGTACCTGACGCCGGCGAAACTGCGACCGTGATCTGAGGAGGAGGTGTTGATGCATTCCCTCCGCCGCAGCCAAGATTGCTCACCGCCAACACACTGAGCATCAGCCCCAGAACCAACCCGCGATTGTTCGCCCTCATGGCAAGCCTCCATTCCGAGATCACCCGCTCTTGTTAGGGCGCTGCTTTTTCACAGTGCCAAGCTTCGGGTGAGATTTACCGCGTGTGCTTTGCAGATGGAAATAGACAGGAGCTTGTCTTTTTCTTAAATCTGGCTTGCCATGCAACTCACTGAAGGCAGGGTGAGTGCTGTCACTGAATCTCCCGTTTTCACGGGTGTATACTTTGCGCGTCATGGGGCTGTAGGAGCGGGACCATGCCCAACACCTTGCGTTTCGGCGCTTACGAAGTTGACCTACCTGCCGGCCAACTCTTCAAACACGGCATAAAGATCGGCCTGCGCGACCAGTCGTTCCAAGTGCTGGCAGCGTTGCTCGAACACCCCGGAGAAATCGTCACCCGTGAAGAGTTGCGCAAGCGCCTCTGGTCCGGCGAGGTTTTCGTCGATTTCGACAACAACCTGAATGCTGCCGTCGGCCGATTGCGCGAAGCTCTGGGCGACTCGGCCGACCACCCGCACTTCATCGAGACGCTGCCCAAACGCGGTTACCGTTTCCTGGAGAATGTCTCGAAACCGCCGGATACGCAGACTGCTTTGAAGCATCCCGCGCGCGGTGTCGACTCCAGCTCTGAAGTCGTGATTTCCGCGTCGGCGGACACAGGGCGGCTAGAGGTGCTCGGCAACTCTCCTTCACAGGAGCGCCAGACAGACTCCGCAAGCGTCGGCGGCTTCATGAAGCATCGCAAAGAGGCAGCGATGGCCATGATCGCTGTCGTGTTCGCGCTGGTTGGACTCGCGTGGTACCTGCGATCCTTCTGGATCCGCCCTTCCAATCCGCCAGCCGAATTAACGCAGAGACGCCTGACCTTCAACTCCAGCGAGAATCCGGTCCAGGGCAGCGCTATTTCTCCGGATGGCAAGTACCTCGCCTACTCCGACGCATCTGGGATTCACGTGAAGCTGCTTTCGACGGGTGAAGAGCACCTTATCCCAAGACCTGCCAGAGTCTCCGCCGACGCCGTGTGGGCTGTCGACTCGTGGTTTCCCGACGGCACACAATTGCTCGCGGACATTTCCGAAACGGGCGGACATGGAAGCTTGTGGACGGTCTCCGCATTGGGCCAATCGGTACGCGAACTCCGTGAGGATGCACGGGGTTATGAGGTGTCTCCCGACGGTACGCGCATCGCCTTCGCTCCTCCCCCGACACCCGGATCCTCCGGCAACCCAAGAGAAATCTGGGTGATGGATAGCGAAGGAGGAAATGGGCAAAGGGTCGTGGTTTCCGCGCTCGGCGAAAACGAAGGATTAGGCCACGTACACTGGTCGCCCGACAGTAAGCGCTTGGCGTACAGCAGGGCAAAGGATGCAGGTGGAGGTTACTACCAATTTGCAACGATCGAAAGCTGCGACTTGAAGGGAACAGGTCGAACGCTCATTGTGCCGGAGTCTGACATACCGCTAGGAGACTTTCGGTGGCTTCGGGATGGGCGGATCGTCTATGCGAGGAGCAACGAGTTGTCTGACGGCGACAGCCTCTGGCAGATTGGCATTGATGCGACGACAGGAACACCCTTGGGCAAGCCCAAACGGATCACCCAGTGGGCGGGGTTTTCCATTGAGAGTGTGTCCGCCAGTGCGGATGGGAAGCAGTTGGCATTGCTACAGACGACGGCATTGCAACAGATCTATCTAGCTGAACTCGCGGCTGGCGGTGTGCGCCTGCTCAGCTCCCCCCGACGGTGGAGGAGCGAGGAGACGTATGACCGAGCAAGTGGTTGGACGGCGGACAGTAAGGCGATCCTGTTCGATTCAAACAACGGTTCGGGCGGGATTTTCAAACAGGCGATCAACGGAGGCACAGCCCAGCTTCTGCAGCGCGACGGAGGGTGGCCGCGTCTCAGCGCCGATGGAGGATTGGTAATCTACGTGGCCGCAAGGGGCGGGATGCGTGTCCCCGTGAGCGGCGGAGTGCCGCATTTTCTGATGGAGGCGCCGGGAGCGTTAGATGATCATTGCTCTCGCCCCCCCGCAAACCTCTGCGTTACGCTGGCAGAGAGTCAGGACGATAAACAGCTTGTGATCACGGCATTCGATCCCCTGACGGGCACGGCCAGAACACTGAGGACCATTGAGAAAGACCCTTCCGCCCATCATTTCGGTTCGGATTTGTCTCCCGATGGATCAACGTTCGCGATTGCGAGGAGCGGTGAGGTTCAGATTCGCATTCGCCTGCTCTCCCTTGTCGGTGGTCCCGACCGTGAAATCACGGTGAAGGGTTGGTCGAACCTGCCTTGGATGGGGCTCTATTGGTCCGCCGATGGAAAGGGGTTTTATGCGGGATCTCTGTCGCCCGAACCAAGCGCGCTTCTTTATGTAGACCTTAAAGGAAATGCCCGCGTTCTATGGCGGAACAGCGCTATGCAAATACTGTGGGGAATGCCATCACCGGACGGGCGCTATCTCGCCATAGAGGGGGGCGTTTACAACAGAAACGTATGGATGCTTGAAGGCTTTTGATCCAGCCGAGCACTTTGCTTTCCCTTAGCGCAGTAGGCGAGGGAGGCGGACATGAAGAGACTCACCGCTTGGACGCAAGAACTTTTCCTGTTTGCTTGGTTTCTCTTGTTGCCGGTGATCGCGGGGCGTCCCTTATTCGCTCAAACCACGGTCGGCACGGGCAGCATTGTTGGCACGGTAAGTGATCCCTCCGATGCGCTGATCGCTGCCGCTCATGTGACGATCACCAACCTTGCTACTGGGCAGGTCGTCAACGTCATTACCAATTCTTCAGGTTCATTTAACTCGGGAGCGCTTGTTCCGGGCACTTACAAAACACAGGTTTCCGCAACGGGCTTCCACACCGCGCAAGTGTCGCTGACCGTACTCGTGGGCAATACGTCCACGGTGAACTTGAAGCTGCAAATTGGAGAAGCAAATGAAATCATCCAGGTCCGAGATACCGACCTGCGAGTGAACACCGAGCAGCCAACCGTGCAAGGTGTGTTGAATGCGGAACAGATCGAGAACTTGCCGGTCAACGGGCGCAATTTCATGGATCTGGCCCAATTGGAGCCCGGCGTTCAGATTCAAGACGGATCGAACTTTGGCATGGGTGGCTCCACCATCTCTTTCGGGGGACGTTTCGGGCGAACTGCGCGGGTCGAAGTCGATGGCGTTGATATTTCCAACGAAATAGCTGGCGCCATAACGATGAGTGTTCCTGCCAGCGGCATTCAGGAATTTCAGCTCAGCCAATCGAGCCTCGACCTTTCCACCGAGCTGACCACTTCTGGCGCAGTGAACGTAACCACGCGCTCCGGCACTAACGTGATTCATGGCGAGGCGTTCGATTTTTTTCGGGATAGCTCGCTAGCCGCAGCGCTGCCAACACCTCCCGGACTTTCCGAACCGTTTCAGCGTTCTCAGTATGGTGGACGAATCGGAGGACCGATCATCAAGAAGCGTTTTTTCTACTTCCTCGATGGCGAGCGCACGTTGCAGCATGAGCAGGCGCCGGTTCTGGTTGGGGCCCCTTTTCAACAATACTCCGGGCGTTTCAACGCACCGTTTCACGAAGGGGACCTCCTGGCTAAGGCTGATTATCAATTGACTCCCGCCGTGCGAGGGTTCTACAAGTTCAGCTATTGTCAGAGTTGGAATGTGCAGAATGGGGGAGTGGGGTTCTCTGTTTATCGCGGGAAGGCAACCACGCGCTCTCACGTCGCCGGTTTCGATTTCAACACCGGCACTTACACTCACACCATTAGGTTCGAGTATCTGAAGGTTAATGGGGCGAGTGCCGATGCGGCCATCGCCAGTGGCTTGCCTCTGGCAAACTATCCGCTGGATCTGCAGATGGGCAATACCGGACTAATAACCGGGCAGGCCTCGCCATCGGTAATACCGCAGAGCGACCGTCAGTTTAAATACGATGGCAGCAAGTCCATTGGTCGTCACACACTCCGCTACGGCCTGGACTTTAACCGCATCACGGCTGCGGGTTTTGTGCCCCAAGTCCAGCCCTACCTAGCTACAAATGTCGGCCCAGATGAAGAGTTCTTCGCGCAGAGCGGCCCCTTCCCCGGCGGCGACACGAACCCACTGAACTATCCGGTGGAATACGTGGCTGTGAGCAACGGTCTTGGGTATGTCACGGCAACGCCCGGATTGGGGCTTCCTGCGGGCAGCGCTTCCTATGGTCGTTTAGGCGCGTATCTCGGTGCGAGTTCGCGATGGCGAAAAAATCTCACCTTTTCTTATGGGCTCCGCTACATGCGTGAGACAGGCCGTAGCGACAGTCAGTTTGCTCCGATCCCGGAACTCAGTGCCCTAATACCAGGATTAGGCAACCGAGTCCGGCAACCGAATTTGGATTTCGCGCCCCAAATCGGCTTTGCCTGGGATCCAAAGAGCCAGGGCAAGACGTCAATTCGCGGCGGCATTGGGCTCTTCTACGAGAATGTGCTCTCGGTCGTGGACTTCCCTGATCCTTCCTATCGCACATCAACCGGTAACGTTTTCCGCCAGGTACCGACCGCCTGCCTCGGACCGGGTTTGCCTCAGCCCGTCGCCATCCCCGGCCACCGCCATCTATTGCCAAGGTTCTGTGGCACATCACACGGCGGCCCTGTGGCAATCGGGACTGTTACAGACCAGATCGCCGCGTTTCAGCAGCAATACCAGATGGACTCTCGTTTCAGTTTAACCGCCCCAAACCCCAATTATGTTGGTACGTTGCTGCAGCAGGTCATCGGGCTCAGCGCAGACATGTACGACCCCCACTTCAGCACTCCGCGTTCGGTTCAAATGAACATTGGAATTCAGCAGGAGATCCATCGGGGCATGATCTTCAGCGCCGATTTCGTGCGCAACGTGCAGACGCATTACTTCCTCGGAATTGACGAGAACCATACCGGCGATATTCACTACTTCGACAAAACTGCCGCGCAACAGGCGATTGTCAACACGCTCACTGCTTGCGGCGTATCCACGGTCGATCAGGCCATCCAGGCATGTCCAGGTCTATATCGGAGCGGCGGAGGAGCGACCATACTGGATTTTGCAAGGAAAGGACTCACTTCCTCCGCCGATTTCAACCTGCCTTGCGGCGAGATCTATGGCTATAACTGTGCCTTCCCCGGCATCAATCCCAATGCGCCGCCGTTGCCCTTCGTTCTGCCCATTGGCCGTTCGGTGTACAACGCACTACAAACCAGACTCGCCGAGAACCTAGAGAACCCGCTTCGTGGAGTGCGTGCCTTGAACCTGCAAGTTTCATATGCGTTGTCTCGCTTTGAGAACAGCGGCGGGTCAATCGGCAATGGGCCGACAAGCCCAGTCGCGTCGGATCAGGACTCTGGAGTCAGCGCTCTCGACAACGGCAGGCCCAACCGTTATTTCGGGCCTTCGGTGCTAGATCGCACGCATCAGATATCGTTGGGCGGATACGCCGATTTGCCTCGCGGATTCCAGTTGAGTGTAATGTCACATTTCTGGAGTCCGCTCTCGACTTCCTTGGTAATACCCAGTACCAACCTCGGGCCGGGAGAGATTTTTCGCACCGACTTCACTGGCGACGGCACCGTTCAAGACCCTGTACCCGGAACTCATGTAGGAGGTTTCGATCGCGGCATTAACGCGTCGAGCATCAACCGAGTGCTCACCAACTACAACAGTACGGTCGCCCTTCAATTGACCCCGGCGGGCCAAGCGCTGCTCAAGAACGGACTGTTCACGTCAGCCCAATTGGGTGTTGGCAACGCACTGTGCTACAACAACCCCGACAACCTGCCAATTAATTCACTGTGCGCCGTCGCTCCTCCGGTGTCATTGGCCCCATCGGATCAAGTCAACCCCTCCTGGCTTCGCGCTCTGGATATTAAAGTGACCTGGTCCTACAAGATTCGAGAAGGCATTGTGATCCAACCGAGTGCCGCATTTTACAATTTGTTCAATTTTTCCAATTTTGATCTGCCCGGCAATGCGCTGAACGGATTGTTAACGGGAGCCACGGGGCAGATCAATGGAACTACACCCGCCGGACACAACGTCAACCGAGTTGGGATAGGAACAGGTGTTTACTCGCTCGGCGCTCCGAGGCAGCTGGAGTTCGGCTTGCGACTTACGTTCTAGAAATGTGGCATGGTCAATCCTTCGGCTTGATTAACTCCTCGAAGGGCGGATAGCCGTGCAGCGACTCTAGGTCCATCGAATGGGGATAGATGAACCCGTATCCGTAGGAATCCGATTCTTCTTCTGTTCCTGATCCCTGAGCAACCGCGTCGCGCAACAGCGCAACAGCACGCTCTTTCTCACCCAACAGGGCAGTGATGCGGGCACTCCGAAATGTATGGTTCCCGTAGAGGTACGGCGTCTCGTTGCGTCGCAGCTTCTCGGCGATCTGGAGTGCCCTGGCGCGCTCGCCGCGCCGCGCAGCCAGCGTACCTAACCGACCCTGGTAGAAGATGTTGCCGGGATGTTCGGCGGAAAGGGCACGGAACACGGCCTCAGCTTCTTGCCATCGCTCTGCCCGATACAGACCTTCGCCCAGGTTCGAGCGAGTGTCTTCGTCCTTGGCCTCCCCGCCAACCCGGCTGCGGTACCAATCAACCGCACGGTCCGCCATCCGCAGCGCGGCGTCGCGATGATCATGGGTACGGAGTTCTTCGGCGGCGTTCAGCATCACGTATCCTGGCGTGCCATGCGGAAGACAGCAACTGGTGTACGACCACGTGGACGGCATAGCCAGAATCTCATCAATGAGCCTGTCCGCCTCTTCGAGCCTGCCCAGTGCTACCAGCGCGCGGACTTCGTACGCGTAGGCGTTAAGAAGGTGCGGATAAAGGCCCTTTCCCCAGCGCGCTTCCTGGAGCTCCTCTTCGTGCTCTCCCAATAGGTGAAGCGCGTCGGTCCATTGCTGCAGGAAGTAAAGGCCAAAAGTATTCGATGGCGTAAAAAATGGCGGCCCACGCAGTGTTTTGAAATTCTCGACGGCGTCCCGAGGGCGGTTGCTCCAACTTCCACCGACGGCAACATCAATGGAGTTTATGTGCTCCTCCGGGACGCGTCTTACAATGTCGCGGGCAATACTGTAGACCTCTTCCGACCGGCCGCCTATGTTGGCTCGCAGCCACGCCACGCGGCTGCGCTGGAGGGCGGTCAGGTTTTGCGTCTTTTCGACCGCATCAAGTTGTGCCACCGCCTCCGCGATCTTGCCCGAGTTATTGATTGAGTACGCCAACAAATAGCGGGGCCAAAAAAAATCATGGTCGATTTCTGCGGCGCGCTTGACATGGACGATCGCCGCCGTCGGGTTCGAATAGAACAGCTCAAGACCCGTCGCAAACTCCTTTTGGGCCTCCAATCGCGGCGCCCTTTCCTCCTCGGCCAGCAGATTGAAATACGGGTTGAGGTAGCCAGAAACTGACGGGCGATCACGATCTTCGTATCTGCCCCAACTGGGAGGAAAATGCTTGAGGTTTCCAGTCACCAGAAAGTGCGCATGGGACGCCTGCGCACATTCCAGGAGAATATCGTCATCGGGATCTGAACAGGCGCGAACTTTCTGGGAAGGCTTCACCCACAGCCCTTGCTCACGGATTGCTCGAAGCACATCGGTGATTTCGTTTTCGCTCCGCTTGAATTTTGGCCGGCGAATGACTTCTTCGTATTCTGCGTAGACATCCGCGCTGATGCAGAGCCGGACATTCTCGCTAGCCAGAGCTAACACGAGTATCTGTGCGGGAGGTCCGTTAGGCTGGAGTAATGCAGAGATGAAGATGTTCGTATCTATAACGACTCGTATCATCGTTCGGCTTGAGGCCGCTCGCGGCGAGCCTTACGGACAGCAGCGATTTCGGTATCAATCTCTTCCGAAGAAAGTGCGTCCAAGCCTTGCTCCTGCGCGCTTTCCCAAGATCGCCTCAGCCACTCCGGTATACGCGCGTCGGTGGTGCGAATGATGATTTCTTCATTCTCGCCAATGCAACGACCGAGTAAGCTCTCGATTGCAAGCTTCTGGTCGGGCGAGAGATCTTTTGCTCTGTGAATCATCGATGGACTCGTGTTGTGTTCTCAGCTAGAGACTTTATCATGCCTACGATCTAGCCCTATTAGCCGGTCCTTCAGTACAGTTCGGAAACGAAAACTTCCACACGCCGAAATGCTCGTCAAACGGCATGTTTCCATTTTTCTCCAAAAGCCTGTTCGGACGCAATACAAAACGACTTGCAACAGCGGAATGCCAAGTCCTGATGCATTGACTCGCAATCACTGGGCTATGATGGAGCGGCTCCGTCGAGCTAGACGGAACACGCGAGTTGCTTCCGTGCGGGCTGAAATGGAGGAGACTCGTGAAGCTCTTTAAAAAGGCGAACTCTAGGTTTTATTGGTTTGATTTCACGGTACGTGGTCAGCGGTATCGTGGATCAACCGGCGAAACTAAAGCAGTCAGAGCCACGAAAGTGGCTAGCATGAAACTCGCGCAGGCACTGGAACATGGTGATCTGTTTCCTACCAAGCCCACAGTGCTGGCTGAGTTTTCTCAGCGATTCCAGAGCTGGCTGGACGAGGCCAGACTGGAAGAAAAGACGAGAAAATACTACCGAAACCCGTTTCTTAGCGTGGGAAATGTCGTTTGCGATGACTTCGATGGTGAGAGAAGCGTGACGATCTCCCTTCCAGTAGCCGAAGCTGTTGGATAGGGAAAAACTGTCGAAATATTCAGCAACAATGGATTCGACAGCTCTTCGATTCTTGTTTTCGGTGCAGATTCGAAACAGCGAGTGCTGATCGGTGACTTTCTTATTCAGGAGGAGATCTTCGGTGTAGAATTCGCCGGGTATCGCACCAGGTGTTGTGTCGCGATACGTGTCATGAGTTTGCCGATGACGACTGTGGTGCTTAGAACAACTCCGCAGCCCGATCGAACGTCGTCCGTAGTGACAGTGACGGCGTTCGGCGGGCTGGTACCCGAGTCTTGGATGGGGTTGATATGGTCTGCTGTTTTCATTTTTGCTCCTCGCCGTATCCTTGCCGCTCTCGGCCTTGTGCCACCGTGACGTTCTCACGCTCGGTTGGCGGAGCCACAGCTTGTGTGACTCGCTCTATGGATATTTTTTGTTTGCGTCCCGCACTTACTTTTTCATTGCGGGGTTACATCTCGATCTACGAACAGTATACGAGTGAAAACCGGCTTTTGGCCAAGGATTCGAAGATGAAGAGCGGTGCCTACACCAAGCCATTCGAATCAAACGGATTACACACCATGACCTGGTTCGGCAGGTAAGATACGACTGTGCCGAAACGCAGACCAGCGAAGCAACGGATGCCAGTCAAGGACATTCTCGTCTTGCTGAACTCGCCAACTAGGAACGCTGTCGTAGAGCGTGGACTTCAGAAGATACTCCACGCGCTGGAGACGGCGCTGGAGCGAGCACCAGGGTGATTGGATGTGACCCATCTAACGCGTCAATCCAACTCCGGGCCAGATACCAGAATGTCGGTTTTCCGAACAAAACTCATTCATGGTAGACAAAGTTCCCGATTTGGGCCTACCATTGCGAAACCGCCAACGTGAGCCGTTCCCGATGTTGGCCTCGCCGTTCAGTTTCGAAGCTGGTACACGCCTCCGGGCCAAGCGCGAGCGACTGCACCTGTCTATCCGCGATACCCGGATCTGATTGTGCTAGCGGTAACCCGCTAAGATGGGTGTGCGGGAGACTGATATGCCCGCGTTCGTTGGTTGTCGCGCAATTCCACAAAATAAACCGGGCGTTCGTGTTCGCTCGGCCACATACCTCGAATGACTTTGTTTTGCTCCGGATCGATCTGCACGAAGGCGCCGGGCCGAATGATGGGATCAAGCGTGTAATCATCGGTCCCAACATACCCGTAGAGAACTTCTTGCGGGCCAGCTTGCTGAAGCAGGAAAAATGGCACCTCGCCCAGGCCCTGAAACATTCGGTGCACGAGATTCGTTTGCCGGAATGGAAGCTTGAACGGCAATTGCGGTGCCGCCACATTTCACGGTTGCAGGCCGTGAGTAATCCCGTTATACGAACCGCCCATCTGGGGCGAGATGAGAGAATCGAACTCTCGTGACTGGAGCCACAATCCAGTGCCTAAGCCATTCGGCCAATCCCGCCATCGAAATCTGGAGCTGGTCGAGTGAATCGAACACTCGTCGGAG
>Ga0075030_100003310_pt1 | contig 14632 bp, 16 predicted proteins | sample LitLauG_LLR_2012_FD_71393 | JGI IMG/M metagenome (GOLD analysis project Ga0075030, IMG submission 71393) | Freshwater sediment microbial communities from Pennsylvania, USA - Little Laurel Run_MetaG_LLR_2012 | ecosystem: Environmental > Aquatic > Freshwater > Creek > Sediment | place: USA... | reverse complement strand
GTGACCGCCGCGCAGTTCCAGGCCTGGGCGACCGCCACGAGGGCCCAGCTGGCGGAGAACACCGCGCTGCTGCCCCCCTACGCGCTGACGTACACACCCGACGCCAACGGGGCGGACGGCAGCTACTACCCCGACACGAAGGACCCCTACAGCCCGGTGGAGACCTACGGGGCCACGACGCCGGCAGGTAGCTGAGTGCCGCACACGATGCAGCGGACCGACGCGACGCTCGAGAGAGGTGACTGACAACGATGGCATTGGACACCACTGACGTCTCGGGCGGCGGGTCGTCGGGGTTCTACCCCGGCGAAGAGGCGCTCGGCGCATCCAAGAGCCCGAGCACCTCGTTCTGGCTCTCCCCGAACATCGTGTGGGCCCTCGTCGGCGCCGCGATCGGATGGATCGTCGGCCACTGGCTCGGCAACGTGATCGCAGGGTCGAACCCGACGTGGACCAACACGGGCACGAACAACGTGGCGAACACGATGGGCCTCGGGTTCATGGCCGCCGGCTGGCTCGCGGGCGCCGGCGCCTTCAAGTACCCGCTGCTCAAGCTCATCGGCCGCGATCCGGCGCCGCACGTCCCGACCGAGGGCTGGAGCCGTTACTTCCGCTGGACCGAGGACCACAAGGTCGTCGGCCTTCAGTACACGGTGGCGGTCCTGGTCTTCTTGTTCACCGGCGGGCTCTTCGCGATGATGATCCGCACCGAGCTGCTCAGCCCGACGAGCCACCACTTCGGTCCGGGCACCTACATCGCGATCGTGTCCGAGCACGGCACCGTGATGATGATGATGGCGACGTCGATCGTCGTGGGCACGCTCGGCAACTGGTTCGTCCCGCTGATGATCGGCGCGCGCAGGGTCGCCTATCCGAGGGTCGAGGCCTTCTCGTTCTGGGTCTTCTCCGCGGGCTACCTGGTGATCCTCGCTGCGCCGTTCCTCGGGGGGTTCCAGACCGGCTGGACCGGGTACGCGCCCCTGCAGACCCAGGCGAGCGGAGGGATGGACGCCTACCTCGTCGGATTCGCCGTGATCGGCATCGGCATGATCTCCGCGGGCTTCAACCTCGCCGCGACGATCATCAACTACCGCGCACCGGGCATGACGTGGAGCCGAGTCCCGATCTTCGTCTGGGGCATCCTGGCGACCTGCGCGCTGCTGACGCTCGCGACGCCCACGCTCATCGTCGGCGGCCTCTTCGGGATCCTCGACCGCACCGCGCAGACCGCGTTCTACGTGACCGAGCACGGCGGCAGCAACTTCCTGTGGCAGAACCTGTTCTGGTTCTTCGGCCACCCTGAGGTGTACATCATGGCCCTGCCGGGCTTCGGCATCGTCATGGAGATCATGCCGGTGTTCACGCGCAAGCCGCTGTTCGCCTACAAGGTCGCGGCGGCGGGGATGATCGGCGTGGCGCTGCTCAGCTTCTTCGTCTGGCAGCACCACCTGTTCCAGAGCGGCATCAACCCCGACATGCGGCCGCTGTTCATGCTGACGACCGAGCTCATCTCGATCCCCACGGGATTCCTGTTCCTCGTGACGCTCGGGACGCTGTGGAAGGCAAAGATCTGGTTCCAACCTCCGATGCTGTTCTGCCTCGCGGTGCTGTTCAACTTCCTCATCGGCGGGATAACCGGCGTGTTCCTCTCGGACGTCCCGGTGAACGTGACGGTGCACGGCGGCTTCTTCGTCATGGCGCACTTCCACTACACGATCATGGGCGGCCTGGTCTTCGCGTTCTTCGGCGGCCTGTACTACTGGCTCCCGAAGATGACGGGCTGCAAGCTGAACCACAAGCTGAGCGTGTGGCACTTCTGGACGATGTTCCTGTTCTTCAACCTCACGTTCTTCCCCCTGTTCATCGTGGGACTCCTCGGCCAGCCACGACGCGTCTTCGAGTACCCCCCTAACCTCCAGACCCTCAACGACATCTCCAGCATCGGCGCCTTCCTGCTGGGCGCGTCGTTCCTGATCTTCCTGTACAACTTCGTGTGGTCGTGCTTCATCAAGCGCGAGGCCTCCCCGCTCAACCCCTGGCACTCCAAGGGGCTCGAGTGGCAGACCCCGACGCCCGTGCCGTGGTTCAACTTCGAGCGGATCCCCGTGGTCCTCTCGGACCCCTACCACTACGGAGAGAAGGACGCGCTCCCGGTCGCGGATCTGGGCACCGATGCCCCCGCACCGGTACCAGTCGGCAGCGCGCCCGGTGGCGCCCATGAGACACCAGCAAGCTGAGCGGGAGACCTGATGGCTGACGACACCATGGCCCAACGGCACTCTGCGGTGCTGCACGAGACGCCCGAAGAGATCGCCTTCGAGGTCCGCAACCACGAGGGTGCGCTGTGGACCGGCGGCCGGCTGCTGGTGGGGATCTGGGCGTTCGCGTTCGCCGCGCTCGCCTTCGCGTACTTCTACCTGCGCTCTGCGAACAACGCCGGCCTGTGGCGCCCGCGGGGCATCACGGCCCCGACGGCGACCGGGGCGGCGATCTTCGCGCTGACGCTCGCCAGCGGCCTGCTCGTGATCTTCGGCGCCCGCCGCTTCCGCCGCGGCCAGGCGCTGGACTGGGCGGTCGCGGGGTGGACCGCGGTGCTCGGCGTGCTCATCGTGATCGGTCTGCAGGTCTGGCAGCTCACCCAGCTCCCGTTCTTCCCCGGCTCGAGCGGCTACGCGTCGTGCTTCATCGGCTGGGCCGTGATGAACATCACGCTGCTCTTGGCGGGGCTCTACTGGCTCGAGACGAATCTCGCTCGCGAGCTGCGCCTGCGCCGTGCCGCGGCCCAGGACGGCGGCGCGACGCGCTCGGCGCTTCCTCCTGCCCGCCTCTTCCGCATCAGCGTGGACGGCTGCAGCATCTTCTGGGGCTTCATCGCACTCGTCGGCACCTTCTTCTGGGTGCTCTACTACGTCCTGTAAGGCGAAAGGACCGTCGTGAACGCAGGTGGCTCTACCTCATATGCCACACAGGCGCTGACGCTGGCGATCCCGCTCGGGGTCTTCGTCATCGCGCTCCTGTGGGGCTTCTTCCAGCGCAACCCCTCTCGATGACGGTTGGGGTCGCGCCCCGGCGGCCCCCCGACGTCGTGCGCCGCATCTCGGCGCTGTGCGCAGCGGCGCTGCTGTTCATCGCGGTCGTTCCCCCGGCGCTGTCGTGGATCGATGCCGCCGAGCTGGTCCCGACGATCCGATTCTCGCTGCTGGCCCTCGCGGTGCCCGCACTGCTCGTCATCGGCGCCCCCTGGCGCGCGCTCGGCGTCCCCGGGGGGCTGCTGGACCGCTGGGCGGCGGCGCGCAGCGAGCACCGCTCGATCTGGCGCGCCGTCGCGTGGGTCGCGCTCGACGTGGGCGTGATGATCGCGTGGCGTCTGCCGGTGCTCGTCAACGCCGTCGCGCGCCATCCCGCACTCGTGGGCCTCGAGGCGCTCAGCTTGCTCGCCGGCGGCGTGGTGCTGTGGCTCGAGCTCGTGCACTCGCCGCCGCTCGCGCCACGCTGCTCGATCGCGGCGCGCGGCGTGCTGGCCGCGGTCGCGATGTGGTCGGTGTGGGTGGTCGCCTACCTCGAGGGGATGTCGCGGCGCGAGTGGTACGTCGCGTTCCACCACGCCGCTGGGTCCGGGCTCAGCGCCACCGCGGATCGGCAGGCGTCCGCGGCGGTGCTGTGGTTCGTGGCCGCGTCGTGCTTCATGCCGCTGGTCTTCGTGTGCCTGTTCTCGTGGCTGCGAGCGGAGGGGGCACGACAGGACCCGACTGCCGAGCGGCTCCGCGCCGAGCGTGCGTCCCAGGCGGCGGGCGGTCTCGCTAGGGGGTGAGCGGCCCGCTGCCCGAGGCTGGCAGCGAGGGCAGCTGGAGGCCGGCGAGGCGGGTCGACAGGTCCGAGGCGACCTGACCGAGCGACGACACGGCGAGCGAGCGATCCGAGGCGAGTGACACCCGGTACTTCGCGAGCGCGGCGAGCGCCCTGGCGTCATGGGGGTGCGCCATGAGGTACTGGGTCGTCTCGATGACCCCGAGCGCGTCCCCGGTGGCCCAGATCGTCACGGTGTCGACCATGGCGGCGAGCCGCTTGCCGAAGGCGCCGTTGGGGATGTCGATGTTCGACAGGTCGAACACCGACGCGCTGGCGACCGAGCACGCCACCTGGTCGTCGGCGAGCAGCTTGGGGGCCCCGGCGCGGTCCGCGGCGCTGAGCGTGCCGTTCTGGGCGGCGGCGAGGATGGCGGCCGCCTCCTGGACCGCGTAGCCGCACCCGCTCACGTCCGCGTTGACCTCGTGGACGACCGTGGTCGCCGCGGCGACGTCCGAGGAGCGTGATGCGGGCGCGGGCAGGTCCGTGATCACGGCGACGGCGAGCACGGCGACGGCGACGGCGCTGACCACGAAGCCCCGCCGTCGGTACCACTGCCCGGTGTCGGCGTGGCGTCGCTGGCTCTCTTGGAGCAAGAGGGCATCGGCGATGCGACCGCCCTCGGGCGGGCCGACGTGCCCGGGCGGCTCGATCACGGTCACCTCGAGGCTCCCAGCAGCCCGGACGCGTAGGCGGCGATGCCCTCGGCCGAGCGGCGAATCGAGGCACTCGGGAGGCTGAAGATCCCCGAGGGGGACTCGTTGACCACCGGCGACGTGCGCAGCTCGAGCCTGCCGGCCGGGTCGATGAAGTACATCACGTTGTTGTGCACGACCAGTCCCGAGCGGGGGTAGACGCTGATCGCGACACCGTAGCGTCGCCAGACCGCGTCGACGGCAGGGAGCGTGCCGGACAAGAATCGCCAGTTGGCGAGGGCGCCGAGGCCCGTGGCACTGACCGCGGGCGACGCGGCCGTCGCGCCAAGTGCCAGGGGGTCGGCGTTGACGGTCACGAAGGCCACGTGCGACCGGCGCGCCCCGAGCAGCGCGTCGGCCGCCGAGATCTCGGCGGCGAGCACCCCGCAGGCGTCCTTGCAGTCCGCGTCGAAGAAGCTGAGCACCACCACGCGCCCGCGAAGCGCGCGCAGCGTGACGGGAGCCCCGGTCGCGTCGGTGAGGCTGACCGGCGGCGCCGGGGCACCGGGCAGCCGCGCGAGGTCCAGGAACGAGGCCATCGAGCCGCGCAGTGTGGGCGCCGGCGCGCCGGCCGTGCCGGGGGAGGGGTTCAGGCCGGTCGCCGAGGCGAGACGCTCGACGAGCGTGCCGCCCAGCCCAAGCACGACGGCGACGAGCGCGGCGAGCAGGACGAAGTTGCGAGGGACGCGCGGCGCACCGGTCTCGAGTGCCGCGGCACGCTCATGTGGGTCCAAGTGGGCGTGCCCCTCGGCGTGGGGTCCGTCGAGGGGGCTCGTCGCCTGGTCAGCGGACGTGGACAACGGCGAGCACGCCCATCGCCACGAACAGGGCGGTGAGGTAGGTGATCGAGAAACCGAACAGGCGCATCGCGCGCTTGGGCGTCGGATCGCGCAGCAGGGCGACGGCGTAGTACATGAACCCCGCGCCGAGCGCGAAGGCCACCGCGTCGTAGGCCATCCCCATGTGGGCGACCGGCCCGAGGGCCAGTGACAGGGCCCAGACCGCGGCCACGTAGGCGACGATCTGGTGGGTCACCTTGCTCGCGGTGGCGATCGAGGGCAGCATCGGGACGTTCGCCCTGGCGTAGTCGTCCTTGTAGCGCACGGCCAGGGCCCAGAAGTGCGGCGGCGTCCACAAGAAGATGATGCCGAACATCATGAAGGGTGCGAGGCCGAGCGAGCCCGTGACCGCGCTCCAGCCGACGAGGACGGGGACCGCGCCGGCGGCCCCGCCGATCACGATGTTCTGCGGCGACGACCGCTTGAGCCACATCGTGTAGATCCCGAGGTAGAAGGCCGTCGCCGACAGCGCGAGGATCGCCGACAGGTGGTTCACGGTCGTCCACAGCAAGACGAACGAGGCGACCTCGAGCGACAGCGCGAAGATCGTCGCCGACAGCGGGCTGATCGCCCCGGTGACGAGCGGGCGGTTCTTCGTGCGCTCCATCACCGAGTCGATGTCGCGGTCGTAGACCATGTTGAGCGCGTTGGCGCCGCCTGCGGCGAGCGTGCCGCCCGCCACGGTCAGCGCGATCAGGCCGATCGAAGGGACGCGCCCCGCGGCGACGAACATGGTCGGCACGGTCGTGATGAGCAGCAGCTCGATGATGCGGGGCTTGGTGAGCGCCACGTAGTCGCGGGCTCGCGCGAGCGCGCCGCGGCGCAGCTGTGCCGTGCTCGCTCCCCCCACCCCCGCCTCGCTCACCACCTCCGAGACGCTAGCCGTCCGAGGGGGGAGCCGCGATGACCTCGGCCGCGAAATGAGCGCTCAGCCGGCTGTCTCGCTGTGCTGGTCCCACTCGGGGGGGCGCTGCTTTCTCGCGGCCAGTGCCTCGGGGTCCTCGTGGATCAGGTGCCACCATCCTGCGACGGCGAGCACGGCGAGCACGGGCCACTCGAAGGTGTAGAACCAGCTCAGGCCGTGGCCGCCGAGCGCCCTGGTGAGCTGCCACCACGTCGCGGCGAGGCACGCCGCGACGATGACCGCGAGCTCGAGGTGAAACGTGATCGCACGCCTCGACGTCCATCGACCCCCCACGGCCGGAGCGTAGAACGTCGGCCCAGCGTCCGTGCCCATCGTCGCGCCGGGGTCGGTCCCTAGACTCGCTGCGATGTCGATCCAGGTGGACCCCGGCGCACCGGGTGCCGGCGAGGAGCCGCCGGTGGTGCGGGTGCGCCCGGGGCGCAGCGGTGCCCCGCGGATCGTCCTGCTCATCGTCGGAGCCGTCCTTGCGACGCTGCTGATCGTCTCGGGCATCCTGTCGCTGCTCGGGCAGTCGCCGGGCCGCAACTCGCTCATCGGGGTCAGCTTGGACAAGGGCTTCACGCCGCTGCCTGGCGCGCGCGGCGGGACGGTCAGGGCGCCATGGCGGACGGGGCACGGGACCGTGCTGTTGTTCTTCGCCAAGTGGTGCGCGCCGTGCCACGCCGAGCTGCCCAAGCTCGCGCCGGTCGCGGGGACCGGGAGGTTCGGCAACTCGCGCGTGATCGGCATCGACGGCGACCAGAGCACGGGCAGCGCGGCCTCGTTCGTCTCGTCGACCGGGGTCCGCTTCCCCGTGGGCGTCGACGACCAGCTGCAGTGGGCCACGACGCTCGTGCCCGTGGGATTCCCCGCCTCGGTGGTCGTCTCGGCGTCCGGGGTCGTCCTGGCCGTGAACTACGGGGCGCTCAGTCCCGCGGGGCTGCGCTCCGAGCTCGCCAAGCTTGGCTGAGCGCGCTCGACGCGTCGAGGCATCCGCCAGGGCCGAGCAGCGGCACCACGTCGGTCACGTCGAGCTCCGCGGCGATCTCGACGTCGCGGGCGAACCCCGCGGCGCTCAGCTCGAGGCCTGACGCGCAGCCCGCGAGGGCGTCGCGGATCGACGGCGTCGCTGCGTAGGCATCCGCGGCGGCGCGCGCCTCGGGTGAGCACTCGACGCCCGCGCCTGCGAGCCGCGAGGCGATGGATCCTGCTCCGAGCAGGTCCTCGAGGCACGGTCGCAGGGAGCCGTCCGGCCACCGCTCACCGGCGGCGATGACCCCGACATGGGTGACCGAGCCGTCGGCAAGTCGCTGCGCGGCCCACGCCGCGACAGCAGCGGCGTTGCGCAGGGAGCCGACAGCCACGGGCACCTCGGCACCCTCGCAGAGCGCAGCCCCGTTCGGGGAGGGCAAGACCAGGCGCGCGACGTGCGGGGCGCTGCGCAGTGAGGCGGGCGACAGCGACCACGGTCGAGCGGGGCTCAGGTCGACGCGCCGCGTCGCGACGGCCGCCCCGACCCTCTCGGCGAGTGCCGATGCCGCCGGCCCGTCGCGCGCGACGGGGTACACGAGGATCCCGCGCTGTGCCGCAACGGTCACCGACGTCGAGAAGCTCAGCACGTCCACGACGATGCCGATCCCGCGCGCCCCGACGACCTCGGAGAGTCCGCGCGCACCCCACTCGAAGCGCACGGCGTGGGCTCCCTGGTCGAACGGTGTCATCGTCATGGATCCGTCCTCCTTGGCTGCCGGTGCCTCTCGACCGTGTCGGCATCCAGCGCGACGGTCGCGCGCCGTCGCGGTGCTTCGTGCCGCGTGCAAACCCCTGGGCCCCCAGCATCGCTCGCCGGGGTGCTGAGCACTCCCGGGAGCTTCCAGCGACCCCACTGAACGGGGCGGGCGTCGTCCGAGACAGAGGCGCACCACACAGTAGCGAGGCCCGTCTGCGCGAAGGACTTACCAGCGCGGGTGTCGCGGGGCGTCCCTCGTCGTCCAGCGGACGGGTCGGGCTCCTTCGGGACCTTGCGTCGGCGCTGCAGGCGCTGGGAGGTCCTCGATGAACGAACCATCCACCTCGCTGTTCGCAGAGGTCCACGCGTGCCGGGGATCCCGGGTTGGAGGGCGCAAGGGGGTTGGTCCCGCCGGTTCCGTCGTCGCCGTCCACCTGTGTCGCGACGCCGCCACCCGCACCGCGGGGTCCTTTTCCTTCCGAGCGTGCACGACGAGGGCCGCCATGCGAGGGCCCTCCTCGAGAGGCTCGACGCACCGCGCCGTACGTCGGTACATTGCTGCAGTCGACAGGACCACAAGGAGGCCACGTGTTCGCCTGGGGACAGAGGGTGTGGCGCGGGGGGCTCGTGGCGACCGCGTTGTCGGTGTCGCTCGTCGCGGCGCCCGGGCTGGGCGCCGCGGTCGGCGCGACGGGATCCTCGAGCCCCGCGGCACCGAGGGCGGTCCTCACGCTCGAGCCCGCGAAGACGTTTGTTGGGCAGGTCGTTGTCGCTGACCTCGCTCGGAGCACGCTCGCCAAGGGCACGTCCGTGAGGAGCCTCACCGTCAACTGGGGCGACGGAAGGACTGTCCGCCTGGGTGGATTGAAATCCGCCGCGACGCACCGCTATGCGCGTGCGGGCAGATTCATCGTCATCGAGACGCTGGTGGACACCAAGGGCCACACGACCCGCGCGTCGATGGCGGAGCAGATCGCCAAGGCCAGCCGCGTCTACTGGGACCTCTTCAACGGAGCCGCCCCGCAGTTCCAGCTCGAGAGCGCGGCGCTGCCGCTCGCCGCGTCGTCGATCGATCGTGAGATCACCGGCACGTCCGGCAACATGCTGCGCTGCACGGCGGGGATGACGACCGACTCGAAGGGGCGGCTGTGGGTACTGAGCTACCCGGGCGGCTGCTCTGCGCCGTTCGCGGCCACCATCCAGGTCTTCACCACGCCGGTCACCCAGTCGAGTGTGCCGGTCCTCACCTTCTCGCTGCCAGGGACAGGAGACGACGACAACCTCGCGTTCGACCCCCGGGGTCACCTGTGGGTCGAAGACAGCTTCAACAACGCGGTCTACGAGTTCGCGGGTCCCTTCACGACGAGCACAGCGCTCGTGCCAGCCCTGACGCTCACGAAGGGGATCAACACGCCGAGCGGGGTCGCGGTTGACGCCCGTGGCGACGTGTTCGTCGCGAACTCAAAGAGTGCTGGATCGAACTCGATTGCGGTCTTCCACGCTCCCGTGACCGCCGCGACGGTGCCGACCTTCCTCAACGGCCTGCACTCGCCGGGTGGCCTCGCGCTTGACGCGCTCGGCAATCTCTACGCCTCGACCAACCCTCCAACGGGTGCTGGGGCCGCCCTCGTCCGCTACAACAGCAACCACCTCGCAAGTGGCTCGGTGCCCAGCATCGTCGACCGGTCCGGCCTGCACGGGATCCCCTATGCAGCCAGCCTCGCATGGGACGCGCTCGGGAACCTCTACGTCGCCGACTGCGGCAACGAGGCGAGCATCAGGGTCTACCCGCTCGCGACGTCGCCCTTCGGCCCGAAGGTCGCCCCGAGCGCGGTCTACACCAATTCGTCGCTCAGGTCGGTGGGCTGTGCATGGGGAGTCGCCGTCCACTGAGTGGCGGTCGCTCGCCGTGCGAGAGGAGCAGTCACACGGCGCAGCGGGTCCCCGCACTCGGTCCCTGCGTGCACAGCGGAACCGCCACGAGGTGCTCGCGACGCGCGCAGCCTGAGCCCGCCCAAGCAGCCGACCCGACGGGCAGCGATTCACGCACACCCAGGGATCCCCGGCGCAAGGGCTGGCGACCTCGCGCCGCGGTTCGCTCACGCGGACGCAACGGCAAATGACAACCGCCGGCCCTCGGGCCGGCGGTTGCTCCGTCGCGGTGGCAGACGGGCTGGCAACCCGTCGCCACCTTCAACAGGGGATCTCCAGCGCACTCGGCGCGCTGCATCGTGCGCACCCCGTCGTGGAGGTGGCGGGTATCGAACCCGCGTCCGTCGGTTTCTTGGTGGGCCTTCTCCGAGCGCAGCCGTCAGGGGATTGTCGGGGGCGACGCTGCTGTCGGCGCCGTCGCCGCCCCGTATCCGACTTAGTTGTCCCTGGCGCCTCGCCGGCGGTGGTTCCAGGTAAGCCCTACTTCATGATGCCCATTTTCTGGTCCGTAGGGCTGGGACCAGGTGGACATCGCTGCCCTAAGCAGCGAGCGCGAGCTGAGGCTCGGCGTTTATTTTTGGTTCCGGCTCTTTAACGTGGCTCCGGAGACCACGGCTCGCTTCTCCCACCTCGACGACCAACGTCGAGACCATTCACCCCCGTGTCGCGCGGCTCCTCGCCGCCTCCACAGCGTACCAACCCCTGCGGCGCGCCGACCGTCGTCTCATCGCCGCTCCTCGCCACGCATGGCGCGGGCCATGTCGCGCTGCGCGTCGCGCTTGGCGAGCTCCTGTCGCCGGTCGTAGAGCCGCTTGCCCTTCGCCACCGCGATCTCGCACTTGACCTTGCCCTGCGAGAAGTACAGGCGCAGGGGGATCAGGGTCAGCGGCTGGGCCCGCGTCCTGCCGAGCAGCTCGTCGATCTGCCGGCGGTGCACGAGCAGCTTTCGCCGCCGGTCGGGGTCGTGCGCACCGAATCCGGTGCCGGTGTGCCACGGGGGGATGTGGGTCTGGTACATCCACAGCTCGCCGTCGTCGACGCGTGCGTAGCCCTCGCCGATCGTCGCGGTCCCCTCGCGGAGCGACTTGACCTCGGAGCCCTGGAGCACGATCCCGCACTCGATCGTGTCGAGGATCTCGTACTCGTGGCGCGCACGTCGGTTCGTCGCGACGGTGCGGTCCTGGCCGCGCGCGGCCTCCTTGGCCGCCTCACGACGCGCGATCATCCGCTTTGCCCTCGCCATGCCTGCAGCGTACCGACGCGGCCCGCCCGCCCCGGTGGGTACGCTGCCGGCGTGCTGGTGCTCCCATTGGCCGCGCGAGACCGAATGGTCGCGCACTGCCTGGCCGCCTTGCCCCACGAGGGCTGCGGGCTGCTGATCGGCGACCCAGCGAACGACGTGGTGGCCGAGGCCGTGGGCACGCGCAACGCCGCGGCGTCGGCACTCGTCTACCTCGTCGAGCCCGTGGACCACCTGCGCGCCGAGCGCGCCGCGCAGGCAGCGGGTGCGGAGGTCATCGGCGCCTTCCACTCGCACACCCACACCGACGCGTGGCCGTCTTCGACCGACGTCGCCAGCGCGGTCGATGCCGCGTGGCACTGGGTGATCGTCTCGCTCCGCCACGCCGACGCCTTGATCCGCAGCTTTCGGATCTCCGACGGGTCCGTCCACGAGGAGCCGATCTCCCTCGTCGCGGAATAGTCCGGCCCCCAGCGCGTTCTCATTGACAGACCGCCAGGGGAGGTGCCCGTGCCCGTCGTCGCACACGACGCTGCTGCTGTGAACTTCGCGCTGCTCGCGCTGCGCGCATCGCTCGGCTGCATGATCGCGGCGCACGGGCTCAACAAGTTCCTCGGCGGCGGCAAGATCCCCGGGACGGCGCGCTGGTTCGACTCGATCGGGATGCGCCCGGGGCGCCTGAACGCCCTGGCCGCGGCGGTGACCGAGGTCGGCGTCGGCGTCCTGCTGGCGGCGGGCCTGCTCGTGCCGCTGGCGGCCGCAGGGCTCGTCGCGCTCATGGTCGTCGCCATCGTGACCGTGCACCGCCAGAACGGCTTCTTCGTGTTCCGCCCCGGCCAGGGCATCGAGTACTGCCTCATGACGGCGATCGCCGCGGTCGTCGCGGGGACCCTCGGGCCAGGGGAGTGGTCGCTCGACCACGCGCTCGGGTGGTGGCACTACTCGGCTGCCACGGGCCTCGGCGTGGCGCTCGGCCTGGGCGTGCTGGCCGCGGGACTGCAGCTCGCGGTCGCGTGGCGCCCGGGCCGCAGCACGGACTGAGGACACGGCGACAAGGTCCGCAGGTAATATTCGACCACTTGGGTCAGGAATTGGAGCGAGGAGCGACATGGCCGTCACCGTGAGGATCCCGACCGTGCTGCGCGCAGCCACGGGCGGCGAGCGCGCCGTGTCCCTTGACGGCACGACCGTGGGAGAGGTGCTGGCGAAGCTCGTCGCCGAGCACCCCGGCGTCGAGGACCAGGTCTTCGGCGACGACCACTCGTTGCACCGGTTCTTGAACGTCTACGTCAACGACGACGACGTCCGCTACACCGGTGGGCTCGACACCCCCGTCGCCCCGGGCGACGAGGTGACTCTGCTGCCCGCCGTCGCGGGGGGCGCCCGGTAGTGGCGCGCTACGACTCGGTGCTGGACCTCGTCGGCGACACGCCGATGGTGGACGTCAGCGCGCTGAGCCCGACCGAGAGCGTGCGCATCTGGATGAAGCTCGAGGGCAAGAACCCGGCCGGCTCGGTGAAGGACCGCGTCGCGCTCGCGCTCGTGCAGGCCGCGGAGGCCGACGGCCTTCTCGTCCCCGGCAAGCCAGACCAGTTCCTGCTCGAGCCGTCGTCGGGCAACACCGGGATCGCGCTCGCCTTGGTGTGCCGGCTCCGCGGCTACCACCTCAAGGTGGTCCTGCCCGACAACGTCTCGCCCGAGCGGCGCCAGCTCCTCGAGCTCTACGGGGCGCAGATCATCGACTCGCCGGGCGCGGAGGGATCCAACGGCGCGGTTCGCCGGGCGCGCGCGCTGGCCGTCGACAACCCCGACTGGGTCTTCTTGTACCAGTACGCCAACCCCGCGAACCCCGCCGTGCACTACGCGACCACGGGGCCCGAGATCCTCCGCGACTGCCCCGAGATCACCCACTTCGTCGCGGGCCTCGGGACCACCGGGACGATCGTGGGGGTGGGCTCGTACCTCAAGGAGCACCGCCCGGGCCTTCAGCTCTGGGCGATCGAGCCCCCCTCCGGAGAGATGGTCGACGGGCTGCGCAGCCTCGACGACGGGTACGTCCCGCCGGTGTTCACCGATGCCGACGGTGCGGCGCTGCTCGACCGGCGTGTCGTCGTGCGCCCTCGCGAGTCGGTCGAGTGGACGCGGCGCCTCACCGAGCTGGGCCTGTTCGTCGGCATCTCGACGGGCGCGGCCATGGCCGGCGCGGTCAGGTGCGCGGGCACCGTGGCCGAGGGCGATGAGGCGACGATCGTCGTGATCTCGCCCGACGACGGGTGGAAGTACCTGTCGAGCGACGCATGGAGCGGGGACCTCGACGAGGTCGTCGAGCGCGCGAGTCGCACGATCTACTTCTGAGCCACACCTACACTCGCGGCATGACCGCGACACCGAGGACCACGCCGCGCCGCGACGGCCGCGAGCTCGATGAGCTCCGGCCCTGGTCGATCGAGCGCAACTACACCGTCTTCGCGGCCGGCTCGGTGCTGATGACGATGGGCCGCACCAAGGTGCTGTGCACCGCGTCGGTCGAGTCCGACGTGCCGCGCTGGCTTCGCGGCTCGGGTCGCGGCTGGGTCACCGCGGAGTACTCGATGCTGCCCGGGTCCACCCCGGACCGCGCGTCGCGGGAGGCGGCCCGGGGCAAGCAGTCGGGTCGCACCCAGGAGATCCAGCGCCTCATCGGCCGCTCCCTGCGCGCCGTGTGCGACCTGACCCAGCTCGCCGAGCTCCAGGTCACCGTCGACTGCGACGTGCTCCAGGCGGACGGCGGCACGCGAACCGCCTCGATCTGCGGCGGCTACGTCGCGCTGCACGACGCACTCACACGCCTCGTCGAGCAGGGCAAGCTCACCCACCACCCGCTCATCGACCAGGTCGCGGCGATCTCCGTCGGGATCGTCGACGCCGTCGCGATGCTGGACCTGCCCTACGAGGAGGACAGCCGAGCGGACGTGGACATGAACGTCGTGATGACCGGCGCGGGGCGCTTCGTCGAGCTGCAGGGCACGGCGGAGAAGCTCGCGTTCTCGCGCAGTGAGCTCGACGCCCTGCTCGAGCTCGCGACCTCGGGCATCAACGAGCTCCTCGAGGCGCAGCGCACCGCGCTGGCCGTGCCCCCCGGTCCGCTGCCAGCGTGACCAGGGTCGTCATGGCCACAGCGAATCGCGACAAGGCGCGCGAGATCCGAGAGATCCTCTCGGGCGTCCCCGGGCTCGAGCTGCTCGAGCGCCCCGGGTCGATCCCCGAGGTCGAAGAGACCGGGGACACCCTCGAGGCGAACGCGGCGCTCAAGGCGCTCGCGATCGCCGAGGCGACCGGCCTGCCCGCGCTCGCCGACGACACCGGGCTGTTCGTCGACGCCCTCGACGGCGCGCCGGGCGTGTACTCGGCGCGCTACGCCGGGGAGGACGCCACCTATGGCGACAACGTGGCCAAGCTGCTCATCGA
>Ga0075030_100003308_pt1 | contig 14637 bp, 12 predicted proteins | sample LitLauG_LLR_2012_FD_71393 | JGI IMG/M metagenome (GOLD analysis project Ga0075030, IMG submission 71393) | Freshwater sediment microbial communities from Pennsylvania, USA - Little Laurel Run_MetaG_LLR_2012 | ecosystem: Environmental > Aquatic > Freshwater > Creek > Sediment | place: USA... | reverse complement strand
AAGCGGTAAAGGACTTGAAATTTCGGGCCGGAGCCAAAGGCTGAGGCTGCGAAAGCCAATGCAGCGACGACGATGAACCACGAGGTGAGAGCGCGGAAGATCAGGGTTCGTTTCATCGGGGGTACCTCCAGAAAGACGAGTGGGAGCGAACCGAAGGAGCGCGGGGCTACGAAACAGAAGGATGATACTGCGGCGGGCCTCCGGGAGGAAGGCCTTCTTTGTTAAATTTTGGGTTAATTTCCGCGGGAAATAACGCAGCTAGGCCTCAACCAGGAACTTGCCGTCTTTCATGATCTGTTCCTCGTCGACCCAAATGGCGAAGCGACGGCCGACCACGTCGATGTGGGTACTGCAGTCCCAGTCGGCGCCGGTGTGGGACCCATAGGGATTGCCGAAAGCGATGTGCACGCCGGGATATTTTTCGTCCTGAAGAATCTGGCCGATGACGTCTTTCAGTTCAATGTTGGTCCCGATGGCAAATTCTCCCACGCGATCGCTGTTGGGGTCGGTGTGGGTGTAGTTCCAGAAGTCTGTCTCGAGCTCTTTGTTCTCAGAGTGCGCTTCCACTAAACGATTATTTTTCATGCGCACGGTCAGCGGTGTTTCTTTTAGGTTGCCGAACTTGGCGCAAAGATAGTCTCCGACGACGCCGTCGATCACGAACGTGCCATTCACTTCGCCGGGAGTCGTGAAAATTTCTCCGCCCGGCAGGTTGCCCCACTTTTCCGGAGTGATGATGCCGCTGGTCTTCAGCCAGTGATATTTGGGATTCAAGTCGGCGACGAGGTCGGTCCCTGCGGGCGTTGTGGCGCGTACCCGGCTTGCCTTTCGCACCATGGCAATCACTTTGGCGCTCAGGCGGTCGACTTTCTGAAAGTCGGCACGCATGCCATCGAGCATGATCTGGCGGTTGATGTTGACCATGTGGCCGTGGCGCATGCGCCGGCGGTTGACGATGTCGGTCATTTGCATGCGTGACTTCAGCTCGCCCTGCTGCACCCAGGCGGCGAAAATGGAAACCTGGCTGGTTTCCATGTCCTCGGCAATCTCTCGCGGAAAATCTTTAAGCGGGCGCTGGGCCACGTCCTCAATAATCCAGCCGTTGTAGGCAGCGCCTATTGCCTCCAGTTCGTGGGCGATGGAAGCGGCGATTTCCTGCGTTGCCTCGTCGGTGATGAGGCAGACTTTTTCCGTGAGCTGGATGCGCAGGCACACGTTCACCGCGTTCCGCGCGCCGGGCGAGTATTCAGGATCGAAGGGAATGCTGCTGAGAGATCGTTTCGAAAGTCCGGAAATGGTCATTACCCTACTTTTCGCACGGCTTCCGGCTCTTCTTCCGCCAGACCGGCTTGTGTCTCCTCGATGATGTAGTCCATCACTGCATTCAGGTCGCCCGTCTGCTGGAACACTTTCAGCTGGCGGTCGGCGCCTGTGCCGTTCTTCAAGATCGTGTGAATATATTCGACTTCCTCGCGGGACCCGAGTTCGTCCAGCACATCGTCGACAAATTCAAGATATTCGTAAATCAGATCGCGCGCCGGCACTTCCTGCTGCTTGCCGAAGTCGATCATCTTGCCGTCAAGCCCGTAACGCAAGGCGCGCCACTTGTTTTCCATCAATAGCGCGCGGCGATACAGCCGGAACCCCTGGTTGGCCGTGTGCAGCTTATGGAGTTTCGCCACGGTAGCCTGAATCAAGGCCGCGAGGGCGATGGTTTCGTCGGCGCGCATCGGAATGTCGCAGATGCGGAACTCGATGGTGTTAAAGAACGGATGCGGCCGCAGGTCCCACCAGATTTTCTTGGCGTTATCAATACAGTTGGTCTTGATCAGCAGCTTGACGAAGTTTTCGTATTCGCCCCAGCTGGGGAAGTAATCGGGAATATTGGTGCGGGGAAACTTGTCGAACACCTTGCAGCGGTACGACTTCAGCCCCGTGTTCATGCCGAGCCAGAATGGCGAATTTGTCGAGAGCGCGAGAATGTGGGGCAGGAAATACCGCGAGTGGTTCATCATGTGGATCGCGGTTTCGCGGTCCTCGATGCCGATGTGTACGTGCAGGCCGAAAATCAGGTTGGCGCGGGCAACCAGTTGCATGTCCTGAATAATGTTCTGGTAGCGCTCGTCGGGATAAATCTCCTGCTTGCGCCAATCGGCGAAGGGATGGGTCGCGGCGGAAGCCAGGCGCAGGCCGTTCTCATGCGCCAGCCGCACCATGTTTCGGCGGAGTTTTTTTACCTCAGCCTTGGCTTCCTTGATGGTGCTGCAGACGCTGGTTCCGACCTCGACCACCGACTGATGCATCTCGGCCTTCACCCGTTCCTGAAGGATAAGCTTGCCCTTCTCCAGGATTTCGGCATGGATGTGTGAGCGCAGATCGCGGGTAAGCGGGTCTACGGTCTGGTATTCCTCTTCGATGCCGATGGTGAAAATCGGGGGCATAAGGAAGCTTGCCGGCGGACGGCACCGGCCAAAACAGTATAACAACGGGGCTGGGAAACACTCCGAAGAAAAAGGGTTAGGGCGCGGGATGGGCCTGAAAGAAGCTCCACCCAAGAAAGCCTCCTAGGAGGAAGAGTCCCAGGAGAAAAAGCATCAAACAGCTTACGGCGATAGAGACGATGGAAACGAGCCCACGGATCCAGTGACCTGTCGAAATCGCACGGGATAGGAAGATGACTGCGGCCACTTCTGCGATTAGAACCGACGCAACACCCCAAACCACGAACATCTCGGTGAAGCCACTAGCCACTGCGGCAAGGCCAGTCGCTCTCCCGGTCGACATACCTTTGAGCGCGTAGCCCAGGCCAATAAGCGCAGGAGCCCAGGGCAACCAAGCGAACAAAATGCCCCAAAGAAATCGCTTCTTCTTCAGGTCGTCCACAAAACTGTCCAGACCTCTGGTTGAGAATTAAAAGCGCCTACTGAAGGTTCGGCGTCAGCTGCGCCGAGTTCGTGGCCGTGCGTTCCGTCGCCGTCACCGTAATCGAATAAGGACACGGCATTGCCAGCGCTAGCCTGTTTTTCGCTTGCGGGTCGCGGGCTTCGTGGCTGATTCGGGTACTCCATCCAGAAAACTCGACCAGCGATAGTCTTTCACCGGATTCTCGCCTTCGAGGGCTTTCTTCACCACCATCTCGGCGACCGCGTTCACGATCCAGTCAAAATTCTCCTGACCCACAGAGGTGATTTCGGCGTCTGGTGCGGGATTCAGGAAGTCGATGGCGTAGGGCACTCCGTTTTCCACCGCGAACTCTACCGTGTTGAGGTCGTAGCCAAGCGCGCGGCACAGGGTAAGCGCGTCTTTCTCCACGCGGTCTCTCAGCGCTTTCGAAGACGGCGGAGGATTGCCCTTGACGTAACGCTCGTGATGCGGCGCTTTCGGGTCGTATTTCATGATGTGGACTTTTTCCTGCCCGACGACGTAGCAGCGGAAGTATTCGTCAAATTCCACGCCGTGCTGCAGCGTCATGCACAGATCGCCGGTCTGGTTGTAGCACTGGTAGAACTCCTCGGGCGAATGCACCTTGTACACATGCTTCCATCCGCCTCCGGAATAGGGCTTGAGGAAGGCCGGGAAGCCGATGTAGTCGAAAATCTCGGCCCAGTTGAGGGGATACATGAGGTTGCGCATGGAGCGCTCGGTGGTGTCCGGTGGGTGCTTATGGTGGGGGAGAATCACGGTCGGCGGGATGGCGACGCCGATCTTGTGGGCCAGCGCGTAGTTGAAGAATTTATCGTCGGCCGTCCACCAGAAAGGATTGTTGATCACGATGGTGCCGTGCAGGGCGGCGTTCTTCAGATACGCGCGATAGAACGGGATGTCCTGCGAAATGCGGTCGACGATGACAGCATATTTCTTCGGCTCGTCCATGCGAATGCCGCCGATGTTGACGAACTCGGCGGACACGCCGTCGACCTTCATGGAGTTGACCTTGTCGACCAAGGCCGGCGGAAAAGTATTTTCCATGCCAAACAGAATGCCAATTTTCTTCACGGTTATTACCTCAGGGGCTAAGGCCCCAATTCTATTTATCAACTGTCAGCGGCACTGCTAAACAGTGCCCTGATACGAACCACCGTAGGCTGGCACGGCTAAAGCCGTACCCTTCCCAGAGTCGCGCCTTTAACCCATACATCCCAAACCGCGCCTCTCCAGGCGTTTTTCTCAAGACTTACCCATCAGAAATACTTCACTGCCATCATCTTCCACCACGGCCAGTCATGCTCCGTGTGGTTGCCCCAGATGTCGAGCCAGACGGGTACGGCCTTTGCCTCCAGCGTGCGAGCGAGTTTCACCGTCGGATCCAGGCACTGGTCCCATTCGCCCGCTGCCAGCACGATCTTCATCTGCCGGTAGCGGCTCAGGAACCAGTCGTCGTGCATGTTCTGGAGGAAGTCCGGCGGGCAGTTGAAGTAGGCATCGTCATCGTAATATCCGTCGAGGAAGCTGTGGATGTCGAACGATCCGCTCATGCTCACGCAATGCGTCACCACATCGGGATGTTTCATGGCGAAGTTAACTGTGTGGTAGCCGCCGAAGCTGCATCCCGTGACCGTGAGTGAGCGCGACGGGTTGATGCTGCGCGCATAGCCCAGCACCTCGTGCAGGATGTAGCGTTCATACTGCAAATGCCGCAGGACGCGGAGCCGCGGATGAACGCGCCGGTTGTACCAACTCTCGCTGTCGACCCCGTCCGGGCAAAAGACCTGCAACTCGCCGCGTTCAATTTTGGGCGCGACCGCCGCGATCATGCCGCGGTCTTCGTATTCGAAAAACTTGCCCATGGAAGTCGGGAAAACCAGCATCGGCATGCCAGCGTGGCCAAAAACCAGCATCTCCATGTCGCGATGCAGTTCCTGGCTGTAGGCTTTGAGGTATTCACGTTTCATTCGTTGTCGGCTCGTCCTGGGAAGCCAGCTTGCCGGAACATATTACCCGAAGGCGAGTGTTTCGGCCCAATCAAGGAACCGCCACGGGTCGCGAACACAAAAGGAACCGCCGCCGGTCAAGACGAATGTTGAGGTGAATCGGGGATCGAAACGAGGCATCGCGATCTTGCCTAAGATTGTTACAATAATGGCTTTGCTCCCGGGTATGCGCTTCCGCTGGGGAGATGGCGGAGAACGCGCAAGACAAACTTTGGAACCATCGACCCATAAAGCCACGACCCTGAATCCCGGTTCCGCTCGCCTTTACTGGCGGGTGGAAGGCAGTCTGCTCGACCTGACAGTAGTCGAGCCGGTGGCTTTTTTTACCTGGAACGCGCAGACGTTTCTCGAACGATCGGTCCGACGGGGCCTGATTTTCCTGATGGCGATTTTGCGGCCGTTTTTTTACGCGGCCGACCGTAAGCTGGCCACCCGGGTCATCCACACGGCGCTTCGCGGCGTTAGCCGTGACCGGCTCGACCTTCTGGGAGAAGAATATTTTGAGTACAAGCTCAAGCCTCACTTGAAGGTTGAGGGAGTGCGGCGTCTCCAGGAGGTGATGAACGGGAACGGTGACCTCGTCCTGGTGAGCCAGGGCCTGGATCACGTGATGCGACCCCTGGCGAAGCATCTCGGCCTGCGCTGGATGCTGGTCAACCGGCTGGAATTTCGCGACGGCGTGGCGACGGGTCGACTGGAGTCGCCCGTCATTCGGCCTCGGGGCGGTTTTGCTCGGGTCACCGGTGGTTCGCCGGACGGGACTCGCTCGCTCCGCTCGCTTGCCGCCGAGTTGGAACTGTCGGAGGCCCAGGTGGACGCGGCGGTTCGTCCTGCCGCAAGGGCAGTGCCGGACTTGCGCCGTCCGGTTGTCCATTTTGGAGGAATCCACCAATCGTCGGTGCTGTCGGTGCGTGGCGCATTCTCTGGACGCCACGTCATGCTGATTGGCGTTACAGGGTTTATCGGCAAGGTGTGGCTGGCAAACACGCTGAAAGATCTTCCGGACGTGGGGCGTATTTACCTTCTGATCCGGCGACAGAAGTCGAATCCGGCATTGCGCCGTTTCGAAAAAATGGTAGAGGAATCGCCGGTTTTCGATCCGCTGTTTGCGCTGCATGGAGACGGCCTCGGCGACTTTCTGCGCGAGAAGGTGGAGGTGGTGGAAGGAGACGTCACCCGAGAGGGACTCGGGTTGGACACCGAAACCGCAGCCCGCCTGCGGCGAAGCCTGGATTTGGTTGTTAACAGCTCTGGCTTGACCGACTTCAATCCCGACTTGCGCGATGCGCTCACGACCAACACCGATGCGGCGCTCAACATTCTGCAGTTTGTGCGTTCCTGCGACCATGCCGGCCTGCTTCATCTATCGACCTGCTACGTTGCGGGGCAGCGGGACGGTCGCGTCAGCGAGAAGCTGATTCCCAACTACAACCCGAAGCACATTGCGGACTTTGACGCCGAGAAGGAATGGCGTTCGCTGCAAGGACTGATCCGGCAGGAGGAACAGCGCGCGGAGAGCGCGGAGGTCACTGAAGAGCTGCGGCAGCAGGCGATGCAGAAGGAACATGCATCAAAAAGTCTCCAGGGCGTGGCGCTCGACAACCAGATCCGCAAGAACCGCGTGCGCTGGCTGAAGACCGCGCTCACCGATGCCGGTACCCGGCGCGCCCTCGAACTGGGCTGGCCCAATACTTACACGCTGACCAAATCTTTGGCCGAATCGCTGATCGCCAAGTACGGCGCCGGACTCCCGGTCGCGATTGTCCGTCCCGCCATCGTCGAGACTTCCGTCCGCAAACCCTTCCTCGGCTGGAATGAAGGCATCAATACGTCCGCCTCGCTTTCTTACCTGCTGGGGACGTATTTCCGGCAGTTGCCGACCAATGAAAGCAAGCGCCTTGACATTATTCCGGTGGACGATGTGTGCGCGGGCATGACGCTGATTGCCGCCGCTGTCATGGAGCGACGCAACGACGTGATGTACCAGTTGGCAACGTCGGTGACGAACCCCTGCGACATGGGGCGGTCGATTGAGCTTACTTCGCTCGGCCATCGCAAACACTACCGCGCGCAGGAAGGACTGGAATCCTGGCTGCGGTTGCGATTCGACGCCATTCCAGTATCGAAGTCGCGCTACAACCGCATGTCGGCCCCGGCGCAGAAGGCGATCGTGAAGTCGATTCAGCGCATCATGTCGCCGCTTCCCTTGAAGAAAACGCCGCTGGCAAAGACGGAGCGCAGCCTGGAGCGGGTAGAAAAGCTGATCGAACTGTTCGAGCCGTTCATTCTGCTGAATGAACACGATTTTGCGGCGGAGAACGTCGAGAAACTGTCCGCGATCCTGGCCGAAGACGAGCGCGCCGAGTTTAGCTACAACGCCGCGTCGCTCGACTGGTGGGACTACTGGATCGACGTACATATTCCCGCGCTGCGCCGCTGGACGTATCCTTTGATTGAGGGGCGGCCTCTGGAGGCCCGGCCGGAGCGACATTTGCACTTTACCTCCGCCGAGCCACAGCCCGCCCGCACCGGCACCAACGGTTTGAGCTGGTAGGAGTAATCAAGAAGAATGGCAATTTTTCTGACCGGGGCGACAGGCTACATCGGGGCGCACGTGGCGTCCCTGCTGCTGGGAAAACACGACGCCGCACTAAACGTGCTGGTGCGCGCGCAAGACAAGCAGCAAGGCGCGGAGCGGCTATGGCAGGCCATGCAGTTGCACATGGATTTCCCTCGTTTTTCCGAGCACCTCGCCACCCGCATCCGAATCTTCTGCGGCGATCTCACTTCGGAAGGCTTCGGACTTTCTCGCGATGAGTACGACCGGCTGGTGCACACCACGGACTCGGTGCTGCACTGTGCGGCGTCGCTTAATCGCAAGTCAGAAAAAACCTGTCTCAACGTGAACCTGCGCGGCACATTGGAAGTGATCACGCTGGCTCGGCATGCCGAACACTATCACGGCCTGCGGCGCTTCAGCGACGTCAGCACGGTGGCCGTAGCTGGCAAGCGGCAGGACGAGGTCGTGAGCGAAGACAACGCCATTGAATGGGACCGGTCGGACTATGATCCCTATGCGCGCACCAAGAAGTTTTGCGAGCACATGGTGCATCAGCTGTTGCCGGATGTGCCGAAGACCGTGTTTCGACCCAGCATCGTGCTGGGCGACAGCCGCTACGCCGAGACTACGCAGTTCGACATGGTGCGGGCGTTCGTCTTTCTGGCCGGCTTGCCAGTGCTGCCGTTCCGCCCCAGCGACCGCATCGATATCGTCAACGTCGATTTTGTCGCCGGCGCGATTGCCGCGCTGCACCAAAAAGATCAGCCGCAGTATGAGACCTATCACCTTTCGTCGGGAAGGGAATCGCAGACTTTTCGTGAGTTGACGCAGGCGCTGGCCGCCGCGAAAGGCAAATCCGGCCCGGTATTTCTGCCATTCCTTGAAAAGCCGTTTACTTCGTCGGTCAACTTTCTCTCGACTTACAAGAGCGGGATGGGGCGCAACGCAGCGCTGATGAAGGTCTTCATGCCCTATCTGGTCTGGAACACAGTCTTCGACAATACGCGCGCGACAACGGAACTGGGCATCAAGCCGGTGCCATTTTCGAAGTACAGTTTCCCGCTGCTGAAGTTCAGCCGGGAAAACGAGTTCCAGTACAAGTACCGGCCGTGGCCGACCGCAGGAGGTGTGGCCGCATGATGGACCTGGTGCTGGAAGCGTGGGTCAGCAGCTCGATTGAGCAATCGCGCCTGGCCTGGATGATGGGTGGTGGGAAGAGTTGGCGCCCGGGCGAAAAGCTGAAGCTGCTGTTTGCGGGCTACAACGGTACGCGCAACATGGGCTCGGATGTGCGCGTGGAAGAGATGCTGCGTCAGATCCGCCATATTCTGGGCGCAGAGCGCGTGCAGTTCAGCGTGATGAGCCAGAATTTCGATTTCTCGCGCGGCTACTTTGACGGTACCGCGCAGGTACACCTGCCGGATATCTTTCCTCCGTTTCTGGCGCGAGAAGTTCCGCGGCACGATGGCGTGGTGGCCTGCGAAGGCTCCATGTTCAAGAGCAAGTTCGCCAATGCCTTGACCACGATGATGATCGGCTCGCTCGGTATCGCCGCGGCGCAGAACAAGCTTTCGGTCGGATACGGTGCTGAAGCCGGGCACATGGATCCGTTGCTGGCCAAGATGTGCAGCCGCTACTGCCGAAATTCATTCGTGATCACGCGCAACGAAGAGTCGCGGGGTGTGCTGCGCAAACTTGGCGTTCCGAGCGAACTTGGCACCGACACTGCCTGGACGTTCGAACCTCGCCCGCCAGAATACGGCCAGCAGGCACTGCGAAAAGTTGGCTGGGACGGCAAGACGCCGGTGCTGGTCGTCTGCCCGATCAATCCATTTGAATGGCCGGTGCGAGCGTCGGTCGCCAAGTACGCCATTCATTCGCTGACCGGGGCCTATAAAGACAGTCATTACCGCACGGTCTATTTTCATAATTCCGGTCCCGCTGCCGACCGCGCCTATTCGCATTATTTGACGTCGATCAGCAATGCGGTGGCAGCCTTTCGCCAGCGGCACAATGTTTTCGTGATTCTGGCGGCGACGGAGCGCCTTGATGCCCGCCCGGCCAATAAGATTGCGGCGGCGCTCGGTGGCGTGCCGGTGCTGACCTCCGACGACTACAACATGTATGAACTGGTCAGCATTCTGCGCTGCTGCCACATGATGGCGTCGTCCCGCTATCACGGCATCGTGACTTCGATGCCGGGGCTGGTGCCCTCGGCGGGCATCACCATGGACGAACGCATTTGCAACCTGATGCGCGAGCGCGGTCATGAACACCTGCTGATGAACGTGGACGATGCAGACCTTGAGCCGAAGCTGCTCGCGGCATTGGAACAGCTGGCGACGCGTGGCGAGGAGATCGCCGCCGGCATCGCGCGGACCGTGGTCAAGAACCTGAAGGTCATGGCGCGCATGGGCATTTACTTTGAAGAAGAAGTTCGGCGCAGGTATCCCGACTTCGAGACCCGGCGCGGTGAATGGAGTTGGGAGGATTACCTTCCGCCCATGAGCCCGGGCTTGAAAGACCTCATCGCCACATGGAGCCAGGACGCGGCGGCCTAGCGGCGCTCATGTCATTCCTTGACGAAATTCTCGCTGCGCTGGAAACTGCCGCGGATCAACGCGTGCTGGCGGAGATTCCCGACGGCGCAATCCGCGGTGTTACCGGTCGCGAGTTGCTGGAAATGGTGAGCAAGGCGCGCAGTTTTCTGGCGTCGAAGAATTTCAAGAAGGGCGATCGTTGTGGGCTGCTGGCGCCGAATTCCATTCGCTGGGTTGCGTTCGACCTGGCTGCGATGGCCCAGGGATTGGTCGTTGTCCCACTCTATTCCCGACAAGTGGCGTCTGAACTGGCTGCGCTGGTGAAAGACAGCCATCCGAGCCTGATCGCCTGCGGCGACGCTGCGCTCCGCGACGCGATCGCAAAAGAGTCACCGGGATGCGCTCTGTTCTTATTCGATGAGATGTTTTCGGGTGCGTGTGGTGTTCAGTCGGGCGCGCCTGCGGTTGGTTATCAGGACGCCGTGACCATCATCTACACCTCGGGCACGTCGGGCGAGTCCAAGGGCGTTGTTCTCGACGCTGGGAATGTCGGCTTCATGCTGGAACGGACCACGGAGCGCCTGACGCAGTTGATGGCCGAGCCTTCTGATGATCGGCCCGACCGCATCTTTCACTACCTGCCGATGACCTTTGCCGCTTCGTGGATCGCCGTGCTCACGTTCCTCAAGCGGCGCAGCGAGGTCGTTTTCAATACCGACCTGTCGAAGATCGCAACCGACATGCGGACTGTTGCGCCAGACTACTTCCTCAACGTCCCGCAATTGCTCGAGCGCATGCGCCGGGCCGTGGACGAACAACTGTGGCAAACCGGGGGAATCGCGCTGGCCGTCTATTCTCGGGCAAAGGCAGCATGTACTAGAAAACATGAGGGCCAGTCGCGCCCGGCAGATGGGTTCTGGCTAGCGCTGGCCAACAAGCTGGTGTTTCCGACCATCCGAAAAAAGATGATCGGGCCTAACCTGCGCGCGTTGATCTGCGGCTCGGCCCCGCTCAGCCCCGAGACGCAGCTTTATTTTCGGATGCTCGGCATCCGCGTGCTGCAGGTCTATGGGCTGACTGAGACCACGGCGATCTGTACCATGGACGATCCGGAGCGCGCCGAACCGGGCCACGTCGGGCCGGCGGTCGCTGGCATCGAAATGAAACTTGGCGAAGCCGACGAAATTTTGGTGCGTGGGCCCAATATTTTTCCCGGCTACTGGAACCGCCCGGAAGAAACCGCCCGTGTTCTGCGCGACGGCTGGTTTCACACCGGCGATCAGGGTGAGATCAGCGCGGCAGGGAACTGGCGCATTGCCGGGCGCATCAAGAATCTGCTGATCCTCGGCTCGGGACATAAACTATCGCCGGAGCCGATGGAAGAGGCCATTCTGAAAGCGCTTCCGGCGGCGCAGCAGGTTGTGATCGTAGGCAACGGGCGTGGATTTCTCTCGGCCATCGTGACCGGCCCGGTCAGTCGCGAACAGGTGCAGAGCGCGATCGACTTGGTAAACTCCGGCCTGCCGCACTACAAGCAGGTGCGCGCCTTTGTCGTACGCGAAGCGCCGTTTTCGGTGGATGAAGGCACGCTCACCGTGAACGGGAAGTTGAAGCGCGACGCCATCGGAGCACGCATGACTGAGGAAATCGAAGAGCTCTACAAGGTCCGCCAGAGCGCATGAAACTACAGACCATTTCGTGGAAGCTTGACACCGGCGTGGTTGAGCTTGCGCTGCACCGCGATCCGGCCAATGAAATCGGGTCGCAGACGCTGGCCGACCTCGAGCAGTTCGTGGCCGAACTCCCGGAGATCGAGACCCGCGCCCACGCCCTCATCATTCACAGCGAGGTGAAGGCCGGGTTCTGCGCGGGTGCCGACCTGCGTGAACTCTATTACCGTTCGGAAGAAATGGAAAAGTCGCAGGCTGCCTCAGGTGTGCGCGAGTTTCTGGAACGTATTCACGCCGTGCTGACCCGGATTGACGCTTCCTCGCTCACCACCATCGCCGCCGTCCACGGTGTTTGTTTCGGCGGAGGATTTGAGCTGGCATTGGTTTGTGATCTGATCGTTGCCGACAAGCTGGCGCGCTTTTGCTTTCCGGAGCTGCGACTGGGATTGATCCCCGGCTTCGGCGGTATCCCCCGCCTGAAGCGGGATGTAGGCAACGGCGTCGTGCGCGATCTGCTGCTGACCGGGCGAAGTTTCAATGCCACCAAGGCCAATCAGGCCGGCCTGGTCAGCCAGGTGGTGGCGGAGGGCGAAGCGCTGCGGGCGGCTCGATTCACCGCGTCCCAGGTCGGAAAGTTCGACCGCCATGCTTCGTCCGTAGCGAAGCAGTTTATCAAGCCGGTTCCGCGCGACGAGCTGCGCCGCGAAATCGATATATTCTGCGATCTCTTCGCTCGGCCCGCCGTGCGCATGGGCCTGAAGAAGTTTGTCGAGAGCACGGATGCGCAACCCTATTTGCCGTGAAATACTGATTGAGATCATGCAGACGCAAGAACAAACCCTCGACGAAATCCTGGCCCTTGCGGCGGCCCACTTCAAAGTGTCGCGCGAGAAGTTGAACCCGGATGACGACTTTTTCAAGACCCTCGGCATCGACAGCCTGCAAACCCTCGACCTGCTGACCAAACTGGAGAACCATTTCCACGTCGAGCTGCCAGACTACGAACTGCAAGGTGTGAGCGATTTCCGCACGCTGGCGCAGCGGATTCAATCGCGGCTGTGACGTTGAACAGGCAGGCGGTATCAGTCGTGGTTTGTCCAATTCATTACAAAGCATCTACAATCAACCATTCCCGGAATGCTCGATCTCAAACCATACAGCTGTCTGGGCGCCGCACTTCGCGATGCGCTGGATCGCTTTGCCCACGAAACCTGCCTGATTGAGGCCGACCGCGACCGGGAGAAGTCGCGCCTGAGCTATTCCGACTTCAAAGACCTGGCCCTGCCGCTTGCCCGCGCACTACAGGATGCCGACGTCGACGCCGGCGACGGTGCCGCCATCATCATGACCAACCAGTCGAAGTGGCTGGTCTCGGCCTACGCTGTGTTTTATATCGGCGGGGTCGTGGTGCCGCTCGACTTCAAACTCTCCGCTGCCGAGCATCTGGCTCTACTGGCGCACTCCAAAGCCAAAGTCTTGATCGTCGAGTATTACTTGTGGCGGGCGATCATGCAGGCCCCGGGTTTCGCCGCCATCCAGGCCAAGCTGGTGCTGGTGACGGAAGCGCCCCTCGGCGCCGAACTCGGTGGAGGCTTCCGTTGGGAAGACTTTAAGCGCCGCGGCGCGCCAGACTTTATCGAGCGCAAGCGTGACGACACGGCCTGCATCGTGTATTCATCAGGCACCGGCGGCCGTGCCAAGGGATGTGTGCTGACCCACGAAAACTATCTCGAACAGTGCAGAATGATCAGCGGGGTATTCGAGTTCGCTCCCGGCACGCGCTATCTCAGCGTACTGCCCACGAATCACGCGATCGATTTTGTCGTCGGCTTCATCAGGCCTTTCGTCAGCGGAGCCTGCGTGGTCCATTTGCGCACGCTGCGCCCCGAGTTTGTTCGCGACGCGTTTGTGAGATATCGCATCACGCACGTGTTCCTGGTTCCGCTGGTGCTGAAGAACCTGGAGCGCGGCATGAAGGCGAATTTCGCGGCGCTGCCTTCGTTCAAGCGTGCCATGTTGGACCGGCTGATCTCCATCAATAAGCTCCTGACAAAGAGCCGGCCCAGGGTTGAGCTCAGTCGACGGCTGCTGCCGCAGGTGCATGCGGGCTTCGGTGGAAACCTCGAGGCCATGGGAGTCGGCGGGGCCTACATGGAGCCGGCGACGTTGCAGTTCTTCTACGATCTCGGCATCCCGATTACCAATGGCTATGGCCTGACCGAGTCCACTGTCTGCCTGACCCTCAACGACTTCAAACCGTTTCGCGCGGACACCGTCGGCAAGCCACTGAAAGGCGTCGAAATGCGCCTGCTCAATCCGGACGACGATGGCATTGGCGAGGTCGCGGCCAGAGGCAAGACCATCATGTCGCACTATCTTGACGATCCTGAGCTCACGCTGGAAACGATTGTGGACGGCTGGCTGATTACCGGCGACCTCGGCCGCTTTGACTCACAGGGCCACCTGCAGCTTTTTGGCCGCAAGAAGAACATGATCGTCACCGAAGGTGGCAAGAACATTTATCCCGAGGACATTGAGAAAGTGTTCGAGGGTCTGCCGGTGAAAGAGCATTGCGTGCTGGCGGCAAACTACGTCTGGCCGGCCAAGTCGATGGGCAAGGAAACTCTGGTTCTGGTGCTGCGCCTGGAGACGAACCAGGGCGTGGACCAGATTCTGCTCGATGACATCGCGACACGCAACCGGAAATTGCCCGATTTCAAGCGGGTCCAGGGATATATCGTGATCGCCGCCGATTTTCCCCGTACCGCGTCGATGAAGATCATCCGTCCCGCGCTCGCTAAGAATCTCGCAGCGGAGAAGCAGCGCTCGGACATCGCGATGCTGTAGGCTACCCCGTGCATTGACACAAACCTGACCGCATGCCCTCGGTTTCTAACCCTCGGTTCCTTGCCATCGTTAATCCGGCGGCCGCCGGA
>Ga0075030_100003307_pt1 | contig 14638 bp, 13 predicted proteins | sample LitLauG_LLR_2012_FD_71393 | JGI IMG/M metagenome (GOLD analysis project Ga0075030, IMG submission 71393) | Freshwater sediment microbial communities from Pennsylvania, USA - Little Laurel Run_MetaG_LLR_2012 | ecosystem: Environmental > Aquatic > Freshwater > Creek > Sediment | place: USA... | reverse complement strand
GACGGCGCGATGTGCGCTGCCGCATCCACCTGGGCACTGGGCGCAACGCCGCCGGCCGGCGGCGTTGCGCCCAGTGCCCAGGTGGATGCGGCAGCGCACATCGCGCCGTCGGCCCGCGTCGATGCGCAGGCGGTCATTGAAGCCGGCGCCCGGGTCGGTGCCGGTGCGTGGATCGGACCCGGATGCGTGCTCGGGCGCGGGGCGGTGGTGGGTGCGCAAACGCGGCTGCATGCCGGCGTGCGCATCTACGCGGGTTGCCGCATCGGCGCCCGCGGCATCGTGCATTCCGGGGCGGTGATCGGCGCGGACGGTTTTGGCTTTGCGCCGTTTCGGGGCCGTTGGGTAAAGATTCCGCAGACCGGCATCGTGGACATCGGCGATGACGTGGAGATCGGCGCCAACACCACGATAGACCGGGGTTCGGCCGGCGACACGGTGGTGGGCGAGGGCGTCAAGATCGACAACCAGGTGCAGATCGGCCACAATTGCCGCATTGGCGCGCACACGGCCATTGCGGGCTGCGTCGGCATAGCCGGCAGCGCGGTGATCGGCCGCAACTGCCAGCTGGGTGGCGCTGCGATGATCCACGGTCACCTGAGCATTGCCGACGGCACGGTCGTTGGTGCCGGCACCCTGGTATCGCGCAGCATCGCCCAGGCCGACTTTTATACCGGCGTGTTTCCCATCATGCGCAACCGCGACTGGGAGCGCAACGCAGCGCTGGTGCGCCACTTGGTTGAGCTGCGCGATCGCATCCGGCGCCTGGAAAAGCAGCTCCCACCCGACGCGGCGGCGCAATTGCGCCGCGACATCCCCGATAACGACAACACCAACGACAGCGAGCCGGAACCAACGTCATGATGGACATACGCGAAATCCTCGCCACCTTGCCGCACCGCTTCCCGATCATCCTGGTCGACCGCGTTCTGGAACTCGAGGCGGGAAAGCGCATCGTGGCCATCAAGAACGTGTCGGCCAACGAACCGGTGTTCAGCGGGCATTTCCCGCACTACCCCGTGATGCCCGGCGTGCTCATCCTCGAATCGATGGCGCAGGCCGCGGCCATTCTTTCCTTCGTCAGCGCCGGCCACAAGGCGCAGAGCGATTCGCTCTACTATTTTGCGGGAATCGACAAGGCACGCTTCAAGCGCCCCGTCATCCCGGGCGACCAGTTGCGCCTGGAGGCTACCCTCACGCGCGAACTGCGCGGCGTGGCCAAGTATCAGGCGCGCGCCTTCGTCGACGGACAACTGGTCTGCGAGGCAGAGCTGATGTGCGCGTACCGACCGGTCAATGCGGAGCCGGGACAGGGGCTGCCGCCGGGAGCCGGCTGATGGCGCAGGTGCATGCCAGCGCAATCGTCGACCCGCGGGCCGAGCTGGCCCCTGACGTTACGGTGGGCCCCTACAGCGTCATCGGCCCGGGGGTGAAAATAGGCGCGGGCACGCAAGTCGGTTCGCACGTGGTTCTGGCCGGCAAAACGCGCATCGCCAGCGGCAATCGCATTTTCCCGTTCGCCGCCGTCGGCACCGAGCCGCAGGACAAGAAATACGCGGGCGAGGACACCGAGCTCATCATCGGTGACGGCAACACCATCCGGGAATACTGCCTGATCAACACCGGCACGGCGCAAGGCGGCGGCGTCACCACCATCGGCTCGGGCAACTGGATCATGGGCTATGCGCACGTGGCCCACGACTGCACCGTTGGCAGCAATACCATCATCGCCAATGGCGTACAGCTGGCCGGGCATGTGCGGGTCGACGATTGGGCCATCATTGGCGGCACGTCGGCCGTGCACCAGTTTGTCCGCGTGGGCGCGCACACCATGTGCGGCGGCGGAACCATCCTGCTGCAGGACCTGCCGCCCTTCATCATGTGCAATGGCAATCCGGCCAAGCCCTACGGCGTGCACATCGAAGGCCTCAAGCGGCGGCAGTTCAGCGAACAGAGCATTGCCGCGCTGCGGCGCGCATACAAGATCGTCTATCGGGAAAACCTCCCGCTGGCCGAGGCGCGCGTAGCCCTCGAGCAGTTGATCGCCGCCCAGCCGCCGGAAAGCGCCGGCCCGCTGCGCGCGTTCGCCGAGTTCATTGCCACCCCGGGGCGGGGCCTGCTGCGTTGATGCCGCCGTTGCCGGAGACCGGCGGCGTGGTCTTTGTCGCCGGCGAGGCCTCCGGTGACCTGCTGGCGGCGCCGGTGATCGATTGCCTGGCGCGCCGCGCGCCCGCCGTGCGCAGCGCGGGCATTGCCGGGGACCGCATGATTGCGGCCGGCTGCGAGGCTTGGCACCATGTGCGCGAGTTGTCCGTGCGCGGCTACGCCGAGGTACTGGGCGAACTGCCGCGACTATTGCGGCTGCGCGGCGCATTGCAAAGGAGGGTGCTCGCGGGATCGTACTCAGGTCTGGTGGGCGTGGACGCACCCGATTTCAACCTGGCGCTGGAGACAGCGGTGCGGCGCCGCGGTGTGCCCACCGTGCATTACGTGAGCCCGTCGATCTGGGCATGGCGCGCCGGCCGCATCGAGGGCATCCGCCGCGCCGCCGATCGGGTGCTGCTGGTGTTTCCCTTCGAGGAGGCCATTTACGCCCGCGCGGGCATCGCGGCCACCTATGTAGGTCATCCCCTGGCCAGCCAGATCCCGCTGCACCCGGATCGGACCGCCGCGCGCGGCCGGCTGGGTTACGCCGGGCAGGACCTGCTGATATGCCTCATGCCCGGCAGCCGGCGAGCCGAGATTGCCAGCATCGCGCCGGCCTTCTTTGCCTCGGCTGTGCTCCTGCTGCGCAATGCGCCGACGGCGCGCTTCCTCGTGCCGGTGGCCGATGCCGGGCTGCGCACCTTGCTGCAGGCGCACCGCGACGCCGTTCCCGACGTTGCCGGTCAAATCGACCTCATCGACGGACGGTCCCATGACTGCCTCGAAGCCTGCGATGGCGTGCTCGTTGCAAGCGGCACGGCAACGCTGGAGGCGGCACTGTACAAGCGGCCCATGGTGATCGCCTACCGGATGCCGGCCCTGTCGGCCTGGATCATGCGGCGCATCGGCGGTTATCTGCCCTGGGTGGGGCTGCCCAACATCCTGGCCAATGAAACCCTCGTGCCCGAACTTCTCCAGGAAAAGGCTACGCCGTCGGCCCTGGCTGCCGCGCTCGAGGGCGTGCTCCAGGACGAGCCGGGCCAGGCACTCCTTGCCGAGCGTTTCGGTGCGATGCATGACGCACTGCGGCGCGATACGCCGTCACTGGCGGCCGAAGCCATCGTCCATACCATCGGGCAGGTCCGGCGCGGCGTGCGGAGCTTGGCATGACGCGGCGCGGTGTATGGAGGGTGGCATGACGCGGCTCGTCGCAGGGACTACGGCATGACTGCGCGCAGCGCGTGGAGCGGCGCATGAGGGGGCAGCCGGCCGGTGGGGTGACCACAATGTCCGACCTTTTCTCGGGCCTACCGCAAGGGCGGCTGATTGCCGGTGTCGATGAAGCCGGTCGAGGACCGCTTGCCGGCCCCGTGGTTGCGGCCGCCGTGATTCTGGATCCTGCCCGACCGATTGAAGGCGCGCGCGATTCCAAGCGCCTTTCGGCTGCGCAGCGCGAGGCCCTGGCCGGGCAGATACGCGAGCAGGCGCTGTCCTGGGCCATTGCCAGTGCCAGCGTGGAGGAGATCGACACGCTCAATATCCTGCAGGCCAGCTTGCTGGCAATGCGTCGCGCCATCGAGACGCTATCGCCCGCGGCCGACTTTGCGCTGATCGACGGCAACCGCCTGCCGGTTCTGCGGATCCCGGCGCGCGCCGTAGTTGGCGGGGATGCCACGGAGCCGGCCATCTCCTGCGCGTCCATCCTGGCCAAGACCTGGCGCGACGCGCACATGCGCGAGCTCGACGCGCAGTACCCGGGCTATGGTTTTGCGGTCCACTTTGGCTACCCCACGCCGGATCACCGCAAACGCCTGGAGCGACTGGGACCTTGTGGTATCCACCGGCGCTCGTACGCACCGGTGCGCGCCGCATGCCTGCGGCCATCCGGCATCAGCGGAGGGGACCCTCCGTGAAGGCGATAGCCTCGGAATCCAATTCGGCCTTTCGCCACTGGCTGCGACTTGCCACCGTGCCGCGGGCCGTCCGCGATGCCGGCCAGACCCTGGCAGAAGGCATTCACCTTGCACAGGCTGCCATGGCGGCCAATATTGCAGTCGAGTCCGTGCTGCTGCGCAAGGGTGCCGCGCATGCGCAGATCGAACCCCTGCTGGCGCAACTGGCCGGCGTTGCCGCATTCGAGCTGGCGCCGTCGCTCTACGATCGGCTGTCGCCCGTGGAAAATGGCGCCGGCATTCTGCTGCTGCTGCCGGTGCCCGCATCGCCACTGCCGGTACGCGCGGGCGCCGACATGGTTTACCTGGACGGCATACAGGATCCGGGCAATGCGGGCGCCGTGCTGCGCAGTGCGGCGGCAGCGGGGGTAGGCCACGTTCTCGCCGGGCCCGGTACTGCTGCGCTGTGGGCGCCCAAGGTGCTGCGCGCCGCCATGGGGGCGCATTTTCGTGTGGCGGTGCATGAGCGGGTCGCTGCCGCTGATCTGCCGGCCGTGCTTGAGGGACCCTGGTTTGCTGCGGTTGCGCACGGAGCCCCGTCGCTCTGGACGCAGTCACTGCCGGCGGGTCCCATCGGATGGATATTCGGTGCCGAGGGCAGCGGTCCCTCGGGGGCGGCGCTGGCGGTTAGCCGGCAGCGGGTCTACATACCAACCAGCTCCGCGGTCGAATCACTCAATGTCGCGGCCGCGGCGGCGGTGTGCCTGTTCGAACGGATGCGGCGCGCCGGTTAGAGGGTGGTCACGGCGTTTTTTCGGGTACATCATTTGGTCTGCGCTGCTCGCCGCGACCCCAAGGGGCCGGTTCGGGCGCAGGGCAGCCGGAACTCGTGGCAGGCACCGTGCAAAGCCTGCGTCTATTGCAGTGTTCCGCCGGTGGCCTGGGTTTGCAGGTCTTGCGCGAATATGCGGCCCAGGTCGGCCAGTTCCACCGGATCAAGGTCGGAAACCGCCACGTAGGACATGCCGGCGGCATTGCCCGCCACGCTGTGATAGCCCAGCGAACCGCGCTCCCTTCCTGGCGGCGCCGCTGATGTCGACGCCGGCGCGGGGGCCGCGGCGGGCCAGACGTAGACGTCGATGACATGCTGGCGCCGCCGATAGACCAGGACGGCCACGCTGCGGTGGTCCACGTAGTCGAGGCGCCCGCCCACCAGCGGGTAGCCCTGTGGCGCAAGATCGGGTACGGGCGGAGCGTAGTCGAGACGACCGCGAAACCAGGGCTTGACCGTATGGCGGCTGCTCGAATCCACATCCACCAGATGCTGCGTGACGAGCGCACGCGCGTGGTTGTCGATGTAGGCTGCGGTGTTGTCGAGCGCCAGCGTTGACGGCGCCTGACGTGCGTTCCAGGGCACAGGACCGAGCAACAGGCTCACGGCAAGCGCGCAGGCGAGGGCGCCGGCGGCCAGCCAGCCGCCCGCCAGGCCGATCCAGAAGCCGCGCCCGGGCGGTGACGGCGTTGCCGTTACCGCGGTGGCGGCCGGCGGCGGCGCCAGGGCCGCGGCGATGCGATCTTGCAGCAGCCGGGGCGCGGGGTGACGCGTCGCCGTGGCGCGGGTGGCCGTGCGCACGCCCGCATACAGCGATTGGCGGGTGGAGCAATCGGCGCAGTCGCCAAGGTGCAGCGCCAGCGATTGCGCCAACCCCGGTTCGGTCAGTTCCTCGGGCGCCAGGGGCAGCAAGTGCGCCCATTCCAGGCATGGTTTCATGCGCAGTCCTCCTGATACATGGGGTGTCGCATAGCCTTCATTCCGCGGCCAGCAGTGCAAGCAGGCGCGCGCGGGCGCGCGAAAGGCGGGACATCACGGTTCCGGCGGGTATGTCCAGGATCTGCACGATCTCTTCGTACGAACATTCCTGCAGTTCGCGCAGGATCAGCACCTCCCGGAACGGCACGGGCAGGCGGCAGATGGCTGCGTCCAGGCGCCGCCGGTCCTGCGCGCGCATCGCCAGCGTTTCTGGGTCCAGGGGGTGCGCTCGTCCTTCGCCGTCGGCGTCCGGATCGCCGTGCAATGCCTCGTCGTAGGCGACGTCGCGCCCGCCATGGTTGCGCCGCGCCAGACAGCTCAGGCTGGTGTTGCGAACGATGGCCAGCAGCCAGGGACGCATGACGTCGCCGCGCAGGCCGTCAAATGCCCGAAAGGCGCGCAGGTAGGCGTCCTGCACAACGTCCTGGGCGTCGCTGTCATTGCGCGTGAGCCAGCGGGCGAGGTTATAGGCGGCATCCAGGTGCGGCATGGCCAGAGTGGCGAATCGCTCGCTGCGCGCTGATGGGGAATTTGCGTCCATTGCCACGTCGTGGGCGGTTCTTCCGTGGTTCGTTACGATTGCGCGGCATCCATCGCCGGGCGCAGCCAATTGCAGGGCGCGACGGTTCGTATACCGTCGGCGCGTGAAATTTATTCCCGGCGCCGTTGCGCAAAAGGCGTCGCGGCATTGCGCCCGGCGGGAATAAACGGCAATGCCGGCAAGTATTGCATGCGGGTTCCTGTGCAGCGCAATTGGAATATTCCGGGAGACGAACATGCAATCGATCGTGGACAGACGCGCTTTCCTGCAACTGGCGGGGTATGGTGGGGTGGCATTTGCTTCCGGCCTGGGCCTGGGTGCCTGCGCCACAGGCCCGGGCGGATCCGGCGCCGAAAAGGATTTTTTCTTCGTCCAGCTGTCCGATACCCACTGGGGCTATGTCGGACCGGCCAACCCCGATGCCCAGGGCACGCTGCCCAAAGCGATTGCGGCGGTCAATGCCCTGCCGGCCGATCCTGATTTCATCGTCTTTACGGGCGACCTTACCCACCTGACCCTCGATGGCAAGGTGCGTCGCGAGCGCCTGGCGCAGTTTCGCGAGCAGGTGGCGGCGCTGCGGGTGCGCAACATCCGCTTCCTGCCCGGTGAGCACGACGCATCGGCCGACCACGGGGAAGCGTACCGCGAGCTCTTCGGCGCCAGCTACTACGCCTTCGACCACAAGGGCGTGCATTTCGTGGCCCTGGACAATGTCTCGGATCCGGCCGGCGCCCTGGGTGCGGAACAGCTGGGTTGGCTTGCCCGGGATCTGGCGGGGCGGCACAGCGACGCGCCCATCGTCGTGCTCACGCACCGGCCGCTATTCGACCTGCAGCCGCAATGGGGATGGGCCACCCAGGACGGCGAGCGCGCGCTCGCGCTGCTCGAGCCGTTTTCGCGCGTGACGGTTTTCTACGGCCACATCCACCAGGAGAACCACCACGTGACCGGGCATATTGCGCACCACTCGGCCACCTCGCTGATTTTTCCCCTGCCGGCGCCCGGATCGGGACCCGATCACAAACCCCTTCCCTGGGATGCGGCGCATCCCTACCGTGGCCTCGGGTGGCGCGATGTCACCGCCGGAGCGTCGATCGGCGAGCCGCGCGCCCGGGAGCACAGCCTTGTTTGAGGTGCCTGCTCCGTTGCACAGTTCGCGCGGGTTCCCGCGCCGGCGCAAGGATATTTGGCGCGTGGCCGCGATGTTGACGTTTGCCATGGCGGTGGCTTCCGTTTCGGGGACGCGGGCACGCGCCCCCGATACGGGCACCCTGCAGTTCACGGCCGCACAGATGGGCACGCCACTTAAGGGCAGCTTTGCGGATTTTTCCGTGCAGGTCGATTTCGATCCCCACCGTCCGGAAAGCGGCGCGGTCCACGTGCAGGTACCCGTGGCTTCGGTCAGCGCCGGTTCCCGCGAAGCCGACGCCCTCTTGCGCAGCGCCGGCTTCTTCGATGCTGCGCAGTTCCCCCAGGCGCGTTTCGACGCGGCCCATTTTGCGGCGCAGGCGGACGGCCGCTATCTGGCGCGAGGCAGCTTCGTACTCAAGGGCCACACGGTGGATTTGCCGGTGTCCTTTGCGGTCACGACGGACCCTCGCGGACGCTGGTTCGACGGCAGTTTCAGCATTTCACGGCTGGAATTTGGCGTTGGGCAGGGCGAATGGTCGGATACCTCCACGCTGGACGACAAGGTGGAAATTGCCTTCCACATTGTCGCGGCTGCCGGGCCTGGCGCGTGAAGTGCTAGGTGCCGACGGGGTCGGGATTGGCGGATCTGCGCAGGACGGCGCTGGCCTTGACGAGCTGGCGCAACTGCTCGAAGTTGAAGGGTTTGGCCAGGTAACCGTCGGCGCCTGCCGCGAGGCATTTTTCCGCGTCGCCCGGCATCGAGTTGGCCGTGAGCGAATAGATGGGAACGCGTTCACTGCCATTGAGGGTTTCGTGGGCACGGATGCGCCGTATGGCCTCGAGTCCGTCCATCTCCGGCAGCTGCCAGTCCATGAGCACGAGATCGAAGGGTCGCGTTGTTGCGCAGGCAACGGCAGTGATGCCGGTCTCGGCCTGACTCACGTCGCAGCCCAGTAGCTGCAGCATCTCGGCGGCCACAATCTGATTGATGGGGTTGTCCTCCACCAGCAACACCGACGGCCGCCCCCCGCCCGGTGCGAGGACCTCCGCGCCAGCGAAATCAGTGGGCATTTCGGCGGCGTCGCGAACGACCACTTCCTGGGGCACGGGATCGGCGCCGTCTACGTCCACCTCGACGGTCACGGTGGTGCCAATGCCTTCGCGGCTGCTCACCTTGACGCTGCCGCCCATCAGTTCGACGAGCCGCCGCACGATGGCAAGGCCCAGGCCCGAGCCGCCGTAACGCCGCGACATGGAGCTGTCGGCCTGTTCGAACGGCTCGAACAGGCGATCGACGACGGAGGCCGGCATGCCGATGCCCGTGTCCTGTACCTGGATGCGCAGCCGGCCGCTGGTGTGCGGCGTCGGCACACGCTCCCAGTCCAGGCCGATGACGACGGTGCCGCGGGACGTGAACTTGACGGCGTTGGACACCAGGTTGGAGGTGATCTGGCGCAGTCGGTGGACGTCGCCGATGGCACGCTGCTCCGCATCGATGCTGCACCGGCCGGTCAGCAGCACGCCCCGCGACGAGGCACCGTCGCCGAACAGCGAAACCGTGTCGTCGACGAGGCGCCGCGGGGAAAAGGGCGCCAGCTCCAGCTTGAGGCGGCCCGCCTCGATGCGCGAAAAATCCAGCACGTCGTCGATGATGTGCATCAGCGCTTGCGCCGATTGGTCGACCGTCTGTGCATAGCGCCGCGTGCGGTCGTCGATGCGGCTGCGCAGGAGCAGCTGCGTCATGCCGATGACGCCGTTCATCGGCGTGCGGATCTCATGGCTCATGGTGGCCAGGAATCGCGACTTGGCCTCGCTGGCCGCCTCGGCGCGTTCCTTGGCATCGCGAAGTTCGGCCGTGCGGGTCTCGACCTGGTGTTCCAGCGACTCGCGGTACACCGCGAGCTCATCGTCGCGCTTCTCGATCTGCTCGAGCATGCGGTTGAAATCCTCCACCAGCTGGCCGATTTCGTCCTCCGCGGGGCTGGCCACCCGCATGCGGTAGTCGGCGCTGACGCCCACCTGCTTGGTGACGGCAGCCAGCCGGGCGATGGGGCGCGCGATGAGCTGGGCGAGCGATCCGCTCACCGCCAGCGCAAGCAGCAGGCTCATGCCTGCGGCGCTGACCAGTACCAGGCCGGTGCGTTCCAGCGTGGAGACAAAATCGAGGTCTGCCGCCTGCAGCCACAAAAGCCCGTAAAAGTCGCCGTCGGCGATGATGGGGCTCGAATACGTGCACGTTGGCGTGTACCAGGCCGAATCGAGCGCATCGGGCGCGGCATGCCAGACGGCGAAGAAATCGCTGCCGTCCTTGCGGTCGATTTCCGCCGACCGCATGTTGGGGTTTGCATGCAGGCTGTCGATGATTTCCTTGGCACCTTGGCGGTTCTCGAAGATGACGGCCGCGCGCAGGTTCTCCGCCAGCACCGAGGCGGTACCCGTGACTTCCGTGCACAGCGCGCGTTGCGCTTCGCTGTACTTGAAAAAAGTCAGGCCGATGGTGCTGGTCAGCAGCGCGATGCCGGTGGTGGCCAGCGCAACGGCAACCACCTTGGTGCGTATCGATGCGCGCCAGAAGAACCAGAGGAGCGCCTTTTTCACGGCAGCACCTCGGCGGCGGCGTTGAGCAGCTGCGGCGAGAAGTTCAGGTCGCAATCGCGTGCCGCGCCGACCTTGACGACCAGGCCCGGATGGCCGTCCGACTTGCGCAGCGCAATCATCGCTCCCGCTGCCAGCGCCGCCTCGCTTTCACCGACGGTCAGCACCGGGCGCCTGCCGATCACGTCGCGCACGGCCGGCAAGCGGCCCAGCTCGCCATCGGGCACAAACAGCAGCTGGCAATTTGCGGCCTGCTCGGCTGTCACGCCCGTGCGCACGATGACCCGGTGGCTGCCGGCTGCTGCCCCGTCCAGCGCCAGCAGCGCACCGTCGAGGGGCTCCGCTGCGCCGAGCGCGCACAGGATCAAAGGGTCGTCCGCGCCGCCGAGCGCGCCATCGGGCCATTCCGTGAAGCGCGCAATATTCAGCAGGAACCGGGCCTGCAGCTGCGGCTCCGTCAGGGTCTGCGCCTGGCAGCAGATGGCGATCAGCAGGCCGGTGGCGAGCAGCGCCAGCAGCGGCGACGCGCGCCGTGCGCAGGGGTGCGAAGACCCGCATCGCGGACTCGTACCGGCCATCGCGTTCGTGCCAGAGTTCATCAGCGCCGATTCCCAGAAAGCAGTGGCGCCCGAGGGGCCGCGCGCGGTCCCTGCGGCCGGACCGCAAGTTCCGGCGCTTGACGGCGCCACGCCTGCGGCGCGGGCCCGAAGGTCCGGATCGACGTTAGATTAGGGTGGTGGACTGCCCTGAAATAGCGCGATTTGCGACCTAATCACTTGTCATTCCCGCGGGCGCAGCACTGCGGCGCCGGGTCGCAAAGCTAGTTGTTTCGGTCCGCCAGGAAGTCCTGCAGGACCGTGACGGCAATTTCCTCGATCGACTTGGTGGTGGTGGACAGCCAGCGGATGCTGCCCAGGCGCATGAGCCGTTCGGCCTGTTCCACCTCGAAGCGGCAGTTTTCCAGCGACGCATAACGGCTGTTGGGGCGGCGCTCGAAGCGCACCTCGGCGAGGCGCTCCGGGGCGATCGACAGGCCAAAGAGCTTTCTGCGGAACGGGGCCAGGGCCAGGGGAAGGGCACCCCGCTCGAAATCCTCGGGAATCAGGGGGTAATTTGCCGCCTTGACGCCGTATTGCATGGCAAGGTACAGGCTGGTCGGCGTCTTGCCGCTGCGCGACACCCCGATGAGGATGACATCGGCACGCTGCAACTCGGCCGCGGACTGCCCGTCGTCATGGGCAAGCGCAAAATTGATGGCCTCGATGCGGTTCTTGTACGTATCCGAATCGACGATATTGTGCGAGCGGCCCACGGTGTGGCTGGATTTCGTGCCCAGCTCCTTTTCCAGCGGCACCACAAAGGACGCGAACAGGTCCAGTATCAGGGCATTGGCGCTGTGCAGGATGGCGTTCATCGACGGGTTGACCAGGGTCGAGAACACGATGGGCTTGCGCCCCTGCCGGTGAAAGGACTCGTTGATCCTGGCCAGGGCGTCGAGCGCCTTGTCCGGGTTGTCGACGAACGAAATGCGGTGATGGTGCAGTTCCAGGTTCTCGAACTGCGTGAGCACTGCGTGCCCCAGCGTCTCGGCGGTGATTCCCGTTCCGTCGGACACGAAGAAGATGTCGCGGGCCTGCGGCGATGGGGTACGCGAGGTCATATATAAGAGTTGATCGACCGGGGTAGAATGAAGGATTCTGGCATACGCCGGGGTCCGACAGCCGGATTCCGGGGATCGCTTGCAGGACCCCGGGGCCTTGCCTGCGGGTCAGGCCTGCGCGGCCGGCCACCTGGAACGTGGCCGGCGTGCTCGCCAAGGACAGCGAACCGCCGGACGGCCTGGAGGAAACATGGATAGCGACGCACTCGTCATTCCCCTGCGCGACCTGCGCATGTCCGATGTTGAACGCGTCGGCGGCAAGAACGCATCCCTGGGCGAGATGCTCAGCCAATTAGGCGGCCGCGGCATCCGGGTGCCCGACGGCTTTGCCACCACGGCGCACGCCTTTCGGAAATTTCTCCAGGCCAACGGCTTGCAGCAACGCATTGCAGAACGGCTGGCGCGCGTCAACGTCGATGATGTCAAGTCGCTCACCGAGGCCGGCCGGGAAATCCGCCACTGGGTAGAGGCTGCGAGCATTCCGGCCGATCTCGAGGCCGCGGTGAGGGCACAGTACGCCATCCTGGCCGGTGCGGAAGCGGAAATTTCCGTGGCGGTGCGATCCAGCGCCACCGCCGAGGACCTGCCCGAGGCGTCGTTCGCCGGCCAGCAGGAAACCTTTCTCAACGTGGTGGGCGTGGAAGCCGTCCTGGCGCGCATGCGCGATGTCTTTGCGTCGCTCTACAACGACCGCGCCATCTCCTACCGGGTGCACCAGGGCTTTGCCCACGCCGACGTTGCCCTCTCGGTGGGCGTGCAGCGCATGGTACGCAGCGACCGCGGTTCGGCCGGCGTGATGTTCACCCTGGACACGGAGTCGGGCTTTCGCGACGTGGTGTTCATCACGTCCAACTATGGCCTGGGCGAAACCGTGGTGCAGGGGTCGGTAAATCCCGACGAGTTCTATGTGCACAAGCCCATGCTAGCGGCCGGCAAGTTCGCCCTCGTGCGGCGCAGCCTGGGCTCCAAGCTGGTCAAGATGGTCTACGACGGCAGCGTGGGCGGGCGCGCCGTTCGCACCGAATCGGTTGCCGATGCCCAGCGCCACCGCTTTTCCCTGGAGGATGCCGAGGTGCTCGAGCTGGCGCGGTTTGCCGTCACCATCGAGCAGCACTATGGCCGCCCCATGGACATCGAGTGGGGCAAGGATGGCGTCGACGGCCTGCTCTACATCCTGCAGGCCCGGCCCGAGACCGTGCAGTCGCGGCCGCAGCAGGAAACCCAGCTGCGCTACCGCCTCAAGGGCACCGCGGAGATCCTGGCCTCGGGCCGGGCCATCGGCCAGAAGATCGGCATCGGCACGGTGCGCCTCGTGCACGACGCTGCCCATATGGACCAGGTGCAGGACGGCGACATCCTCGTCACCGAAATGACCGATCCCAACTGGGAGCCCGTGATGAAGCGCGCGTCGGCCATCGTCACCGATCGCGGCGGCCGCACCTGCCACGCCGCCATCATCGCGCGCGAACTGGGCATACCGGCGGTGGTGGGCTGTGGCGACGCAACGCAGTGCCTGCAGGACGGAATGGAAGTGACGGTGAGCTGCGCGGAGGGCGATACCGGCAATATCTACGCGGGCCGGCTCGAGATGGAAGTCGAGACGGTGCAGCGGGGCACCCTGCCGGAGATCCCCGTCAAGATCACGCTCAATGTGGGCAATCCGCAACTGGCCTTCGATTTCCAGTCGCTGCCCAATGCGGGCGTGGGCCTGGCGCGCCTGGAATTCATCATCAACAACCATATCGGCGTGCATCCGAAGGCTGTTCTGGACTACCCCGCGCTCGATGACCAGCTCAAGTCGGCCGTGGAACGCCTCTCCTACGGATACGCCAATCCGCGCGAGTTCTTTGCCAGCCGCCTTACGGAGGGCGTGGCCACCATCGCGGCGGCATTCTGGCCCAAGCCGGTGATCGTGCGGCTGTCCGATTTCAAGAGCAACGAATACAAGAAACTCATCGGCGGAACGCGTTACGAACCCGACGAGGAAAACCCCATGCTAGGTTTTCGCGGTGCGTCGCGTTTCATCTCCCCGAGCTTCGCCGGCTGCTTTGCCCTGGAATGCGCGGCCTTCCGGCGCGTGCGCGACACCATGGGCTACACCAACGTCGAACTCATGGTGCCGTTCGTGCGCACGCTCAAGGAGGCGCGCACGGTGACCGAATTGTTGGGTGAACACGGCCTCAAGCGCGGCGAGAACGGCCTGCGCGTCATCATGATGTGCGAGTTGCCGTCCAATGCGCTGCTGGCCGAGGAGTTTCTCGAGTACTTCGATGGTTTCTCCATCGGCTCCAACGACCTTACCCAGCTCACGCTGGGCCTGGACCGCGACTCGGGGCTGGTTGCCGACGCCTTCGACGAGCGCGATCCGGCCATCAAGGAACTGATCAGCCGCGCCATTGCTGCCTGCCGCAAGCAGGGCAAGTATGTGGGGATCTGCGGGCAGGGGCCTTCGGACCACATCGATTTCGCGATGTGGCTGGTGGAGCAGGGGATCGGATCGATATCGTTGAATCCGGATTCGGTGGTCGATACCTGGAGGAGGATTGCGGCTGCGCAGTAGGGGGTTTTTTGACTTCGTGGATGCGCGCCCTTGGACACCGGGGGTGCGCGGCCTCGTCGATAACCCACTCCTCCCCCGCGCACCCCCGGTATCCAAGGGCTAGTCGCCCTGCGAGGACGCAGCTTTTGCGGCCTTAAAAGGGGCGATGAGTCCGGGCGTGATCGGGGCCCCCGCGGGGGAGGAGTGGGTTATCGACGAGGCCGCGGGGGCCCCGGTCGCGCCCGGACGCTGCCCGCAATAGCGGAGTCGGTCGCAAGAGGACTACCAGCAGCTATTTGGACCGATGCTTCAGCAGCCGGTTCTGCTG
>Ga0075030_100003306_pt1 | contig 14639 bp, 9 predicted proteins | sample LitLauG_LLR_2012_FD_71393 | JGI IMG/M metagenome (GOLD analysis project Ga0075030, IMG submission 71393) | Freshwater sediment microbial communities from Pennsylvania, USA - Little Laurel Run_MetaG_LLR_2012 | ecosystem: Environmental > Aquatic > Freshwater > Creek > Sediment | place: USA... | reverse complement strand
GCCATTTCCTGCCGATCCTCGACGACCTGCAGGCGCGCAGGGAAAAATGCGACGCGATGATCTGCATGGCATCGGCGGCCGAAGTCGTCAAGCTGACGCGCCTGGGCAACTTCGACATGGGAAAGCCAGCCAGCGGCCCGATGGCGCTGCTCAAAAAGCTGCGCGGCGGAAAGGACAAGAAGTCCACCGGGGGCGCTGCGCAGATGAAGATGCTGCGGCGTTTGCCGCAGTTGCTGCGCTTCATTCCCGGCACGGCCCAGGATCTGCGCGCCTACTTTCTCACCCTGCAGTATTGGCTGGGCGCATCCGACGCCAACGTGCTCAATCTGGTGCGTCACGTCATTGCCGCCGGAGCCGACGGGGAGCGCAAGGCGTTGCGCGGCAGGGTCAAGGTCGCCGCGCCGGTGAATTATCCCGAGGTCGGCGTCTATCACCCGCGCATGACGGGACGGTTCGCCGACGATGCCGGTGTGCTGCCCAGGCCTGCCACCCCAATCCGGGGCACGGTTGGCGTGCTGCTGCTGCGCTCCTACCTGTTGTCGGGAAATGCGGCGCACTACGACGGCGTCATTGCCGCGCTGGAGGCCAAGGGCCTGCGCGTGATTCCAGCCTTTGCTGCCGGACTGGATTCGCGGCCCGCGATCGAAGCCTATTTCCACAAGGACGGCCGGGTGGCCGTCGACGCGGTGGTATCGCTCACCGGCTTCTCCCTGGTGGGGGGGCCAGCCTACAACGATGCCAAGGCTGCCGAGGAAGTCCTCGCGAACCTCGACGTTCCGTACGTTGCGGCCCACCCCGTCGAATTCCAGACCTTGGACCAGTGGGGCGGCTCGGACCGCGGGCTGCTGCCCGTGGAAAGCACCATCATGGTGGCCATCCCGGAACTGGACGGCGCCACCGGACCCATGGTCTTCGGCGGCCGCCCCGGCGCCGCGGGCGTGACCTGCACCGGTTGCCACTATTCGTGCACGTTCAAGGCCTCCGACACCGCGCAGGACATGCACCCCTGCTCCGAGCGGGCGCTGATGCTGGCTGCGCGCGTGAGCAAGCTGGTGGCGCTCAAGCGCAGCGAACGGGCGCAGCGCAAGGTGGCCGTGGTCGTGTTCAATTTTCCGCCCAACGCCGGCAATATCGGCAGCGCGGCCTACCTGTCGGTGTTCGAGTCCCTGATGAACACCCTCGCCGCCATGAAGGCGCAGGGCTACACGGTGGAGCTGCCGGAAAGCGTGGATGGGCTGCGCGATTCCATACTGCACGGCAATGCCATGCAGCATGGAGCAGACGCCAACGTGCATGCGCTGATTCCCACCGACGATCACGTGCGGCGCGAGCGCTGGCTCAAGGAAATCGAGGCGCAGTGGGGCCGGGCGCCGGGCAAGCAATTGAGCAACGGCAGTTCCCTCTTCGTGCTGGGCAAGCAGTTCGGCAACGTGCTCGTCGCGGTGCAACCCGCCTTCGGTTACGAGGGTGACCCGATGCGGCTGCTGTTCGAAAAAGGCCTAGCGCCGACACACGCGTTCTCGGCCTTCTATCGCTACCTGCGCGAAGACTTCAAGGCGCATGCGGTGCTGCATTTCGGTACCCATGGCGCGCTGGAATTCATGCCCGGCAAGCAAAGCGGCATGGGCGGCAGCTGCTGGCCCGACCGCCTGATCGACGACCTGCCCAACATCTATCTTTACGCCTCCAACAATCCGTCGGAAGGCGCGATCGCCAAGCGCCGCTCCGGTGCGACCCTCGTCAGTTACCTGACGCCCCCGGTGGCGCAGGCCGGGCTGTACAAGGGTCTCAATGACCTCAAGGCGTCCATCGAGCGCTGGCGCGGGCTCGAACCGGCCTCCCACGAAAGACCCGAACTGGGCGTGCTGATCCAGGCCCAGGCGGCCGAACTCAATCTGTGCGATGCCGAGCCCCCGTGGGACCTCGCCGCCGCCGGCGACGCCGACGGCCGGGTCATGCGGCTCACGGAACAGATGCTAGAGCTCGAGTACACCCTCATACCGCATGGCCTGCACGTCGCCGGACGTCCGCTGGCTCACGCCGAGCGGGTGGATATGCTGCTGTCCATAGCCGATTCCTCGCACGCGATCAAACTCGACCGTGCCGGCGTGGAGGCGCTGGTGGCCGGACTGGGCATCGATGCGGCGATGCGCACTGGCAAAATCGAGCGCAACGACGCGTCGCTGGCGATGATGCGGACGCTGGCAACCGCCAATGAGCGCCTGGGCGTGGATACCGAAGTGGACGCGATCCTCCACGCACTCGACGGCGGCTATATCCGGCCTGCGCCCGGTGGCGATCTGCTGCGCACGCCGGAAGTCCTGCCCACCGGCCGCAACATGCACGGTTTCGACCCTTTTCGCATTCCCAGCACGTTCGCGGTGCGCGACGGCGCCAAGCATGCGCAGATCCTGCTGGACCGCTTCATCGCCGACGGCAACCCGCTGCCCGAGTCGATCGCAATGGTCCTCTGGGGCAGCGACAACCTCAAGAGCGAAGGAGCGCCCATCGGCCAGGCTCTGGCCTTGATGGGCGCGCTGCCCCGCTTCGACAGCTACGGCCGCATCGCCGGGGCGACACTGATTCCGCTTGCCGAACTGGGCCGACCGCGGGTCGACGTGGTGATCACGCTGTCGGGTATATTCCGCGACCTCATGCCGCTCCAGATCAAGCTGCTCGCCGAGGCTGCCTTCCTTGCCGCGTCCGCGGACGAGCCGCTGGAGATGAATTTCATACGCAAGCATTCGCTGGCCTACCAGCGCGAGCATGGCTGCTCGCTGGAAGTTGCCGCCCTGCGCGTCTATGGCAATGCCGAGGGCGCCTATGGTTCCAACGTGAACAACCTCGTCGAGAGCGGCCGCTGGGGCGACGAGGACGAGCTTGCCGAAACCTACAAGCGACGCAAGGGTTTTGCCTACGGCCGAACGGGGCGCGCCGTGCAACAGACCGCCCTGCTCACCAGCGCGCTCACGGATGTGCAGCTCACCTACCAGAACCTGGATTCGGTGGAGCTGGGCATCACGACGGTAGACAATTACTTCGACACGCTGGGCGGCATCACCCAGGCGGTCAAAATGGCCAAGGGCGGCAGGACGCCGCCGGTCTATATCGGCGACCAGACCAAGGGCGACGCCGCGGTTCGGTCCCTCCAGGAGCAGGTGGCACTGGAGACGCGCACCCGCATGCTCAATCCGAAATGGTATGAGGGCATGCTGGAACATGGCTATGAAGGCGTGCGCCAGATCGAGGTGCATGTCACCAACACCATGGGATGGTCGGCCACCACAGGCCAGGTGCAGCCCTGGGTCTATCAGCAACTGAGCGAGACCTTCATGCTGGACCCGGCCATGCGCGAGCGCCTGGCCAAGCTCAACCCCACCGCCTCGTCGCGCGTGGCCGAACGGCTGATAGAGGCGTCGGAGCGCAACTTCTGGCAGCCCGACGCCAAGACACTCGACGCCCTGCGGCGCGTGGGCGAGCAGCTGGAAGATCGGCTCGAAGGGGTGATCGACGGGGCCTCCGCCTGAGAGCAGCCGGCCCGGCTTGCGCCGGCTGGACGCTTGCGGCAACGTCGCCCGGCAGGTCGGCCGGATCACCGGCTGACGGGTGATGGCCCGGTGCCCTCGGCTGAGCCGCTACCGGCACGCTGCGCGACCGGCTTGGCAAGCGAGGTGCTGTAGCGCCGGCTGTTGTCCCGGCCCGAACGCTTGGCGTCGTACATGGCGGTATCGGCGTTCTTGAGCAGCGTCGGCACGTCGATGCCGTCTTCCGGAAACACGGCTGCGCCAATGCTGGCGCTGATGCGCAATTCCCGCCCGCCGATGAAAAATGGCTGACGCATGCTCTCGCCGATACGCCTCGCGACCGCGAGTACGTCATCGGCGTGGCGCAGGTCCGGCACCAGCACGGTGAATTCGTCGCCGCCCAGGCGCGCCGACTGCGGCTGGTAGACAGGGCCGTCGGCGCGCGCCGTGGCGTCGGCCGGGCGCAGCGCCTCGCGGATGCGGCCGGCGGCCTCGACGAGCAGGCGGTCGCCCGTCTCGTGTCCCTGGGTGTCGTTTACCTGCTTGAACCCGTCCAGATCGAGAAAGAGCAGCCCCAGCCGGCTGCCGCCGCGCCGGGCCCGCTGTACTTCACGCTCCAGCCGATCCATGAATGCCGGACGGTTGGGCAATCCCGTGAGGACATCGGAGAAGGCCAGGCGCGCCAGCTGCTGGTCCCGGTCATGGATCTTCTCGATCATGGCGTTGAAGCCCTTGCCGAGCGCGTCGATCTCCACGATATGCGTGCGCCGCGCCCGCACGGTGAAATCGGACCTGCCGTGTACCTGGGCCATGAGTTCATTGAGCGCCTGCAGGGGGCCGATGACGGCGCGGTCCAGATGCCGCAACAGCATATTGCTCACGCCCAACGCAGCCAGCGCCGCCACCAGCGTGATCAGGGCAATCCAGGCGGTCTGGCGCAGCAGCGATTCCGTGCTGACCCCGAGCAGCAGCATCCCGTGCCGGCCCTGGGCGTTGCCAATATCCTGGCGGATGCGCAGGATGAACGGGCCCAGGAGCCCGGGATCGGTGTTGCGCGACGCGGCCGGCAGCGCCGCGCGGCCGCGGGCATACACGGCGAAGGGCTGGTCGTCGGCGTCCAGAAGGACCGCGTTTTCGATCTGGGGTGAATGGCGCAGGGATGCCAGCAACTTGTCGGCGGCCCGATGGTCCTGCAGGAGGATCGCCCCGCTTGCGCCTTCGGCGAGCACCTGCGCCTGCATCTGGGCGTTGTCCACCAGGTTTCCCAGGGCCATGAAAAACGTGCCCCCGACGATGGCCAGGAAGACAATGCCAATGGCCACCGAAACGGCCGTGCGGTTTATCCGCAGCAATAGCACCGGCAGGCCAACCGGGTGCCGTTCCAGGGGACGCTGGCGCTTGGATTCACGCACGCTCGTACTCACGAAGTCTCCCGCCCCGGCGCCGGACAACCGGGCCACGACTCCGGCGCAGATCGGCCGATCCGCAAAGAACAATATTCGATGCGGGGCCTCGTCCGGCAAGCGCGGAAATGCCGGGTTCCGCGCAAGGTATTCGGCGCTTTGCAACGGCGGCGCCGGGCGATAAACCCACCACGGGCCTGCACCGGCGCCGGCAGCTGACGCCGAGCACCCCGCCCGCGGCGCGGGCGCGCCCGCTGCTTCCTGGGACCGTGCAATGGGAGACCGCCGATGATCGAACCGATGCGCGAACTGCCGGACGAGATTTCCGATAGCCACCGCATGGCCATACATGCGGCCCTGCTCGTGGCCTCTTTCATCGTCTACGCGATCTTCCGCTCCATGTGGACAACCACGACGGGGCCGGGTCACGTCGATGACACCCAAGGATCCATCGGCGCTTCCTTTGCCGTGCTGTTCGCGGGTGCCGGCCTGTCATTTGGCACGGCGTCCTGGTTTCAGCCGCGCTGGCGCTCACGCGATGCCGGTCGTGTCGCCTCGATCGTCTGGCTGCTCGTGTCGCTGGGCTATATGTTGGCCTTCGGCTGTCCGCGCGTCGTCCTGATGGTGGGCCTGGCCTTCTTCCCCTATTGCCTGGGCGCCCTGATCGGGCACAACGTCGGGCGTTTCCATCATCCCGCCCACTGGGACGGGATCGAGATGGAACTGGACGATTGAGCCCTGCGCAGGCGACTATCGTCCGGCTGGATTTGCCTGCGCTCATGCCTTTTGCCGAGCGGCGCCCACGCGGCCGCGGGATGACCCGGCATTCGCATTGGCCGATAATCGCCGCGATGCACAAGAGACAACTGCCGCTGCTCGACAGGATGGGTAGCCAATTCCGCGCCGGCAACGGTAACGGCCCAGGCCGGTACCCCGCAATACACGGCGCCACCATGGCCGCGGCTGCGATGCTGGCCTGCGCCTGTGGTGGAGGCGGAAGTGGGGGCAGCAGCCCTCCTGCCCCCCCTCCACCCGCGCCGTCCACCATACAGGTATCCGGCCCGAGCACACTGGCGCCATCCTGCGGCCTTGCCGTGGGCAACGCGGCAGCCCCACCGCCCGAGGCTTTCGCCCTGAATTCGGCGGTGCAACCGCAGCTTGCCGCCAACCCGGCAAATCCCCTGCTGCTATATGGGGTCTTCGAGCAGGACCGCTGGAATGCCATCGGCGCGCGGGCCATCAGTTTTTCGGGTTCCAAGGATGGCGGGGTTTCCTGGAGCGCGGTAAGCGCCCTGCCCTTTTCGGTCTGCGGTGGCAGCGCCGGTCCGGGCGCCGCCTACGATCGCGCTTCCGATCCCTCCATTGCCGTCGGCCCGTCGGGGATCCTCTATGCCAGCGCCCTGGCCTTCAACGCCGCGGGCTTTCAGGCCGCCGGCGGCAGCAGCGCGGTGCTGGTCAGCCGATCGACCGACGGCGGTGCCACGTGGCAGGCACCGACCGCGGTGATTGGCGACGTGGGCGCGTCGCCCGGTCCTTACGTCTTCAACGATCGCGACGCCATCGCTGCGGATCCCCATGGCCCCGATGTCTATCTACTGTGGGACCAGATCAGCAGCGACACCGCCGCTTCCATGCCGACATATCTTGCCCACTCCGGCGACGGCGGCGCGACGTGGCCTGCCGCGAAAATCATCTATCAACCCGGATCCGGTTACCAGACGCTCAACAACCAACCCCTGGTCCTGCCCAACGGCCACGTGGTCGATGTATTCACGGTCGAACTCGTCTTCAGCTTCGGCGGCCCCCAGCAGCTTGTCGCGATCCGGTCCACCGACCACGGTGCAACGTGGCTGCCCAATCCCGGCGTGGTGATCGCGCAAATGGCGCCAGTCGGAACAGCCAATCCCATCGCCTCGGGAGCTCCCATTCGTGATAGCGCCTATATGGCGCAGACGGCTGTCGATCCTTCCAGCGGCACCCTGGCCGCGGTATGGCAGGACGGTTCGCCCTCGGGCGGTGTGCGCGACGGCATCGTGCTGTCGCTCTCGCACGACGAGGGCGCCACGTGGAGCACTCCGGTGCAGGTCAATTCCGTTCCCTCGGTGGCGGCGTTCGACCCCACGGTGCACTTCGGCTCCAATGGCCGCATCGCCGTGACCTACTATGATTTTCGCGATTACGTGAGCGGATCCACAACGCTCAGCACCGGGCTTTGGCTGCGCGAATCGGCCGATGGCGGCGCGACCTGGACCGAAAAACGGCTCTACGGACCCTTCGACCTGAATACTGCAGCGCGCGCCGACTTGATCGTCGGCCAAACCGGCAATGCCCTCTTCCTCGGTGACCAGCAGGGACTTGCGTGGACGGGAGCCGCATGGGCAGCGCTGTTTGCCGCCACCACCACCCAGGGCTCAGGCGTATTTGCAGGTGTGATGCCGCCGTAACGCGGGAATCGTGCACCCAGCCTGTCAGTGGATGCCCTTTTCGTTCAGCGCGGAACCCAGATCGCGGTCCGTATGCAGGATATGGGAGATGAGCCACTGCCGTAAAAAGCAAATCAGCTCGTCGATGGTCAAGGCCTCGCCCTGTTGCCGCCGCGCGATCATGCCTTGCACCCGGGCGTTGAGCCTGCCATGCGCCTCGATGTGGGCTTCTGCTCCGGCGTATTGGTGTTGGCGCATCAATTCTTCCTCGCAGCCAAAGTGGGTTTGCGCGTAGGCAACCAGGTTCGAAAGCGTTTCGTCCACGGCTTGCTTTTCGTTGCCGCGCGATGTCTCCTGCGCGAGCCGGTTGAGCAGGCCCACGAGAACGCGATGCTGTTCGTCGATCTGCCTGACACCGACGCAATACAGCTCGGACCAGGGCAGCAATTCGTTCCGGCCCCCGGCCTGCGCGTCGGTCCGCTCGGGTGCCGGCTCGCATGCCCGCAGTATTTCCAGCAACTCGATCACCAGCGAGCTGGACGCGAGCTCGGGGGACTCGGACTGCTCCAGCGCCACGCGACTGCAAAGTTCGCGGACCCGGTACACAAGCTCCTGGCTGAGTACCCCAAGCTCGATGACTTCCAGATCCGTTTGCGGCTCGATGGCCATATTGCAGACGAGCGCCGAATCGACGCCGGTTCTGCGCAGTTCGTTGACCAGGGCCTGTACCCACGTCGACCACCGCGCTGCCGCCACCCGCACCGCCGTCGTCTCGCGCCGGCCAAACGGGCTCTCGAGCAGCAAACGCGTGCGCGTCAACACCGAATGCGCCTGCCGCAGATCCAACGCGATCGCCTCGGGCGCGGCCGCGACCAGCGGCTGCGCCGGCCGCGTATTGGCGCAGTTGCCGATCCAGTCCACCATTTCCCTGGCAAACTCCCCCGGGAAGAGTCGTGCCCCGACGGCGGATCTTCGCAACCCGTAGGCGTCGAGTTCGATCGAGCGCGCCATGGCTTCGGAAAAAAGCAGCGCCTGCGCCGGCAGCGACAGTTCGGCCGCTGCCAGGCCGCGCGGATAGCCCCAACCATCGAGCCGTTCGTGGGACTGCGCGATCAGCTCGCCCACCAGATTGCCGCTGCGTGCCAGCTCTACCGCGACTTGGCCGCCGATTTGCACGTGACTGCGTTGCTCGCGAACCTGGTCGGCACCATTGGCAAAAGGGTCCTCAAACAGCGCCGGCGGCAGATACAGTTCACCGATGTCGTGCATCAGGGCGGCCCTGGCCAAGGACCGCCGCAGATCCGCATGCATGCCCGCGATGTCGCTCGCCGCGAGCGCCAGGGCCGTCACGAGCGCCGCATGGCCGAACATGTCCCGGCCACAATGATGCATGACGGAAAAAAGCATCAATTCCGTGGGACTGGGCACGATGGCGCGCACCGTCTTGAGCATGGCGGCCAGATGAGGCTCCAGCAAGGCGCTCAAGTCGGGCGAAGTCGCTACACGCAGTTCTATCGCCTCGACGATTCCGGCAACCGCAACCGGATCGGCGGCGTATACGCAAAGTTCTATGGGTTTGCGCAGCTTTCGGTTGCTCAGCCGTTCGAGGAGCCGATCACTGATAGGCTGGCCGCTCGCCCAGAGCTTGAGTCCATTGGCATCGTAAATATCCTCGGATGCGTGGATCGCGCAGTGGGAACTGGCATTGAGCATCGCATGAACGAAGTGCTCGTTCGAATTCAGGAAACGCGATGTTCCCGTATAGAACAAACGGCCAAACTGCCTGTGGTCGTCGTCAGACATTGCACGTTATCCCGCCCGCGCGAAAATTCTTAGTACGCTGTCCCTGCCGGCACGAACCTTTGCACATCATCCTCGGTTTTCGAAGTCCATAACAGCGCATGCGAGCCTTTCGCGAGGAATTGCCGGTTCATTTTCATGTATTTCCACCGGAATTGGCAAGGATGGATTTGGCCAGTAGCTGCGGCAGGCAATTGAGCGCCTGTGCCAAAATCGCCTCGGCAATGCACGAGGGCTGAAATCATGAAAACCACGTCCCCGACGGCGATCCAGTTCCATTACGACCTGAGCAATGACTTCTACCAGCTCTGGCTCGATTCGCAAATGGTGTACTCGGCTGCGCTGTGGACCAGCGCGGAACAGTCGCTCGAGAGCGCGCAGCGCGAAAAGCTCCTCTTCCATGCCGACGCCGCAGGCGCGCAGGCCGGCATGCGCATGCTCGACGTGGGGTGTGGGTGGGGTTCCCTGCTCCGGACGCTTGTCGTGGAGCGCAAGGTTTCAACGGCAATCGGGCTGACGCTCAGCGCGGCGCAGAAGCAGTTCTTCGATGACGGACCGCCGCTGGCCGGTACGCAGGTGCTGCTGGCGAGTTGGGAAGACTATGCCGACCTCGAACCGTTCGACGGCATCATTTCAATTGGCGCCTTCGAGCATTTTGGCCGGCACGATCAATCCGCCGAGCAACGCCGGGAGGTCTACTGGCGCTTCTTCGATTTCTGCGCAAGGCGATTGCGACGGGGTGGCAGGCTTTCCTTGCAGACCATCGCCTTCGGGCGGATCCGCGGCATGTCCAGGTTCATGCGCGAAGAGATATGGCGGGAGAGCGAACTGCCCCTGGCCCATGAAGTGCTGGAGGCCTCGTCCAAATGGTTCGAGGTGGAGCAACTTGTCAATCACCGGCAGCATTACCTGCGAACCTTGCGGGAGTGGCGCGCCCGCCTCGAGCGCGCAGCCGATCGCGCGGCACAAATTGTAGGCCACCAGAAAGTGGCCGATTATTTCCGGTACCTGGACGAATCCGCGGTGGGCTTTGATACCGGAGCCGTTCAATTGCTGCGGATTTCCTTTCGCCGATATTGACTTTTTCCGGCTGCCGCAGATGATGCCGCTGCAAAATGGCAACAGCCCGCGCCCCATCTGCCGGGGAGCGGGCTGCTAGCGGCAGACGATCCGGTTGGCTATGGGCGCTTGGAGAAACCGCTGCACCAGCCGCCCTTGGGCACGGTCTTGTTGAACACGTCGCAGCGCGCGGTTTCCGCGGTCGGGGTCGCGTAATGCACGCACTTGGCGCAGACTTGTTCGTTGGTGTGCTTGGGGTACTTGACCGTATCGGCCTTATCGGTTTGCAGGCGAAAGCCCATGGCCTTGCCCATCTTGTCGTCCTCGGTGAGGGCGGCAATATCGGCAAGCACCAGGGGCGGAAAAGCCACCAGGGCTCCCGCAACTGGAATGATTGCTGCAATAAATTCGCGACGCTTTGCCATGCTCCTGTCTCCTGGTCACGGCTGCACGGGTGGAACGCGACGTACGCTCGGCGCTGTTCCCCTGGAGCCGAGGGGATTTTACGGCCCGCCCGGGCGCCCGAATTGATCCACATCAGTAAATCTTTTAATGCTCACGACGTGCCCGGCGACCTTCCTTTGCTGCGCACTTGCAGCATTGCAAGCAACCGTATGGATCGCATCGGCGAAGCACGCGCCGGCAACGCCGCTCGTCCGTTGACCTATCCGGCTTGCTGGCGCGCGCCCTGCTCCGTAGTGGCGGCCCAGGCGGTGGCCAGCGCGCTTGCGATGGCCTGATCCTGCGCCGAGGTCAACCCGCTGATGCCGATTCCACCGAGCAAATCACCGGCAGCGTTGCGCAGTGCCGCACCGCCGGGCAACGCAGTGAGGCGGTCATCGCAGAAATAGCTGGCATGAAGCTGATCGCGCTGCAGGCGCTGCAAAAAGGCATCGGTATCGACGCCCATCCGCGCAGCGGAATACGCCTTTCCCTGGGCGATCTCGATGCTGCGCACCGGCGCGCCATTGCCGCGGGCAAACGCCAGCAGGAAGCCCTGCGTGTCGCACACCGCGGTACAAATCGGCCGCCCGTAATCGCGTGCCGCTTTTTCAGCCGCCAGCGCGAGCAATTGCTGCGCGCCTTCGATGCCCAGTGTGTCCATTCTTGCTAGCCCTCGCTTCCTGCGCCCGCAGTCTGATCGAAACGGACCTCCGGCCGCATCCGATAGGCCAGGGCCGTGCCGATGCCCATCAGGATCATGCTGCCGACAAAGGGCAATTCCCAATTGTCGGAAACGTCGATCAACCAGCCGGAGGCTACCGGGCTGATGATGGCGGCCAGCGCCGAACCGGAATTCATCATTCCGCTGGCCGTTCCCGAATAATGGGGTGCGATATCCATGGGAATTGCCCACATCGGAGCAATGGTCATCTCGGCGAAAAAGAATCCCCCGCACAAGCAGGCGAGGCAAAGATACAAATCATGGGTGAACAGCAGCGGCAGCAACGCGACCAGGGCAAGCAGCATGCACATGGCAACCATCACGCTGCGGGCGCGCTGCAGGCTGCCGGTGCGCTGCAGTATCCGGTCCGTGACGATTCCGCCGAGCGTGTCGCCGACAACGCCGGCGAAGAACACGCTGGAGGCAAACAGCGCCGACTTCTTCAGGTCAAGATTGTGGCTGTGCAGGAAATACTGCGGAATCCAGCTCAGGAACAGCCAAAGGGTCCAGCCGTAACAGAAATACACCACCGTCACGGGAAGCATGCGGCGAAACAGCCGGCGCCAGGGCACGTCATCGTGCCGGGACCGCGGTGCGGGGAGTTCTGCCAGTTCCGCCGCTGTGATACGCGGGTGATCGGCAGGATGCTCCGTGAACGTGAGGGCCCACAGGCCCACCCAGCAAAAACTGATGCCGGCGCACGCGTAGAACGATTCGCGCCAGCCCCAGGCGCTCATCACCGCGACAATGGCTGCGGGTGCGGCCGCATTGCCCACGCGCGCCGCCGCGTGGGTAATGCCCTGCGCGAAGCCGCGCTTGCCCTGGGCAACCCAGCGCGACATTGCCGACGTGGCCGCCGGAAACGTGGCGCCCTCGCCCAGGCCCAGCAGGACGCGCGCCAGCAGTAGCGAGATCAGCCCCCCGGCCATGCCGGTCAGGGCGGTGGCCACCGCCCAGGTGGCACCGCACAGCAGCAAGGTGCGCCGCGCGCCAAAGCGGTCGCTGACCCATCCGCCAATGATCTGGAAAACGAGGTAGGGATAGGCAAAGGCCGAAAACACCAGACCGATCTGGGTCTTGTTCAGATTGAAATCGCGCGCGAATCCGGCTGCAGCGGTACTCACGTTCACGCGATCCAGGTAGGTGATGAAGTACATGAGGCAAAGCAGGCCCAGTACGACGTTACTGGCCCGCAACAGTCTCCTGCCCGGACGCATAGCCGGCATCCCCGTTGCCGCTGGCACTGGCGCAGCCCCGGGCATCAAGGGGCGGTACGCGATGGCGCCGGCGCGGCCGCCGTACCGGCGAAGTGCGCCATCGCCGCCTGCACGCCGCTGCCGGCAAGGCGCACGCCGCCCAGCGCCAGGCCCATTTCGCAGCCGGCCAGGGTCGCCAGCACGGTGAGGTCGTTGCTGTCGCCCAGATGGCCGATGCGGAACATGCGCCCCTTGAGCTTGCCCAGCGCGGTGCCCAGTGAAAGGTCGAATCGATCGTAGATGAGCCGCCGTATCGCGTCAGCGTCGATGCCCGCGGGCAAGATGACGCCCGTCAGCACCGGCGAATAGACGGCCGGGTCGACGCATTGGATCGGCAGCCCCCAGGCCTGGACGGCAGCGCGCACGCCCGCGGCCCACCGCTCGTGGCGCGCGAAGACGTGGTCCAGGCCTTCTTCGAGCAGCATGTCGAGCGCCTCGGACAGGCCGTACAGCAGGTTGGTACTGGGCGTATAGGGCCAGTACCCCTCGCGATTCATCGCGACGATCTCGTCCCACGCCCAGAAGGCCCGCGGCAGGCGCGCGCTCTTGGCCGCATCCAATGCGCGCGGCGAGACGGCGTTGAAGCTGATGCCCGGCGGCAGCATGAGGCCCTTTTGCGAGCCGCTGATGGTCACGTCGACGCCCCACTCATCGTGGCGATAATCGGTGCAGGCAAGCCCGGAAATGCTGTCGACCATCAGCAGCGCCGGATGGCCGGCCGCATCGATGGCGCGGCGCACCGCGGGGATGTTCGAGGTCACGCCCGTGGAGGTTTCGTTGTGCACGACGCAGACCGCCTTGATTGCGTGCGCCGTGTCCTTGCGAAGCCGCGCCTCGATCATGTCGGCCTGCACGCCGCGCCGCCACGCCGGCGCTTGCGGCAGGCATTCGTCCCCCCCCTCCCAGGCGAGGAACTCGGTCGACAGGCCCAGCCGACGGGCCATCTTCTGCCAGAGCGTCGCGAAGTGACCGGTCTCGTACATCAGGATATGGTCGCCCGGGCTGAGCGTATTGGCCAGGGCCGCCTCCCAGGCGCCGGTGCCCGAAGCAGGATAGACGACCACCGGATGACGCGTGCCAAATACCTGCCCGAGGCCCGCCAGGATCTTGCGTCCGAGCGCAGCGAATTCCGGGCCGCGATGGTCTATGGTGGGCAGGCTGATCGCACGCAGGATGCGATCGGGAACCGGGCTGGGTCCGGGAATCTGCAGAAAGTGCCGGCCCGCGGGGTGAAAATCGAGCTTGACCATGCCAGTCCTTTGCGCAATGGTGCACAGTGGGCCGTTGGTGCCGGTGCACAACCTCCGCTAGCATATCAAGCTTGCCTTTCCTCGCCCCCACATGAACAGCCTGAGCCGTCTGCTTGAACAAAGACTCCAAGCCGAAACGCAGGGCGAAGTGCTGTTCGACACGGCCGCGCGGGGCCGCTACGCGACGGACGCATCCATCTACCAGGTCGTGCCCGTGGGCGTGCTGGTGCCGACCAGCGACACCGACGTCGCCTGTGCCATCGACATCGCCCGCGACCTGAACGTGCCGCTGGTGCCGCGCGGCGCCGGCACCAGCCAATGTGGCCAGACGGTCGGCGCTGGCCTGGTGATCGATACCAGCAAGCACTTGCGCCGCGTGCTCCGCCTCGATGTCGAGGCGCGCACGGCGGTCGTGGAGCCGGGCCTGGTGCTCGATGAACTGAACGCGCTGCTGCGGCCGCACGGACTCTGGTTCCCGGTCGACGTATCCACCGGCGCCCAGGCCACGCTCGGCGGCATGGCCGGCAACAACTCCTGCGGATCTCGCTCGATCGCCTACGGCAACATGGTGCATAACGTGCTGGGCGCAAGCGCCCGCCTGTCCGACGGCACCGCGCTCGAATTCGGACCGCTGGCCACGCTTGGCGCGCGCGCCATGGCGATCGCCGATTTCGTCCGTGCGCTGGCGGACGGGCAGCGCACAGAGATGGAAGCGCGCTGGCCCAAGGTGCTGCGCCGCGTCGGCGGCTACAACCTGGA
>Ga0075030_100003303_pt1 | contig 14654 bp, 12 predicted proteins | sample LitLauG_LLR_2012_FD_71393 | JGI IMG/M metagenome (GOLD analysis project Ga0075030, IMG submission 71393) | Freshwater sediment microbial communities from Pennsylvania, USA - Little Laurel Run_MetaG_LLR_2012 | ecosystem: Environmental > Aquatic > Freshwater > Creek > Sediment | place: USA... | reverse complement strand
GGGCTTCTCGGAGCAGGCGGCCGAACAAGATACCCTGACTCAATTCGCCGTCGCAACCGGAGGCAAGGCCTTCTTCAACACCAACGACATTAAAGACGCAATCGCCACCGCCAACGAGCAGGGCAGCAATTACTACTCGCTCTCCTACAGTCCCTCGAACAAGGTCTACGACGGGAAGTTCCGCAAGATCAAGGTGCAGCTCGCGGAAAAAGGATACAAGCTCTACTACCGCCAGGGCTACTATGCCGACGAGGTCAACGTGGCAGCGAAAGAGGCCCAACTCGCTCGCAACGCCATCGCCACAGCCATGCATTACGGATCGCCACCGGCTCGTGAAGTCCAGTTTTCCGTCAGAGTCTATCCCGTCGGAGGCAAGAAGAAAGTAGATCGCGACAAAGTCGGGGAAGTGCGAATGGCCTCAAAGAAAGCGCCCGCTCTGCCTCCGCAAGTGGAGGTGCAGCACTACGCGATCGAATATACCCTCGATGGGTCGGAGCTGAGCTTTGTCCCGCAGCAGAATGCCGGTTTCCACAACTCGCTCGCGCTCATGATCTCCTCATTCGGCCAGGAAGGTCGCATGCTAACTGGCTGGTCGAGCCTTGCCAGAAGCGATCTGCCTCCCGAGGTCTACAAAAAAGTCATCACCGGAGACGTCGGCTTTCAGGAGGAAGTCGACATCCCTGTCGATGCGATATCCATGCGTCTCGGCGTTCAGGATCAGATGGCCAACCACCTCGGCACGGTGGACGTCCCGCTACCAGTCCCGCCGGATCCGAACGCGCCACGCAGAACTAAGGTTCGTCTGCCGGAGATCGAGCCGGATTGAATCTCGTGTAGGAGAACCTCCAGTTCTTCCGACCGCTTTGGAATCAGGCCGAGCCGAAGGTCGAAGCCGCCGCAAAGTAGCGCCTCCGTCCCGGCGGCTGTCAAGGAGGGAGTCTCGCCCGCGCCTTTGACCATGCCGGAGAGCATCCCTGTGGCTGCTATCATGCTTTCCATGGAAGGCGCATCGTCTTTACTCCGACCAGCCCCTGCGCGCGGTATGCCAAAAGGGCGCAGGCTGACTGCGACTTTAATCCTGGGGGTCGTAGCGTTCTCTTTGGCGCACTCTCAGAAGTCGTCCCCACCGAGCACTCAGCACCGCTTTGCTCTGGCGGTGAATAAGGCCCTCGAGGAAGGACACGACGCTTTCCTGCCACCCCACATTTCCCACCTTCTGGGGATTTCTCCCGATGAGCAGAGGGTTCCCGTCAAGCAGTTCGCAGAGATCGGAGAAACAGTCAGGGGCTTTGAGGTCTCTGCCGCAAAGCACGACGATATCGTGATATTCGTCGAGAACCATTCGCAGGGAGAGAATACTTTCTATCTTCTTTCTGCCAGGGGCACCGTACGCAGAGTAGTATCCGTCAAGGACGGGGTGGGTTACGACCGCACCCCAACCGCAGCCGATCGGACCGCTCTGGCAGCGGAAAAGCAGTTGTGGCTCGACAGCCTGGTTCCCGCCACTCCGTTGCAAAACGGCAAACATTAACACGCGCTATGTAAGGACAGCCGGCGCGCGGATGCTCCACCCGGGACTGTCACGCATTTTGTGACCTCAGTTGAGGTTGCGCTCCGCATTCAGATTATTGTTTGGACTCTTCCAGCAACACCACGTCGGAATCCGTGTGGCCGCGGACCAGACCTAGCTTGCTGCCGTCGAACGACCAGTGAAAGTCCCTGATTTGTTCCGATTTTGAAATTGGAGATCTGCTTTCCCGGCGAACCGTCAAGTGGCTGGAGCCACAGGTTTTCAGCGTCCTGGGCACCTAACGCATAGACGACTGCTTTTCCATCGTGGGTGAAGCGGATCACCCCGCGGTCCGGGACTGATCGCTGCAGGTCTACCAGTTTCGCATTTTGGGGGGAATCGATGGGGATCAATGCCAGCTTTTTCTTGTCCATGCCGGTCGCTGCAAACGCTGCCAGCTTACCGTCCGGAGAAATGTCGCATCCCAGATAGCCAGGATGCTCGGACAGCCTTTCGGGTTTCCCGCCGTCCACGGGCACTCTGGTTAGCTTTCCGGCGTTGTCCCACCCTTGCTGGTCATCGATCTCGTAAATCGTGCAGATGTTGGGATGGTTCAGCGCGGATGCGGCCTGCGCCTCGCGCTGGAAGCGGGCTAAAACCTGCGCATCTTTGGAAATCTCATCCGGAAGGAACTTCAACGCCACAAAACGGTGCAACTTCACATCCTCGGCTTTGTAAACCACACCCATCCCCCCGCCCCCGAGCTTCTCGACAATGCGATAATGCGAGATGGTCTGGCCGATCACGTGCGCAACATGCTAGGGCCAGGGCGCAGGCAAGTCAATGAATGGGGCTGGGGCACAGGCGCCGCGCAGATTAATCCTGCAAAGTCGCGCGCTTCGCCTCTGCCAATTCGGATCTTCCAGGCTTATCGGCTCGATCGCAAACCGTCAACAGCTCGCCGAAATACCGTTGGCTCTTATTAAGACTTCCGCTGAGTTGCGCCGCGTGCGCCGCTCCATAAAGTGCTCGAAAACGACCCGGCTCCTTTTTCAGCGTAGCTTCGAACTGCTCCAGGGCCTGCGCGGGCTCATTCATCTCCAGCAGCATCTCGCCTAGCAACTCGCGCGCCGGGGCCAACGGCCCAGGCGTCACCGCGCTTTTCTCCGTTCCATCTTCCAGTTCCGCTGCCGACTTCATCTGCCGCAGCGCGTCCTCTTTCTTACTCTCGGCCAGCGCAGCCCATGCCCGGACCTCAACCTCCTGGATTTGCACCTGCAGCGCCCAGTAACTCTCGCCGGCCTTCAAAAGCCTCTCTCGGATCTGCTGGAGCGCAGCTGCCGACTCGTTCGCCTCTGGCGCTTGCCCCAGCCTTGCCGCGCCCAATCCGCGCGCAAACCAAGTCACTGCGTCCGTATGAGGAAATGGAGTCTCCCGCACCGCGAGTTGCGCTGCCTGCTTCCAGTCCTGACGTTCCAGCGCATACCGTGCCGGGATCGCCGCCAGCGCAAAATATCCCGTCGAGGGGCTGCCGGCTCCGCTGATCACCGCCTTGGGGTCGAATCGTGATGCGATCTCCGGAACCGAATCCACGATCCTCCATGCCGCTCCGTCTTGCCCGGTTTGCAGGTAGGCGTAAATTTCATAGTCGCTCGAGTGCAACTCTTCCGCGGTCTGACCCTCGCGCCGCGCCGCTGCCGCCGCCGCGATATTGCTGTTGATGGACTCTTGCCAGTAGCCCGTGCGCGTGAACGTGTGCGACGGCATGTGCAGCGCATGCGGCGCATCGGGTGCAATCTCCGAGTAACGCCGCGCCGCCACCAGCGCCCGTCCCGCCAGTGCTGGTACGTCGTAAGTGTGGATAATGTAATGTGCCAGCCCGGGATGCTCCGGCTCCTGCTCGAACAATTTCTCGAGAATCGCTCCCGCCTTGAGCCGCCCCGCGTAGGTCTTGTCAGCAGGATCCTCCGCCGCTGTGATCGCCAGCGCGGAGAAGATCTGCGCCTCATGGTCTCCGGGATATTTCGCCGCGACTTCCGCCATGGCGTCACGATAGGCAATCAGGCGCGCCCGCTGCGGCGTGCTCTCGTAGTCGCTGTACAACTTGCCGACCGCCGCCAGATATGCCCGCTCGCGCTCCGTCTTTGCGCCCACGGTCTTGCCGCGTCCCGCATTCTCCAGACCGGCCTGCAACTGGCTCTTGTCCTTTATTCCCGGCGCGAAAGGATTACCCCAATCACTGAGCGCGATTCCCCAGTACGCGATTCCGCACGTCGTGTCTTCCGCCAGCACCGCGTTGAATCCGGCTATAGCGCGGCTGAACTGGAAGGAATGCAGGAGCGCTACTGCCCGGTTGAAATCCTTCTGCGCCACCTCGTTGCACGATGTGGCAAAGTTCACCGTCCCCAACTTCTCGCCACTCCCGTGCTGATGCTCCTGCGCTCTACCGCTCAACGCCACGGAGGCCAGCAAAATCGCAATGAGTTTTCCTCTGACCAATTTTGCTCTCCAAGCCCGAGAATTATAGGCGAGTCCCCGAATCTGCGGGTAATAGGGTGCCCCACCGTCCTCCTGCGCGTTGCGAGAGGGTGGGGATATTGACTTCTAATCCAGCGGAAGATCTCTGCTAACGTAAGTCTTTGACGGACGGTGCGTCGTGCCGTGCTAAGGCTTTCCTCCGACGAATGCGGTCTACTTTAAGTATGGCATCCCAATACTGCAACCTTTCGCAACGACCGGCGCAATTTCAACTTGCTCAACTAAAATGGTCCCTCGACCTGGAAGAGGAGGCACTAATGTCCCTTCGCCAAAACTTCGCACCGCTCACGATCTTCTTGCTCTGCGCCTGCTCTGCAATCGCAACGGCGGCAGATTCCACAAGCGTAATAAGAGTCGCCATCTGTCAGATTCTTGTCATCGACAGCGACCGAGAAGGCAATTTCCGCCGTATCGAGTACGCACTCGTCGATGCGAAAGCGCAAGGCGCTCAGATCGCTGCCTTTCCCGAATCCGCCATTCTCGGTTGGGAGAATCCCGCGGCTCATCGTCTGGCCCAGCCCATCCCCGGCCCCGATAGCCGCCGCATCCAGGCCCTCGCAAAGAATTTCGACCTGATGATCGCCATTGGTCTCGACGAGAAAGATGGCGACCGACTTTACGACTCCGCCATCCTCGTCGACTCCATGGGCAAGCTCCTCTGGAAGCACCGCAAGATCAACGTCCTCCCCGAACTCATGATTCCCCCCTACGCGCAAGGCAGGCCTGATGACATCAATGTTATCGCAACGGAATTCGGCCGAATCGCCTTCCTGATCTGCGCCGACACCTTCAGTGACGAACATTTCGATCGCCTCAAGCAGCTCAAACCCGACTTCATGATCGTCCCCTACGGCTGGGCAGCAAAGCCGGAAGAGTGGCCCGAGCACGCCAAAGAACTCGAGAAGATCGTAAGCCAGCGGGCGAAGGAACTAGGCTGCGATGTAGTCGGCACCGATCTCGTCGGCGTAATGAGTGCCGGTCCCTGGAAGGGATACACCTACGGCGGCGCCAGCGTCGCCATCTCAGGTGCAGGAGAAGTGATAACCACACTCCGCGACCGCGACGCCGAGGTCAGAGTCGTCGAAATCCATCCGCGAACCCGCTAGCCCCGTTACGATTGAAAAGGATACGGGGGTGCCCCATCCTAACGTCGCGTACTTTGCGACGTTAGGGTGGGGATTTTGACTTTTGACTTCACAAAGGCAAAATCCAGACCCAATCGAAACTTGGACGCGCCGCCCCCAAAATTTCTTCCGGTCCCTTCGTTTGGGCCAGCCCCACTCCCTGCCACTGTTCATTCGTTTTCGTGCGCGTTTGCGTCGGAGCTTCTTATCCAACCAGCCCAGCAACCTCGGTAGGCCGTACACCAATAGTCCGCGCGCCAAATCGGTGACTAACTGATCAATTGTCGTCATGCTCTTAGATAGAGAGCACGAGGTAGATCGGGCTTCCTCTGTGGAAATCAACTGACGCTACGGAACTTGGAGTTCGAGTCTATAGAATGGCAAGGAAATTCGTCGGGGAGGATTCGTGAATACAAAACTTTTGGTTGCATGCGTGCTCGCTTTATCGATGTCCGCCATTCCTCAGGAGGTGAAGCACGCGCCTACACTCGATTCGTGCGCTGCAGATCTCAATCTGTGGATATCGCAGATACCAGGATGGCCGACCTCTACTGGGGTACAGGATCAAGAAGGGACTAGATCGTTAACGGCTCAAGAGATCACCAAACGAGGCGCATACCTGAATGATTGTGGTCAGGCATATCCAGTTCTCAACAAGAACAGACCTGGTGAGCTTTCCGCCATAGCCTCGCTGGGCCTGATATACGAGTCGGAAATTCAGAGACGGCTTTTTCATTTCCTCGATCGACACGGTTTATCCGAGAAGTTCACACAAGAAGATGAGGCCGGGAAAAGATAGCGGACTCGGAAACCAGATCAGACCTAGGTAGCGATTGAGTCTGACGGTCGCACGAGGTTCTCGACCCAGACCTCCACATCCAAAACGTCCCCATCCTGCAGGCCGTAACCTTGCCGGAGCATTTCTTCTGCCATGATCTCGAGGACCGAGGGGCCCCAGAAATTTCTGCTGGTGCGTGCGATTAACGCCGAAATCCTATGAAGTCCGATTACCAAGCAGCAACGCTCGAAAAACAGATCTTCGTCGCGTCCGCATTCTCGATCGCCTCTGAGAAGCTTGTAGTCTGGCCGTAGGCTGTGCGCGGCGTCGAGTCTCACGTTCAGAGTGCCCTCCTTGAGATTGTCAAAGCCAGTTGTCCTCCGAATTTCGGAAATATCCCAGTTTCGTGCATCTCCACAGCCCGTCTCCACTTGGCCCCTGAGAGTCTTCGTGACCATAGGCTAGAGCGTATTAGGTGAACGCCGAGGTGTAAAATATCCAAGTAATCCTACTTTCCTAATCTCCTGAGCTTCGAGAGGAATTCCCCCATGGCAACCGTAGAAGCCCCCGTCCGGCCAGCGCGCACGAGCCTGCATTCTGGTCCGTTTGTGACCGAGCCCTTTTTCGATTTCCGCCACGAAGAAAACGCGCGCCGCATGCGTGCCGCAATTGCGAACGTCCGCAGCCAACTCGGCCGCGAATACGAGCTGATCATTGACGGTAAGCGCGTCAGGACCACTGACAAGATCAAATCGCTGAACCCGGCAAAGCCCTCCGAGATCGTCGGCATTCACCAGAAAGCCGGCAAAGAGCACGTGGAGCCCGCGATGCAAGCCGCGCTCAAAGCGTTCGAATCCTGGAGCCGCACCTCGGTCGAAGAGCGCGCCAGTCTGCTGTTCCGCGTAGGCGACCTGATGCGCCAGCGCAAGATGGAGTTTATGGCCTGGCTCGTCTTCGAAGTCAGCAAGAACTGGGCTGAGGCCGACGCCGACATCTCCGAGACCATCGACTTCTGCGAGTTCTACGCACGCGAAGCCTTGCGCCTGGGCAAGGCTCAAACACCCATACAGTTGCCCGGCGAGCACGATACGCTGCACTACATTCCGCTTGGAGTCGGCGCGGTGATTCCGCCGTGGAACTTCCCCTGCGCCATCATGGCCGGCATGACCCTGGCCTCGATCGTCTGCGGCAACGCGGTCATCCTAAAGCCGTCGAGCGACTCACCTACAATCGCCGCGAGGTTCGTGGAACTGCTCGAAGAGTGCGGCATGCCCGAGGGGGTTGTTAACTTCTGCCCCGGCGCGGGGGCCAGCTTCGGCGATGCCATCGTCGCCCACCCGAAGACTCGCTACATCGCTTTCACCGGATCCCGCGAAGTCGGCCTTCACATCAACAAAGCTGCTGCGACGCAGGCCCTAGGCCAGATCTGGATCAAGCGCACGATCCTGGAAATGGGCGGCAAGGACGCTATCATCGTCGACGCTGACGCCGACATCGATTCCGCCGTCGAAGGCGTGGCGCAAGCCGCTTTCGGATTCCAGGGCCAGAAGTGTTCTGCCTGCTCTCGCGCCATCGTTGACGAGCGCGTCTACGACAAATTCCTGCAGCAATTGAAGGCGCGCGTGGAACAGATCAAAGTCGGCGATCCCGCCGAGAACGCGAACATGGCCGCAGTCATCAATGAAGGCTCCATGAAGACCATCCTTGGCTTCATCGAGCAGGGCAAGAAAGACGGCCGCGTCATCACCGGCGGCGAACGCGCCACCGAAGCCGGCGAAGGCTACTTCATCCAGCCTACCGTGATCGCTGACATTCAACCGAAATCAAAACTCGAGCAGGAAGAAATCTTCGGCCCGGTGCTCGCCGTTATAAAAGCTCACGGCTTCGATCACGCGCTGGAAATCGCCAACGACACCGAGTTCGGCCTGACCGGCGCCATTTACACCAGTTCGCGCGACAAGATCGATCGCGCGATTCACGAATTCCACGTCGGCAACCTGTACATCAACCGCAAATGCACGGGAGCAATGGTCGGAGCCCATCCCTTCGGCGGCTTCAATATGTCGGGAACAGATTCCAAATCCGGCGGCCCAGATTATCTCTACCTGTTCACGCAAGGCAAAGCGGTAGGCGAGAAAATCGTGTAGCGCCGGCATCTTGCCGGCTGTCGCGAGGGCGTCTCGCCCCCGCATCTTCAGCCCGCAAATGGCGCACTCCTCGGTGGCGCCGCTGCAGGATTCCGTTCCACGAATTGCCGCTGGTGCCAATACGGATAAATCGACGTCACATCGCTGGCTCGGTCGAGCTTCGCTATCTGCTCCGTCGACAAGTGCCAGCCGGCAGCATCCAAGTTCTGACGCAACTGCTGCTCATTCCGCGCCCCGATGATGACGGTCGAAACCGTCGGCCGCTGCAGCAACCAGTTCAGCGCCACCTGCGGCAAGCTCTTGCCAGTTTCTTTCGCGACCGCGTCGAGCGCGTCGACGACTCTGAATAGATGCTTGTCCTCAACCGGCGGCCCTTGCTCTGAAGTCTTGTGAAGCCGGCTCTCCGCAGGCAAAGGCTGCCCGCGACGGACCTTTCCCGTAAGCCGTCCCCAACCGAGCGGACTCCAGACCAGTGCGCCCACGCCCTGATCGAGCCCGAGCGGCATCAACTCCCATTCGTACTCGCGGCTGATCAGGGAGTAGTAAACCTGGTGCCCGCAATATCGCGCCCAGCCATAGCGATCGGCGACGTCGAGCGACTTCATCAGGTGCCATCCGGAGAAGTTCGAGCACGCGATGTACCGTACCTTGCCGCTCTTGATGAGATTGTCGAGCGTGCTCAGCACTTCTTCAACCGGTGTAAGCGCGTCGAACCCGTGCAGATGATAAATGTCGATGTAATCCGTTCCCAGCCGGCGCAGGCTCGCGTCGCACGCCGTAATCAGATGATGCCGCGACGATCCGAGATCATTGGGTCCGTCACCCATGCGGAACGTGGCCTTGGTTGAGATCAGAACCTTGTCGCGCCGTCCCGCGATCGCTTTTCCCAGGATGGTTTCCGAGAGCCCGTTGGAATAGATGTCAGCTGTGTCAAAAAGATTGACGCCAGCCTCTAAACAAACATCGACCAGCCGTGTGGCCTCGACAACATCGCTCGCGCCCCACGCTTTGAAGAACTCCGTTCCACCGCCAAATGTCCCCGTCCCAAAACTAAGGGCCGGTACTTTCAATCCAGACTTGCCAAGCTGTCGGAATTCCATAGCACGCATAAGTGGAAGATGATTCTACCCCATCGCGGTGTCCGCTTCCGGACGCCACTAACCGCGAAAGGACAGTTGTCGCGGTTACGCGTTCTTCCAAATACAAGATAAGCAAAGGATTGCCTCCGCGAGAGAGTGGAAGACAAGCTGCTGTGCCCTAGCCCAGCGGAGGAGGGAGAGCTATGTTTTCGACCGTCCTGCAAGATGTCCGTTTCGCCCTGCGCCAACTCCGCAAGACTCCCGGATTCACCACTACTGCCGTCCTCACTCTTGCCCTGGGAATCGGAGCCAACGCTGCGATCTTCACCCTGGTGAACGCTGTCATGATCAAGAAGCTTCCGGTGGCCAAGCCCGAAAGGCTGGTGAAACTAGGCGATGAATTTATGTGTTGTGTCGGATTCGGCTATCGTGACGATGGAGATTACGCGCTTTTCTCCACGGCGGTCTATGAGCATTTGAAGAAGAACGCGCCTGAATTCGAGGAACTCGCGGCTATACAGGCGGGCTACGAATACCGGCCGATTGTTATCCGGCGAGGCGACAGCCAGGAGAGCGCTCGCTCGGTGATGGGAGAATTCGTCTCCGGCAACTACTTTCGGACTTTTGGGCTACAGCCTCGCGCGGGCCGGCTGTTCTCCGATGCGGATGACGTTCAAGGCGCACCCATTGTAGCGGTGATGAGCTATGAAACGTGGAAGAACAACTACTCCGAAGATAGTTCCGTTGTCGGCAGCACGTTTTTTGTAAATACCAAGCCCATAACGATTGCAGGAATTGCACCCGAAGGTTTCTACGGCGACCGGCTGTCGAGCATGCCTCCGGACTTCTATCTGCCCATCGAATCCATGCCTCCACTGGCGAATGTCCCCTACGTACATGATCCCAATGGCTACTGGCTTTTCATGATCGGCCGACTGAAACCGAGTGTGTCGAAGGTCCAACTCCAGGCAAAGCTCAGCGGCCTCCTGCGGCAAGCCCTTGCAACAACGCACACTTACTCGTCGAAAGATAGCCAGGCAGCGCTGGCGCGTGCGCATATTGTTGTGACGCCGGGCGGAGCCGGTATTCAGGGCATGCAGGAACAGTATGCGTCGCACCTGAATTTGCTGATGTGGTGTTCTGGCCTCGTGTTGTTGATTGCGTGCGCGAACATCGCCAATCTCTTGCTCGCGCGCGGCATGGGCCGCAAGCCAGAAATGTCAGTTCGGACTGCGCTCGGCGCCATGCGCTACAGAATCGTTCGGCAGTTACTGACAGAAAGCCTGCTGCTTGCGGGTTTGAGCGGACTCGCAGGGCTCGCCGTCGCCTATGCGGGAACAAAGATGTTGCTGACGCTGGCCTTTCCCGACGCGACGGGTCTGCCAATTCATGCGAGCCCGGCCCTGGAGGTCATTGCTTTTGCTTGTGGGCTGTCGTTACTGACGGGCGTTTTGTTCGGTGTTGCGCCTGCATGGATTGCGGCGCAGGCCGAGCCCGTGGAAGCACTACGCAGCGGCTCCCGGACGACCGGTGGAGCTACGCTGCTGCAGCGCAGCCTCGTAGTGGTGCAGGCAGCACTATCGCTCGTCCTGCTGGTAGGCGCAGGATTGTTTTCCCAGAGCCTCAACAAACTCCAACACACGGATCTCAAACTCGAGTCCACCAACCGATACATCGTGCACTTCAATCCTCAGGCCGCGGGCTATGCGCAGAGGCAGGTCGGCGAACTGTACCGCTCCATCGAAGAACAATTTCATGCGATACCGGGCGTTGCAAAAGTGGGCATCTGCAGCTATACACCTATGGAAGACAACAACAACGGCTGGGACGTGCATGTAGAGGGAAAGGAATATCAGCCTGCTTCCGTTTCGAACATAAGGGCGAGCGCCGAATACTTTGACTCCGTGGGGACTCACGTGCTGATGGGGCGCGGCATTAGTGTGCAGGATACGGCGACCTCTTCATCCGTAGCGGTAGTAAACGAATCGTTCGTGAAGAAGTTCTTCAACCCGGGCGAGAATCCCATCGGCCGCTACTTCGGCGCCGGGGAACATTCGCCCCACGACTATGAGATTGTCGGAGTCGTACAGGACACGGTTTATACCGACGTGCGCTGGAAGGACCATCTGATGTACTTCGTGCCGCTGCTCCAGCGGCCCGCTAGCGACAAGAATCCCATCGACAAAGACGAGTCGCTGTATGTCGGAGCGTTCGTGCTCGAGACCCCTCACCCCATCAACGACATGGAAGCCCTCGCGCGCCGGACCCTTTCCGGCATCAATCCCAACCTGGCGGTCGTGAAGTTTCAGACCTTCGATCAGCAGATCGTCGATCGATTCACAGACGATCGCATGCTGGCGCGCTTGACCATGCTGTTCGGCCTATTGGCCTTGCTGCTGGCGACGCTCGGGCTCTACGGCGTCAGCGCCTACGCGGTCGCGCGGCGCACCTCCGAGATCGGAATTCGCATGGCTCTCGGCGCCGAGCGCGCCAGAGTTACCGTGATGATCATGCGCGGTGCGGCGATCCAGGCGGCCCTGGGCCTGGCGATTGGTCTTCCCATAGCATGGGTTTGCGTGCGATTCGTACAAGCGCAGCTCTACGAAGTGAAGGGAATCGATGCGGCCGTGCTTCTCGCATCCATTCTTACACTGGCGCTGGCCGCATCGATGGCTGCTTTCATTCCCGCGCGTCGCGCCGCTTCGATTGATCCGGCGAAAGCACTGAGGACCGAGTAATCGCAGGAGCGGAAAAAGAGGCCGCCATGACTGGCGGCTTTTGGGATTTCCTGGCTGCGATTGATTACTGTGCGACGCCCGCAGGTGGCTGAGGAGCGGCTCCGGCCGTGGTCGCGGCGGCGGCCTCGTTCAGAATCCGGTGATGGATGGTAAACAACGCCAGCTCCAGCCGATCTGACACACCGATCTTGTCGTAGACGTTCCGCAAGTAATTCTTGATCACCTGCTCGGTGGTGCCCAACTGCGACGCGATTTCCTTGTTCTTGTATCCCTGTACGATCAGAGCGACGATGCGCAGTTCTTTTGCGGTCAGGCGATCGCGCACACGCAGTCCGACCATATCGTTTTCGGTGAGTTCGCTGGGCACGGCGACGTCCTGCACCCAGGTCTCGCCGCGAGCGACTTTGCGCACGCAATCCACGAGCGCGGCGCTGGTTACGTTGCGGTAGACGACGCCGTGCGCGCCATTCGCCATGTGCTTCTGCGCGCTCTCGCCGGTGTCGGCCAGCACGATGACACGCGTCTTCGCTTTGTTCGCGGCCTGCACGATGGCAGAGAAGTCGTTGTGAAAGCCTGCCGCCACCACGAGCACTGCGGCGCGGAACTTGTCGAGCGCCATGAACATCTGTTCCGGCGTCTGTGCCTGGGCTACAATGCGCATTTCATCTTCGACGGCGAGCACTTTCGCGATACCCGCTCGGAAGATTGCCTGGTTATCGGCCAAAATCAGTTTGAGCATGTTGTCAACGCTCCAAGAAAGTCCGGTTTATGAGTTCCTGACGAACTCGTATGAGTCGATCACGCAAGCCACGCCGCGGCCTTCGCCGGCTTCGCCAGTCTCGTCGGCGCGCACCACACGGCCTTTGCACTGGATAGTGACGTTTTCCTGACCGCCCGTCATCTCCGGGGGCAGCGTGATTTCAAATTCCACGGGCGAACCTATCTCCATGGCGGCGTCGGCGCGGATGTACACTCCCGCCGCGCTGAGATTCCCGGTTACTCCTTTGGCGTCGGTTTCGCCCTTGTGAATCTTGATCGGCAATTCCAGCGGAAATCTTTTTCCGGTCCGTGCTTCTTCCCCCACGGTACCTCCTCTAGGTTGACCCGTCTGTGTGCTGTCTGCGAATGAGGCCAACGTCGTCAAACCAAGCTCCTAGCGGGCTGGGGCCCACTTTTGTGCTCACGGGCGGTTATATCACGGAAGGTTACTGATGTGAAAGCCTGATAACCCGTTAGTTAACGGTAGGGGCGGTTCCCCTTCCAGCCGAGGCGGCCCAAGAGCGCTCTATTTGAAGCGCCGGTCGAAGCAAGGGGGCGATGAACCGCGCTTGCCGGTCACAATCAGCTCGGCACCGAATTGGCCGCCCTGATTTACGCCAAACAAACGGTGCCTGAGCTGGCTCTGCTTCAGAATTGGCCAACGCAATAGATTGCCGGCCCGCTGCTTCAGACTCGGCCGATGATCGCGAAAGGTGATCAGCCTCACGTCGTCAAAGCCGCAAATATCGAGTAACGACATGAGATTCGACCCGGCGAACCCGTACTCGTGCGACAACGTGACATAAAACGTCGAACTCGCGCACGGTCCTTCCATGTTCGGCGTGCGCAGCAAGACGGAGCCGCCGCGCCTCAAAGCCCAATAAAGAGCGTCGACAACCCACAGCAACGAGTACTTCGGCACATGTTCGATTACGTGCGACATGTGGATGAAGTCGAATTGTTCCTGTTTATCGCTCAGGAACTCTCCGATTTCGCTTGAGATGTCGAATAGACTGACGCGATCCGGTGCCCAGTCCTGAACGTGCTGCTTATGGGTAATGCCAAAATCTGCGCCGTATATTTTCTGGTAGCCCAACTTCAGACAGGCGGCAATAAACCATCCACCGCCGAAACCAAGGTCGAGGATCGGAGCATTGCGATCTTTCGGCAGGTAGGGCGCGTACTGGTGCGCCGCGTTCAGGACCATCGCCTGGTTTTCCATCTCCCGCCAGGGAAGGCGGGCCCTTTCCGCAGCATGACGAGCGGACATCCGGCGGTAGACTTCTGCGATGAAGGCGTTGGGATCCACGGAGTCGGATTGCCGAGACGATCGGCGAGAAGATACTAGCAGACAAACCGTTGAGTGCCGTTTCGAGATGCGCGGGCGGACACATGCTGGCGTTTGGGCGGGGTGGAAGGAAAGCGGAGTGATCGCTGGACCAGCACATCACACGCAGCGCAGCACTTATTCGTGTTCCAAGGCTTATATCAGTTTGACCCCGGCCTTTGGTCGGGCTCTGCATTAGAAGCGGTACATGATTGTCAATTCCAGGAACGAATCAAACGAATGCTTGCTGGTCTGCTCGCGGGTGAGGATCGGGTCCGTCCGATCTGTCACAGTATCGTGGTACCTATAGATTCCAAGTTGCTCGCGGAAGAAGAGATGGCGCTTGAGGGAGGGAGAGGGTATGTAGACCGTGAGCGAAGGTCCTTGCGAGCCGTTCTGCCAATCGGTCCCGGGCAGCACATAGTCAGCGCCAAGGCGCATCGTGAACTGGCCCCTGCACTCTGGTGTTTGACATTCGCCAAGGAAAAAGTCTTTACTGCCGCCGAACGTGGGACGCCATGAGCTTTTCGTATAGTTGCTGGTGGAAAGTTGGCTCCAACAAGCGCCGCCCCCGAATGCCCAACCCGAGGGAAGGCGGTAGTACATGGAGCCCACCAGTCCTCGATCGTGGCCTTTTGGATTTGGCTTTCCCGG
>Ga0075030_100003299_pt1 | contig 14665 bp, 11 predicted proteins | sample LitLauG_LLR_2012_FD_71393 | JGI IMG/M metagenome (GOLD analysis project Ga0075030, IMG submission 71393) | Freshwater sediment microbial communities from Pennsylvania, USA - Little Laurel Run_MetaG_LLR_2012 | ecosystem: Environmental > Aquatic > Freshwater > Creek > Sediment | place: USA... | reverse complement strand
TTGTCGAAGGAGATGAAGTTCACCGAGCGCTTGAGCGGCCAGTTCCGCTTCGAGGTATTTAACCTCCTCAACAAGACGCAATATACGCCGGCGGTCAACGGCAATGCCGCCAGCCGCAGCAATCCTCTATTGGGTAGCTCGCGAACCACGCCAGACGTGCAGATCTCGAATCCCGAAGTAGGAAGTGGCGCCGCCCGGTCGATCCAGCTAGGCTTCCGTTTGGCGTTCTAATCTGGAAGGCGCCAGAAGCCCGGTGTAGGGCTGCCACCCTGGCTCACAACGGGAAAGGGGTGTCGCAACGGAGGTTGTACTTCGCCCCAGGCGCGTCGATGGCCGGGCCGGATCGACGGCACCGATTGCTCCGGGAGCCGGGTTGGTCTTACCTGGCCGATCCTAGCCTTTGCGCGTGTCCGAGTCGTCAGGATTCACTTCCTTCATGGAATCCTTGAAGCTGCGAATTCCTTGGGCGAGCCCTTTGCCGAGTTCGGGAAGCTTTTGCGGCCCGAAGAACAGGAGGGCGATCGCCAGGACCACAAGGATATGCTGCGGCCGTAACAAATTTTCGATCATGAATAACCTTCCATTGAAGCTTAGCACGCTTTCCGGGTATGCGGGTGTTACGCCGGTTTGCCTGTGTCTTGCCGTTCGATAATCGGGGCATTCCGGGAGTTGGATAATTCAGCCATTGCGCGGCCGTCGGCGTAGCCAAGTCTAGCAGAATCGCGATTGCCCAGGAACACCGGGTGCAACAGACCAGGTTACTGGCGCGCATCTTTCCTCATTACCGGCCGGGCTTATTACCGGCTGGCCGATTGCGTCGCCGGCGTGAGGCCCTCGGTCAGCTCGATATAAGTCCCCCACGGGTCCACAATGTAGGCGATCCGCAACTTCGAAGCGTTGGCGCTGGTCCGGATCGACGTCTCGATCGGAATTCCCGCGGTTTCCAGCTTCTTCACGAACTGGTCGAGATTTTTGACTTCAAACCCCATGTGATCCACCGAGCGGCCTTTTGTCGGTGCCAGCGGCATGTCGTTCTTGGTGAAGGTAATTTCGGCGCCGGGAACGTTGGCCGTATCGAGGTTGTTGCGCTTGCCGGCGACCGCTCCAAAGTTTTTGATGTACCAGGCCTGCGCCGCCGCGGGATCGGGCACGAACTGATGAATGTGGTGCATGGCCACGGGAGACGCAATCGACGGGTCTTCGATGATCTCGACCCGCACGTCGTCGGGCGCGGCCAGGAAGACCTGCTTGGGATTATTACCCGTCTCGATCTTCAGTCCTGCGGCCTTCCATTTGGGCAGCCATTCGTCGATGTTCTTTACGTGCAGCCCGACGTGGTTGATTCTCGATCCGACCGTACCGCCGGTGGAATCCTGTTTCCGGAGGACGACATAGATTCCCGGGAATTGCACCATGATCAACTTTTCGTTGTTGACGGGCGTGCCTCCTACTTGCGTCCAGAAGCGCTGCTGCGCATCGATATCGCGCGCATTGAGGTGAAAGTGTCCGATAGCTGCGCCGGTGCTGTTGGGAGAAGCAAGCTGGGCCGGCAGAGGAGCCACGGCGAAAACCGCAAGGGCGAACCACGTTTTGATGCTCATGGGAGTCTACTATATCAGGCCGGGTGGAAAACACAACGGGGCCCGCGGGACTGAGATACAATCACTCCAACCTCTATGCCTTTCTATCGTGCCGCATTTCTCTTAGCAATCGTCTGCACCCCGGTTCTTTTCGGGCAGGATGCTTCGGAATGGCCCGCTTATGGGAGAGATGCCGCGGGCACGAAATACTCGCCGCTCGACCAGATCAATACTCAGAACGCCGGCTCCCTGGTTCGCGCGTGGACTTATCACACGGGCGACCTGGCAGGAACCTGGGAGAACACGCCGATCATGGTGGGGAAGGTCCTGTATTTCGCCACGCAAAAGAACCGCGTGGTGGCCCTGGAGCCGGAGACCGGAAAGGAACTCTGGAGCTATGATCCCAAGAGCACCCGCGTGTCCGAGCATCGCGGTGTCTCCTACTGGCCGGGCGATTCGAAGACCGGACCGCGCATTATCCTGGCCACCGAGGGCCGCCTCATCGCGCTGGACGCGAAATCGGGCCAGCCGGCATTGGAGTTTGGGGACAATGGCGAAGTCAACTTGCGAGCGGGAGTGGCCGACCGTTATCCCAACGCGCACTATGCCATCACGTCGCCGCCGGCGATTTACAAAAACCTGATCATCCTCGGCCCTTCGACACAAGAAGGTCCCAGCAAGGGTCCGAGCGGCGACCCCCGGGCGTTTGACGCCAGGACCGGGAAACTGGTCTGGCGGTTCCACGCCGTGCCGCAGCCTGGAGAGCCCGGTAACGAAACCTGGGGACCGGACGGGTGGCGCGATCGCGCCGGCCCCAGCAGCTGGGGCGGCATGACCATCGATACCGCGCGCGGCCTGGTATTCATTCCCCTCGGGAATCCCGCCGATAGCTTCTATGGCGGAGACCGTAAGGGATCGAACCTCTATGCCAACAGCGTGGTGGCCTTGGATGCCGCCACAGGCAAGCTGCGCTGGTATTTTCAAACCGTCCACCACGATCTCTTCGATTTCGACATGTCGTCTCCGCCGGCCTTGATAGAAGCAACCGCCAACGGCAAGCGGATCCCCGCCGTGGTGGAGTTCTCGAAGAACGGCCTGCTCTACGTGCTCGACCGGCTTACCGGCCAACCCGTTTGGGGAGTCGAAGAGCGGCCGGTACCCAAGAGCGATGTGCCCGGAGAGGAATCCTGGCCCACGCAGCCGTTCCCTGTGAAACCGCCACCCTTGTCGCGTATGAGCCTCACTCGGGAAGAGGTCTCCAACATTTCGCCGGAAGCGCATGCGTATTGTCTGGAGCAGTTCGACAAATTCAAAACGTTGGGGCCGTTCACGCCCTTCAGCGTCAAAGAGCCGCGTCTCACTTTCCCGAGCTCGATGGGCGGCGCGAACTGGGCGGGCGTCTCCTACGATCCCAAGCTGGGCTACATCTTCGCCAATGCCTCGAACCTGGGACAGACGGGACAAATGGCGGAGGCCGCCCCTCATGCGCCCGTGCCCTTCCGCAATGTTGGCGCCTACAGCCGCTTCGTAGATAACGACGGCTATCCCTGCAACCAACCTCCCTGGGGCGAGCTTTCGGCCGTGGATAGCCACACGGGAGATATCGTTTGGAGGATCCCGCTGGGTTCCTATGACGAACTGGAAGCCAAGGGACTCAAGAACACCGGAGCGATGAACCTCGGCGGCAGCATCGCGACGGCCGGAGGAGTCCTGTTCATCGCTGCCACCGCGGACGGAAAGTTCCGCGCGTTCGACTCCCGCACCGGAAAGGACCTTTGGGTGACGAAGCTCGATTCGGTCGGCAACGCGACCCCCATCACCTACCGCGGCCGCAATGGCAAGCAATACGTAGTGATCGTGGCCGGAGGCCCCGGCCACCTGCGCGGCTCCACGCTCCCCGCCAGCGATTCTGTGATCGCGTTTGCGTTGCCTTAACGCTTGCCCGGGTACCGAACGATGAACATCCCCCAGTTCTTGTCGGCGAGGCAGATGTTGCCGCGCGTATCCACCAGCTCGTCTTCGGTCTCGTCGACCAGCTTATCGTAAGGCGGCCCGCTTTTGTCGCAGAAATCGGTGTAAGGCGCGTTCTTCGGCGGCATAGGGAGCGAACTCACCATGAGAGCATCATGAACTCGATCCGGTAAGTGTTGGTGTTGTCCGGACCAGGGACGAATTTGACGAACTTAGGGTTCGGCACAATAAAGTTTACATAATATTAGTTATCAGAAGTCATGCTCCAGGCCCTCGCCGACCGTGCCCCCACCGTCGCCGAGGCCGAAGATAAGACGCCTGATAAAGAGGCCTGGCAAAAAATCGGCCCGGTCCCATCGCTGAAAACTGGGACCGGGCCTATGGGAAGAAACTGAAGGGTCGAAAGAACTATTACCGGTTTCGGCTGCGGCCTCCGTTGTTCCCGTTACCGCCGCTACGGGAAGCCTCACTGCCGCCGGATGGAGCTCGGGGCGCGCTGAAACCGCCGCCCGGCGGTACGCGAGGAGCATTGTAACCACCTCCGGTTGGCCGCTCGCGCACCACGGGCGGCGTGATGCGGAGCGATTCCGGGCGGCTGCCTCCATCGAACCGATAACCGGGAGCTACCGGGCTTGCCTGGTTGCGAAATTCCTGGCGCGGCTGCGGCTGCGGTTGCGCCTGACGGGCCTGGGGCGCCTGGCCCACAGGATCTCCAAACCGGTTCCAGCCACGATTGCCTTGCGGAGCGGACTGTTCGGTGCGCGGCGCAGGTTGTTCCGTCCGCGGCGCCACTTGCGGCGTTCGAGCTTCGCCGAAGCGCTGCCAGCCGCCAGGCTCGTTGCGCACTCCCGGATTTACCGATTGCGACGTACCGAACCGGCTGCCCCCGGCTTCGTTTCGAATGACGCCGGGCTGCCGGGCTTCAGGAGCGGCGCCAAAACCGCCAGACCGATTCGGTTGCCCGCCGCTCATTTGCTCGACGCCACGGCGCTGTTCGGCAAATGGGACACGTTCCGCAGGGGTGGGCTGCCGATACGAAAAGACGCGGTTGTTGCCGCTAGTGGCGCGCGGAATGAACCCGGGCTGGCGATCGGAAAAGCGAAGATTGGCGCGGTCCGGCGCCACCGGGATCGGGCCGCGGGCGAAACTTGCCTGACGCAGGTCCTCGCCGGACGGGCGCACGAGATTGGTAAACCGGCCGCTCCGGAAATCAGCGCCGCTGACCGCCGTATACCCGTTGGCGAATCGGGCGTTTCTATAAACATTAGTGATGTTTACGTTAACAATGTTCACGTTGCGATTGACATAACCCGCCCCGCCATAGAAGCCGCGGCCCCACCAGGGGTGCAGCACTTCATAAGGAGCCAGGGGCACCCAGCCGACATTGCCGAATCCGATACCGACCCCGCCGCCGCCGAATCCGAAGAACGCCACCAGGGCCGGAGACCAATAGTGCCGGACACCAATCGCGCCGGGATACCAGCACCAGCCATAAGCCGGCTCGAAGAACCAGCGGCCGTAGTGATAGGGGGCCCAGCCCCAGGGGTCGTAACTCACCCAGGTCCATCCATACCAGTCTTCCCATACCCAACGCCCGTTCCGGTAAGGCGCCCAACCCGGCATCGCCACCGGCTGCCAGACGTTGCCGTAAGAAGGCACGTTCACCCAATTGCCATAGGGGTCTAAGTCTTCGGCGCCATACACCCCAGACGGAACATATTGAGTACTGGTAGAGGCGGTCAATGCATGATCGCGGCTGTCGCTCCAGCGGTCCCACTCATCATTCGGGGCGGCACGTACGATTTGAAACTCGGGATCGGAAGCCGTGCCTCGTGCGAGCATCATCTGTCCCGCCGATACCCACTGCGACCCGCGAGGAGTGAACACTTCGACATCTCCCGCGCGGGCGGTGACCTCCGATTCACCGGCAGCATTCACTGCAATCCGGTAACTACCTTGTTTGGAGGGCCGCACCGAAACATTCGGAGTATCTACTTCCACATCGGCATTGGAACTCCGCAGGATACGGTAGGTTACAGTTCCCCGCCCCACCGCCATCTGGTAACGGCTATATTCCAGTTGCGACATGGTCACTTCGGCGTCGCCACCGATGCGCAACATGTTGCCAGAATCAAACTGCACTTCCGCTCGGGAGTTGGGCGAGGTAGAAATCCGATCGCCGGTAAGAACCGGAGCATTCACGGCCGCCGCCACCCACTCCCCCGAATCGCCGCGCTGAACCGAAACCTCGCCATTCACTAAGCTGATGCGAGCCACTCCCCGCTTCGTGTCGTCGGGATCCTGCGCGCGAGCGGGGGTGAGGCCGGAGGCCAGAAGGGCCACGCCAGCCAACCGATAAATCCAAACCCTAGTGCGTCGCATGATGTCACCCGACCTGCGCCATTCTCATGGCATGGCTCTGGCCAATCGTTAACTATTTTATTTTCAATCTATTAGGCAGTGAAGTAAGTATCCGAAAGTGGCTCAAAACCACCAGTCCTGGCCGCCTTCGATCACTAATCGATCTGATAGAGATGAATTCCCGGAACGGCGGTGAGCTCGGTCAGGCCCCAAAATGTGGCGTACTTCCGCATGTCGTCCGCCAGAAAGTCCGTATCGTTGATCAGCAAATAGCTGATGCCCCGAGCCTTCAATTCGCGAGTAGCGGCGCGCCGGACCCCGGCAGGCAAATCCAACGGCACGATTTCCGACGTGTCGCTCAGAGGCACCCAGCGGCCGCGCTCCCCCAGCACTTCAATTTGCAATTTCGCCTGCGACGCGTAGGCCATTTCCAAGACAACCTCATCCAGCACTTCGGGTTTTCCGAAGTCGATTTCGACGAACATGCCGGGAGAGAGGGCCTGCCAGCTCGACCATCGCGTGGCGTAACAATTGTCGAAGGCCAGTTGTACCTGCCACCCGTTCGGCCAAGCGCTGAGACGCCACGGAGAAGAGCGAGGCAATTCCCTACCCTGCGAATAGACCCGCATTTCCGAAACCGTCCAAAAATCCTGGCCGGACGCCGTCTGGACCACGCGCACACCGTGCGTCGTCACGGGCAGAAAGCGAAACCGCTGGTGGAGAGTCGCCCGCGCCCGCGCGTCCACCGGCCCCGCCAGCATATCCTGTCCCAGATTGCCCAGCACCGATTCGTACGCAATTACAAAGGTGCGGTTTAGATATGCCTCGGCCCGGGTGTCCAGCGAGAAGACCTTGGCGCGAGAGGGCAACAGGGTTTCCAGCGCCGGCTTCAGGGCATAATCTGGAAGGTGTTCTTTGAGGAACACGGGCTCCGCTTTGAGCCGCAGGGCGGCTGCCACCGGGATCGATCCCAAATGCCAATTGGTCTTATCGGAATAGAGCGAGAGCATGTCAGGCCAGCCGGCCAAGGCCTGACCAAGCGCCAAAACCGGAAGAATCCCTTGCAAATTTTGGAGTGCCATGCCCAGGGCGAGTGAGAGGAACGGAAGAGCTGGGATCAGGAAACGCGAACCGACGTTGAAGTATGCCGGGATCGCAAATACGGCGGCCGCTACCAGGGCGCGCCGGCCGGCCGGCTTTCGCAGCGCCAACAGCGCCAGGGGCGCCAGCAGAAAAACCGGCCCAATAGTGCCGCCCACGAAACGCCCGCGAACCGCGATCTGCCACGGGATTTGCCAGAAGTGCCGGATCCCTTCATAGTGCCGCAGGTCCTCGAGGTAAAGCTGTTCCATGCCCTCGTGGTAATAAGGATTAGGGAACCACCGGTTTGCAAAAGGCGCCAGGGGATTCCCAAGCCATATCCAATTGCGCAATATCCACGGCAGCATGAGGACCGCCGCCGCAGACACCAAAATCCCGACTTCCCTCCAGGGTCGTCGGCCGCGAGGCGTCCTCCACCAAAGGAAGGCGGCCGCAAACGGCAGGGCAAGCACGGCGGTATACTTCACGGAGAATGCGAATCCAGCAAGCAGACCCATTAAAATCAGCAAAGTACGCTCTCTGGTAGCATCCCATACTTGAAGTAAATAGAAGACCGAAAAGACGGTTGTAGCGACGGCCAGGTCGTTGTAAGCGGAGGCTCCCGCCTTGCCGGCAACCGGGCAGGCGTAGACCAGCAGCGCCGCAAATACGCCCGCCCGGGGGAAATCGAAGCGCCTTCCGTAGCACACGATTAGCAACGGAAGGGCGGATTGAAATGCGAAGTGCACCAGGGCGGCGGCGGAATGCCGGCCCAGAGTGAAGGCCACCAGAAAGAGCATCTCCATCCCCTGCGAGAGGTATGAGTACATGCTGTGGTAGTCCCATACAAAACCGTGATGCTGCCGGAATCGGGCCACATTACCGAGGTGATAGCCGCTGCCATCCGGACTGGTTTCCGGGGCCAAGGCATTAATAAAATAGACGAAGAAGAATGCCGTAAATACAATAAAAAACAAGCTCATCCAAGAACTGGATACGGCCGGCAACGACGGGCGGGGTGTTTGTGACGGGCGCTGGTAGACTGCCGCGGCAATCGCCGCGAGACCGCCCAACAAAAATAGGCCGGGGCGTGCCTGCTGAACCACGCAAAGCACGAACGTCGCCAGGCTGAGCAGTGCGGCGCCCACCACAAATGCGAAGAGCGCCGCTTCCTCCCGGTACAAGAAGACACGCAACCGGTTGAGCAGGAGCACCCCCAAGGCCCAGGACACACCGACAGTGAACAAGAAACCGAAAAGGATGGGGAGAATGGCAGGCATCTATTGGGTAAAGCCGGCGTTGAACAGGAGAAAGGTAAGCTGCGCCCCGTCGTCCGGAGATACCCATTTCCGATCCGTTTCGAAGGTCACGTGAATGTACTGGTTGGGTTGCACCCATCCATCCGGGACGGGCTTGGCCACCTCATATTTGCCGGGATGGTCGCAGTAGAGCGACCCGAGGGGTTTACCGTCCATGGCGTACGAGATCCTCACCGGGCCCGTGACCTTAAAGGTCACCTCGGGGACACCCAATTCAGCGGTGAATCGAACACTGCCAGCCTGCTGGACGCGGAACCGCAACTCGGGATGAACAAAGGCCCAGCGATAAACCCCGCGCTCACGGCTGACGTCGCGCACGATATAGTCGTCAGCGACCGGGTCGGCCATCGTAATGAAGGCGGCGATGCCGCCGGGATCGACTCCCAGATCCAGAGAGCGCTGCTCCGGCACCGGGTAGCGTCCCGGCTGGCGTCCGCACGACGCCAGCAGTAATGCGGCCATCCCAATCAGCGAAGTCCAGCGCGCCACGCCACTGCGAGTATAGCAGGAGGTTAGGCGCACGCCGTTGAAACACGGCGGTTAACGACACTACTCGCCAATTCGCAGACGGTATGTTAAGGTAGCCTAATTAACGTGGGCATGGACCTGATGGACGATCTCCGCTACGGCCTGCGGGGATTGATGAAGAACCGCGGTTTCGCGGCGGTTGCGATCCTTTCCCTGGCGCTGGGAATCGGCGCCAACACCACCATTTTTACGTTCCTCAATGCCATCTTCCTGCGGCCGTTGCCAGTGAACGATCCCGCAGGGCTGGTGGCCGTGTTCACGCTGGACCCGCGATTTCCCGGGTATCTCCCCTGTTCCTATCCGAACTACAAGGATTACCGCGACCACAACCAGTCCTTTTCGTCGTTGCTGCTTTATTCGAGCGTTTCGGGAAGCCTCACGGAAGGCGAAGCCCCGCAACCCGTGCTGTTTCAAATGGTCTCCGGCAATTACTTTCAGACGCTGGGGGTCAAGCCGGTGGCGGGCAGGGCCTTCCTACCGGAGGAAGACTCCCCGTCGGGCGGGTATCCGGTCGCTGTAATCAGCCATGCGTTATGGATGCGCCGGTTTGGCGGAGATCAACAGATTACCGCGCATACCCTGGAGATAAATGGCCACGTCTTCCGCGTGGTAGGAGTCGCTCCGCCGGGCTTCCAGGGCGTAAGCCTGCTGACCCCGGTGGATGTGTGGGTGCCCATGGCAACCTACGCGCAAGTGTACCCGGAGGCCGCCCCGGTAAACCAGCGGCGGGCGCTGCTGTTCTCGGTGGTGGGACGGCTCAAGCCAGGCGTGAGTATGCCAGGGGCACAAGCGGAAATGCAGATTTTGTCGCAGGATTTGGAGCGCGAATATCCTCGCGACAACGAGGGCCGACGGGCGACGCTGTTGCCGCTGGCGGAAAGCGCCATCAATCCACGCACCCGCGCGGTGATGACGGCTTCGGGCTCGGTATTGCTAGTGATTACCGGCCTGGTGCTTCTCATCGCTTGCGCCAATGTGGCCAACCTGCTTCTGGCACGAGCTGCGGGGCGCGGCCGGGAAATCGCCATCCGGCTGGCGCTCGGTGCGGGGCGGGGGCGGCTGGTGCGGCAGCTTCTTACGGAAAGCACCGTGCTGGCGCTGGCCGGGGGAGGATTGGGCCTGGTGTTTGCCGGTTGGGCGCGCAACGTGCTCTGGTCATTGCGTCCACCGTTGCTCAGTGCCGCGGTCTTCCATATCGAACTGGATGGGCGAGTGCTGGCCTTCACCCTGGGCGTGTCGCTGCTGACCGGTATTCTTTTCGGGCTGATGCCCGCGCTGCGCAGCACGAGGCCCGATCTGGCTACAGGCCTGAAGGAACGAACCGGGCTTCCCGCCTCCGGCGTGGGCGGACACCGCACCCGCTCGGTCCTGGTGACTCTCGAGATCGCGTTGTGTGTGATAAGCCTCGTGGGAGCCGGCTTGTTCGTCCGGAGCCTCAACAATGCTCAACATATTGAGGCGGGTTTTGACACGGAGCACCTGGGAATGGTGACCTTTAATGTCGCCGGCCTGGGGTATGACGCCGCTCGCAGCCGGGAGTTCCAAAACCGGGCGTTGGAGCGTGCATCGGCCGCGCCTGGCGTAGTCTCCGCGGCGATATCCAAAGACCCGATGTTTCGCGTCTCGCTGGCTCGCACGGCTCTTACAGAAGACGATCCGCGGGGCGCCCAGGGCCGGGTAACACCGGTGAGCCCCGTTTCGCCGAATTATTTCCAGACGACCGGTATTGCGTTGTTGCGGGGCCGCGATTTCAGCGTGATGGACACCGTGAAAACGCCGCGGGTCGCCATCATCAACGAAGCCGCCGCCGCGCGTTTCTGGCCGAACCGGGAGGCCATCGGCCGCCGGGTAGGTTTTCTCGGCGACGACGCTCCTTTGGAAGTGATCGGAATTGCGCGCAACGCCAATTACACCGCTGTGGGCGAGGCGCCGCAGGCGCTGATCTACACGGCGTTCCTGCAAGAAAACGGAACTGCCTGCGCCATCATCTTTCGGGCCAGCCGCGATCCACAGACGGCTTTGGCCAGCGTTCTGCGTGAGGTCCAGGCGGTCGAGCCACACCTCCTTCTGCAATCCACCACTGTGAGTTCGGTGATCGCAACCTCGCTCTGGGTCCCGCGGCTTTCAGCGGGGCTGCTCAGTGTTTTCGGAATTCTCGGCCTGCTGCTTGCCAGCGTGGGCATTTACGGAGTGATTTCCTATTCCGTGCATCAGCGAACCCGGGAAATCGGGATTCGCATGGCACTGGGCGCCAGCCCTGCCAACGTGCAGGCCCTGATGCTGGGCGAAGTGCTCAGACTGATCACCCTGGGGGTATCGGGCGGGTCACTCATCGCCATGGCCGGCTCGCAAACCATCCGCAGTCTGCTGTTCGTCTCGGGAACGGACGTATCGACCTTTGTCCTGGTTCCGGCTATCCTGGTGCTGGTAGCCCTTCTGGCGTCCTGGATGCCCGTGATACGCGCCACGCACATCGACCCCGCCACGGCGCTGCGGCAGGATTAGACAGGAGGGGTGGGCCCAAGCCGACGTTCCACTAGAATCAAATTTGGTCCTCGTTCAGAACGTTTCCAAGCTCTACCGTCTATATCGGCGCCCGTCCGACCGTCTCTGGGAATTACTTCCCGGCGGCCGGCCGCGCCACACCGATTTCTGGGCCCTCCGGGACATCAGCTTTCAGCTCGAAAAGGGCGAGACGCTCGGCGTGGTCGGGCCCAACGGCTCCGGCAAGAGTACCTTGCTCGAAATCGTCAGCGGAATTCTGCAGCCCACCTCGGGCCGCGTGGTGAGCCGTGGGCGCACCGCCGCTCTACTGGAGTTGGGCGCAGGATTCAATCCCGAATTTTCCGGCCGCGAGAACGTCTACCTCAATGGCGAGATCATGGGACTCAGCCGCGCCGAAATCGAGAAGGCCATGCCCTCAATTGAAGCATTCGCAGAAATTGGCGACTTCATCGAGCGGCCGGTGAAGGAATATTCCAGTGGGATGTACGTCCGGCTGGCGTTTTCCACCGCGATTCACGTCGAGCCGGAAGTCCTGATCGTGGACGAAGCACTGGCCGTGGGCGACGCGGTTTTCGCCAATCGGTGCGTGCGCAAGTTTGAAGAACTGCGCGAGCGCAAGATCACGGTCTTATTTGTGTCGCACGATCTGGGGCTTGTCAAACAACTTTCCACGCGGGCCATCCTGCTGCTAAACGGCCGCATCGAGGCACACGGCTCGCCCAACGACGTAATCAACCGATATATCGGGTTGGTGTTGGAGCGTCAGGCGCCGCGAGTCCGCAAGGACGGCCGGCTGCGCGCCAGCCATCGCCACGGAGATGGATCGAGCGAAGTCCTGGACGTCCGGATTCTGAACGCGCGCGGAGAAGCGGTGAGCTCGGTGGCGGCAGGCGAGTGCATTACGATTCGCGTGCGGTCGAAGTTCCACGCCGCCACCACAGACCCCATGACCGGCATCCTCCTCCGCACCCGCATCGGCATGGAGGTCTACGGCACCAACACGCGGATCGAGAAAAAGCACCTCGGCGATTTTCAACCCGGCGACGAGCTCGAAGTGGATTTCCGCATGGAGTGTTGGCTCACTCCGCAATCCTACACCTTGACCGTAGCCACGCAGAATTCCGACGGGACCAGCCACGACTGGCTCGACGACGCCATCGCCTTCGACGTGGTGGATACGCGCGTCGCCGCCGGCGTAACGAATTTGAGGGCGCAAATTGCATGGCGCGTGTCACGGTAAAGGTACATCCCTGCGCACGCCGGTCAAGCATCACCGGGCGATTCGGCGAAGCGTACAAGCTCGACTTGGCCGCGCCGCCCGTGGATGGCAAAGCCAACGAAGAATGCGTGCGCTTTTTGGCGGAACTGGCACGCTGGCCCCGCGCGCGAGTCCGCATCGTAACCGGGTTAACGGGACGCCTAAAGGTGGTGGAAGTGGAAGGAATGGCGCAGGAGGAACTGGAGCGGTTGCTAACCGGGCAGCATAGCGGTTGAAAGCGATTCCGGCCGCAGCCCCTCCGCCATGATGATCCACGTACCATCGGGAACGATGGCTTGCAGCGCAATTACCTCGAGAATCGGCGGATTCGGCCAGCGCGGCCACGTCTGCATGGGCCCGTAAGTGAACTGCGCCTGTTTGAGACGAAAGGCGGCTTTGCCCTCCCCGGCTTGGAATTCGATAGTTCCGTTGCGCGCCGAGCGCAGCGTTCCCAGGGCGGAAAAGCTGCCGGATTGCGAGTGGAAAAACAGGCCGAGTTCCTTCCCGCTCGCCTTCCAGTCGGAAAAGATCCGCCAGGCCTGCTGGGCGGAAATCGGTTGGCTTGCGACTTCGTGGGGCATGGTGTCAGGATACACGAGATTCCACTGTAGTCTTCGTTCGCGGCCTGGACGGACGATATTTTCGTCCGCCGCCCATCCCAGATTCCGGCGCGGTGTGCGGTAATGGAGGGGAACATGGAACTCGAAAAGATACAGCGCGAACTCGCCGGCCAGAAACTCGACGGCTGGCTCTTCTTCGACCATCACCGGCGCGACCCGCTCGCGTACCACGTGCTGGGCCTTGCCAACCGTATGGCGACCCGCCGCTGGTATTATTTCATTCCCGCGCAGGGCCAGCCGGCCGGTCTCGAACACCGCATCGAACGCGGCATGCTCGCCTCCTTGCCCGGTGAAAAGCTTCCGTATTCGAGCTGGACCGAGCAGGTAGCCGGATTGCGAACGCTGTTGAAAGGGCAGCGGCGTGTGGCCATGCAGTACTCGCCGCAGTGCGCCATTCCCTACGTGTCGATGGTGGATGCCGGAACCGTGGAACTGGTGCGCAGCGTGGGCGTGGAGGTGGTCAGCTCTGCCGAATTGATTCAAGCCTTCGAAGCGCGCTGGACCCCCGGAGCCCTGGAGATGCACCTCGAAGCCGGCCGGCGCGTGGACCGGGCGCGCGCCTCCGCTTTCGATCTCATTCGCGAGCGTACACGCAACGGAGCGCCGCTCCAGGAACTGGAGGTCAAGCGCTTCGTGCTCGATACCTTCGCCCAGGCCGGGATGGTGACCGATCACGGACCCATCGTCGGCGTAAACGCCAACGCATCGAATCCGCACTATGAACCTACTGACGAGGTCTCTTCTCCCATTGGACGGGGCGATTTCGTCCTGCTGGACATGTGGGCCAAGCTGGACCGGCCGGGAGCGGTTTACTACGACATCACCTGGACGGGATTCTGCGGGGACCAGCCCAGCGAAGACATGCGCAACGTATTCGCGGTGGTCACTGGCGCCCGGGATACCGCCATCCAGCGAGTACAGAGCGCCGTGGCCAAACGACAAGCTCTATGCGGCTACGAAGTGGACGACGTGGCCCGCGGATTCATCGAAAGCCGGGGGTTCGGCTCCTATTTCGTGCACCGCACCGGCCACTCGATCGGAGAGGAAGTCCACGGTAACGGCGCGAACATGGACAACCTGGAAACCCACGACGAGCGCCGCGTCTCGCCGTGGACCGGCTTTTCGATCGAGCCCGGTGTGTATCTGCCCGAGTTCGGCGTGCGCTCCGAGATCAACATGTTCGTAGGCGACAACGAGGCCCGAGTGACGGGGGAGATTCAGCGAGAGCTGGTCTTACTGTAATGGCAACCTAATCGCCTCGCGCGCTATACTCGAGTGACTTGATATGAGTAGGAACCTTGCCATTGTGCTTCTTGCCTCACTCGTCTGCCTCTGTGCGGCGGCGCAACCGGCTGGTCCGCTTCCGGAAGACCCGCTGCACATTTGGGCTGGGAAAGCGACTCCCGATTCCGTCGAGCGCTGGGTAAACCGCCGCCTGGAGCT
>Ga0075030_100003296_pt1 | contig 14679 bp, 10 predicted proteins | sample LitLauG_LLR_2012_FD_71393 | JGI IMG/M metagenome (GOLD analysis project Ga0075030, IMG submission 71393) | Freshwater sediment microbial communities from Pennsylvania, USA - Little Laurel Run_MetaG_LLR_2012 | ecosystem: Environmental > Aquatic > Freshwater > Creek > Sediment | place: USA... | reverse complement strand
CGCAGGGAGTTCCAGTCCGGTGCGATACCACCGCTGGAGTGCGCCGTCGCGATTGAATACAAAGAGACCGGCGCGCCCGCTGACCACGACGGTGTCCCGGTACGTGGCAAGATCGCGAAAACCGGGACTTGCGGACACGGCCTCGACGCTGGCCGGGACAACCCGGTTCACAGGGATCACTTGGAACGCCAAGGTCGATTTCGCGAGAACCTCAGCGGCCGCTTCGTCTTTTGCGTGGGAAGCCCGCCACAGGACGAACGGGATGGTCAGGAGAGGTGCACTCAGAACAAGGGCGAATATCCGGCGCCACCGGCGGAGCCGCCACGGAAGTCGAGGCATGTTGATGTAAGGGTATTCGGTTGCGCCAGGATACTCAACCGGTAGGCCGATCCTTATCCTCCGTCAGTTCCATTTGCACGTCTCATTCCAACAACCAACTGGGGGCTTTGCTCACCTCCGGCAAAGGGCCAGGGGCTGAATTGAGTGAGATCCCAAAGTGACCCAAACTAGAAACTTGTTCTCTCGCCTTAAAGGGCGTGTCTGCGCTGCCACGCAGTGTTGGTGCGGCTCCACAAATGACTTTGCACATCCTGAACTATCCGGGGTGGGCATCCGACAACCTCATGTTTTGAGCGTTGGTGTCCGGTTTCTGCTGTTTAGCACTCGGAACCGGTTTCGGCGAGAACTGAAGCGGAAGTGGATGTCGCAACGTCATCGGGTTCGGTGCAGAGAAACTCCGGTTCAACGACGAGGCCATTGGAGCCAGCCTTTCAGTTGCTGCACGAAATACCAGGAAATGTCCTACGCCGATTCCGGAAAGATGCTCCGCGAAGTCTTCAAGGATTTCGAAGTCGGAATTGTCGGTTCGTGGTCGTTCGCAACGGCGTGCATACCGGTCCGTACAAGGCGCCTCGGGTCGGTCACGCCGGCAGTTTCTCGGACAATGACGGAAGCCCGAGCAATCGGAGGTATGCATTTGAAAGCCCAGAGAGAGCCTTGGCCCATGCGCATTACCAAAGGCCGCGACTGTTGGGGGCCGAATTGCTTGCCAGTCGCGGTCGAACCCCCAGTTCCAGTAGAGTTACCCGGCGCCGCAGTGTTTTCTACTGCTGACACAAAGGCGTCCTGAGCTGCAAGGTATCCAGCGGGTCAAGCCAATCAGCACTTCGGGAGTTTCGCTAAAGCCAAAATAGCTGCGCCAGGCCCGCAGATACGGAGCCAGTTTCTCCATCGTGGTTCGATACTGACACCCTTGTCCTCGGCGGTGCATGCGCACATGGGTTGGGCGGTAATGTGATCAAGGAGGGATTGAGCGAACCCTCTCCGTGGGCTATATTGAGTGCTTGGATGCGGCACCGCCACATTCCGCGGAACTCACCCGCCCGCCAATCTCTTCCGAAAGCGGTGAGCAGGGGGAGAGACTGAACGGGATTCAGGAACCGGAACTGTACCTGAAGGAGCTTTCCGGCCTTGAAATCGACGAATTCTGGCGACAAGCTGACGCCGATTCTGTCGGTCTCGGGAAGGATGAAATGGCGACAGTACTGCTCTCCCTCGGCGTCAAGTACAACTATGGGCTGGCTCCGGGGACTGCAGCCACCCGCGCACAGATTGGCTCTTTCTGGCGAACGCTTCAACTGCAAGACCTGGCGCTCGCACACGCCTGTGCTCTCGGGCGCGATGCTGCCTGGCGGCAGTTTATCGCCCGGTTTCGGGAGCCCTTGACGCAAGCGGCGATCGGTATCACGGGGTCGGCCACGCTTGGGCAGGAACTGGCCGATTCCCTCTACGCGGAACTATTCGGCCTCACGGAAGGTGGGGAGCAACGCCGGTCGCCGCTCGCTTACTATTCCGGACGGGGGTCGCTAAAGGGCTTCCTGCGAGCAACACTCGCTCAGCGGAACGTAGACCGTCATCGCTGCACGAGTCGCGAGACTCCCATGACTAATGAGGAGGTCGCGGCACCATCCACGGCTGCAACGCCCACATCGGATGTGCTCTTGCGGCTCCGCCAGTCTCTGGCCACCACGCTGCGTACTGTGCCACCGGAGGAACGGTTTCTTCTTTCGGCCTGGTTCCTCGATCAGCGTACGTTGCTTGAAATCTCCCATATTCTACGCGTGCACGAGGCGACGGTGAGCCGCAGGCTGCACCGCCTGACCGCCAGGCTCCACAAGGAACTGCTCAAGAACATGCAGGCATCAGGCATGAGCAAAGCTGCCGCAGAGGAGGCTCTGGGTACTGACCCCCGCGACATCGACATTAATCTTCGGACCCTGCTGCAAGTTTCTCGACCTGCCGCGTTCCTCCCACAGGGGGCACCCACGGACCCGGAGCAATCATGAGCGAACATCTACATCCCGGGCTACACCCCGATCCGGATTCGCTCAGTGCCTTCATCGAAGGTGTGCTGCCCGAGCATGAGCGCCTCCAGTGCCTGGCGCACCTTGCGGAATGTTCCCGGTGCCGTGAAGTCGTTTTTCTGGCGCAGGAGCCTCCGCCTGTTCCGACCGCCGCCAATCCGGCTCTGGCCTGGCGGCGCTGGTTCGCGCCAGTACCCGTTCTGGCCGCGGCGGCCGCGGCGTGTATCGCTGTGCTCGCGGTTTCATGGTATCTGCACCATACGGCCGCGGCGCCGGCTCGCGAGATGGTCGCACGCGTAACGCCGGCGCCGCGAGTTCCGACGCCGCCAGTTCTGGCGCCGTCGCCGGCCACGCCGAAGGCCCGGCGCCGTACTAGCCCTGCACCGGATCGGGCAGCACAGCGCCCTGTAACAGAAGCAAATTCCCCCGGTGCTTCAAATCCAACTACTATCATGCCTGCCGCCGACAGCACAGTCTCCGTGGCGACGGCGCCCCCAAGCCTTCCGTCGCCGCCTGCAATCCACGTCAGCGCCCAGTCCGAAATCATTCAGAATCAGCTTCCTCCGGCATTGCTGTCTTCGCTCCCTCTACCTGCGGCGCCGCCGTCCGTAAACATCAAGGACGATCGAGCCTCGGCAGATGGCCTGTCTGGAATCTCGGGCACGATCACCGATGCGTCCGGGGCGGCTGTTCCTGGCGCCAGCATTACCCTGCGCCAACCGGCCGGTACATTCAGCCGCGACGCCCGAACGGATATGGCGGGGCAGTTCAGGTTGACTGGTCTTCCAGCCGGCCGCTACGAATTGCAGATCACCGCTCCGGGATTTCAGCGGACACTCAAGCAAGTCGAACTACGGCCCCTGGAATTGGCAGCCGTACGCTCGGTGCTTGAGATTGGTTCCGTATCAGAGGCAGTGGAGGTGACCGCGGAAGCTCCGGCGCTCCAAACCTCAGCCTCAATGGCTCGCGCCGAAAAGCGTCGCAAGTCGGTATCTCCACCAGAACCTCGCCCGCTTCCCAGCAAACTGCCAGCCACCATCACCGTGACGAGCGGCAAGGTGATGCTCGCGGTGGATTCCAACGGCGCCCTCTTCCTCAGCCGGAACGCGGGGAAGGGCTGGAAGAGCGTAAAACCCGCGTGGCCGGGCAAGGTAGTTGACCTGACTACGCTGGCTGAACCGTCGCAAACTCCTGCCGGGGTATTCCAACTGACTACCGACTCCGACGCCGCCTGGTTGAGCCGGGACGGCAATCGCTGGTATCCAGCACCCCCCCGACGCTGATTCCGCCTCCCAAAAGAAATCTGAATTTCTCCCGCAAGATTGGCAGAACTCCCCGTTCTTCGGTTAAGAGCGCCTGGCAAGCTTCTCATTGCCAAAGACGCGGATTAATGGAGGTTGGTCATGAAGAGATCTTCGCCGTTCTACGTCACGGGTGCGCTGCTGTTGGTCTCGGCCTTAGTTGCTCTGCTGACGTCCCTTTCGTTGGCCCAGCCGAAGGATATCCGTTCGGTTGCCGCTATCTATGCGCAGGGTATGCTGCGCGTCTCCATACCGTACAATGCGCCTCGAACGGGCGAAGGGACCCTGCTCGTAGAGATCCTCGATCCCGAAGACCGTGTTGCGGCGCGTATCGGTCGGCATGTCGACGCGGGAGTTGGACGGGGCTCCTGGGACCAGGACCTTTCGTTGCCGAAGGCGCTCCCGCTGGAAGATCTCGTGTGGCATCGCCTACGCTACCGATTCGCGTACGCAGACGAAAAGGCCGCCGCGATCGAGGGGATCGCTTCGATTTCGCGGGTTCTCCGCCGTCCGGCAGTTCACGTCCTGGGCCAACAGTCATACCTGAGCGGAAGCGTCGCCGCGGTCAGGTTGATTGTCACCGACGCCGACAATGAAACGCCGGTGACATCCGGATCCATGCAAATCGCATTACTGTGCGCGGAAGGAAAACCCCAGGTCCTGTATACAGGAAGGCTTAACGAACGCGGCACGACCCAGGTACATTTTCGCTTCCCGACCGCCTTGGTGGGGCCCTACTCTTTGCGCTACGCCCTCGATACCGCAATCGGACCGGCCGAGTACACCCAGGAGATTCGCCTGGAAGACAAAGTATCCATTCTTCTCACTACGGAGAAACCGCTCTATCAGCCAAGCCAGACAATCCACCTACGCGCATTGGCGCTCGACCGCTCCGATCACCAGGCAACCGCCGACCACAAGCTAACCTTTGAAGTTGAAGATTCCCGCGGCAACAAGGTATTCCGGAAGATCACGCAGACTGATCTGTACGGTCTTGCATCTGCCGAATTCGGTCTGGCCGACGAAGTCAATCTGGGCACGTATCATCTGCGCGCGCTGCTGGACGATGACGCCGATGGGCCGCGGAACAAGGCGGAGATCGCTGTACAGGTAGAGCGCTATGTGCTGCCCAGGTTCAAGGTTGCGGTCGACCTGGGCGGAAAAGACGCCAGGGCCAAACGAGGATACCGCCCCGGCGACCACGTGACGGGAACCGTACGCGCCAACTACTTCTTTGGGAAATCCGTGGATGGCGCTGAAGTTGTAGTCAGGGCGTTGGGGATGGACGTTGCGCGATTCGATGCCGGAAATTCTCAGGGACAAACCGACAGTGAGGGGGCCTTCAAATTTGACATTCGCCTACCCGACTTCTTCGCCGGGCGTCCATTGAGCCAGGGCGCCGCCCGTGTGCTGGTTGAGGCAACCGTAAAGGACACGGCCGGACATAGCGAGAGTCGCGGCGAACCGGTCACCGTGAGCGAGTCGCCGCTCCTTATCACCGTGGTTCCGGAGAGCGGCACGCTGGTTCCGGGCATTGAAAACGATGTGTTCATCCTGACGTCCTATCCGGACGGAACGCCGGCTGAGGCGGAACTCCGGGTAGGCGTCGAAGGATACGCGGATCAGGTCGCAAGCACGGATCGGGGCGGAATCGCCATTGTTCCGCTGCGTGGCGCCAACATCACGACGGTGCGCGTACAGGCTAAGGATCGTGAGGGCAATCGCGCGTCCATTCGAGTTCCACTCCAGTCCCGCCAGGGATCGGACCAGGTTCTGCTGCGGACCGAACGCGGCGTATATCGCGCCGGCGAACGAATCCGGCTGCAGGTATTCTCGACCAGACAGCGCGGCTCCGTCTATTTGGACGTGGTCAAAGACGGACAAACCATCGGCACGCGCGACCTGGACATCGTCAATGGCGCGGCGGACCTCGATCTTTCGGCCACTCCGGACATGACAGGGACCGTTGAGTTCAATGCCTACCTCTTCGGTCGCGACGCCCGCCCGGTGGGGGATCACCGCTTGGTGTTCGTACAGCCCGCCGATGAGCTCAAGATCCAAACCACTCTCGATGAAGCGGTCTATAAGCCCGGTGGGGAGGCGCGCATCGGGTTCCGGGTGACGAACAGCCGGGGCGAAGGTGTGCAGGCGGCGTTGGGGCTGGAGATTGTCGACCAGGCCGTCTTCGCGCTGGCCGAGAAACAACCTGGGTTTGCGAAGGTCTTCTTCTACCTGGAACAGGAAGTGATGAAGCCGCGCTACGAAATCCACTCGGTCAGTTTGGCCGCGGCAATCTCGTCGGAGGCCACAGCGGAATCCCGGCAGCGGGATCGCGCGGCGAGAGCGCTGTTCTCCGCCACGGAACTCGTGCGGACGAACAGCCCTTCTCTCGAATTCGGCCGCGATGTGCCGCAGGACAAGTACGGCGCGTACGCCGCACGCTACCAGGCGCGATTCCGCGCGCAGATCGACCGGGCCGCCGGTATCCAATCGCCGACATCCCAGGGGGACTCGGAAGCCTGCGATCAGGCCATCCTCACTGCAACGTTGCGAAAGGCAAACCTGCTCGATGCCTGGGGTAATCCGTTTCGCGTGGAGGAACGAAACCCGGGTATGAGACAATTCGCGGTGCGCAGTGCCGGCCCGGATGGACAGTTCCACACCGGCGACGACCTGGTCCAATACCGTGAAGATCGCTACTGCATGGAGCCGAACTCATGGGGCTCCGGCGGTACCATCAACCTGCGGTTCGAGCACGACGGTGGCGTGGTGATCGGCACGGCCGAGATCACTGGGATCGTGCAGGATGTTTCGGGAGCCGTAATCCCCGGCGCCGCCATCAGGTTGCTCGAAACCGCCACTGGTAAAGCGCACAGGATGAGTTCCGGCGCGGACGGCCGCTTCAGCTTGGCGGCGCTGCAGGCCGGCCGTTTCGAAATTCAGGCTTCAGCTCCGGGGTTCCGAACCGCGGCACGGGGGTTCTCCCTGAAGGAGGGGGAGCGGGCGGTCTTTTCGGTACTTCTCGACGTCGGCTCGGTGAGTGAATCCGTCGAAGTGACGGCGACAGCGGCGGTGATTAACACTGAATCCGCGATGGTAAGTGACCGTGCGCGCAAGAGCGCTGCTTCGGCGAAGAAGAAGGATGCCCCCGACGCGCCCGCCTCGTCGCAAGCGGAGACACACGTACGCTCGTGGTTCCCCGAAGCCCTGTACGTTGCGCCGGAGATCATCACGGACCGGAATGGCCGCGCGAGCATCACGATTCCGATTGCGGATAACATCACGACGTGGCGCATGGCGATGCTGGCGTCCACCAGGCAGGGGGCGCTGGGCAGCGGCACGTCGAGCCTCAAGGTTTTCCAGGATTTCTTCACAGAGATGGATTTGCCCCTAACCCTGACTCAGGGCGATCAGGTTTCACTTCCCGTCGCCGTCTACAACTACTCCGGGGCCCGCGGTGAGGTCCGCCTACGGCTCCAGCAGAGCGAGTGGTTTTCACTCGCTGGCGACGAGGCCGACAAGAGTCTCGGTGTGGAGTCCGGCCACGTTGGCGGATCGCAGTTCACGATTGAGGCGAAGCGCATCGGCAAATTCAAGCTGACACTCAAGGCTGAAATGGACGGGCCGGCCAAGCGAGCGGACATCGTGGTTCGCGAGATCGAAGTCGTTCCCAACGGCCGCGCGCAAACCATGGCCTTCAATGGGCGTCTCGAAACCTCTGTCAAGCACGCGGTGGACTTCCCGCCAACCGCGATTCCCGATGCCGGCAAGATCTTCGTCCGGCTATATCCCGGCCCCTTGAGTCAGGTAATTGAAGGCATGGACGCCATCCTCCGTATGCCCTTCGGCTGCTTCGAGCAGACGTCTTCCGCGACGTATCCGAATGTGCTGGCCCTCGACTACATGAAGCGCACGAAGAAGGGGACGCCGGAGGTTCGCGCCAAGGCGGAGGGCTTCATTGCCAACGGCTACCAACGGCTGCTGACGTTTGAGGTGCGGGGCGGCGGCTTCTCCTGGTTCGGTCAGGCGCCCGCGAACAAGATTCTGACATCCTACGGCCTGATGGAGTTCGGCGATATGTTCAAGGTCCATGACATGGACCCGATGGTCATCCAGCGTACCCAGCAGTGGCTCGCCAGCCAGCAACAACCCGATGGAAGCTGGAAGCCGGACACCAGCTTCATCAACGAGGGTGCGACGAACCGGTACAACGCCGACTTGCTGCGCATCACTTCCTACATTGCCTGGGCCCTCGAAAGCACCGGATATCAAGGGCCGGAGGTTGAAAGAGCCCGCCAGTTCATTTCCAGGAACAGGAACGGGGCCGCGGACGCCTACACGCTCGCCGTGCTGGCGAACTTCGCCGCGGATTACCAGAAAGACCGCGAATTCACGCGTCAGGCGATCCAGCAACTGCTCGACGCGCGGACTGAAAAGGATGACCAGGCATGGTGGACGGCGGAAGAAACAGGCGTCTATGGCCGCGGCGCGAGTGCCGCAGTGGAGACCACCGGACTCGCCGTGCAGGCGCTGCTCAAATCCGGCGAGGCGCCCACAATCGCGCGCAAGGCCCTGAACTATATCGCCGCCAGGAAGGACGCCTCCGGGACGTGGGGTACCACGCAAGCCACCATAATGGCATTGCGCGCGCTGCTGCTCTCCACGGAGAAGGGCTCCGCCGATGCTCGCGGAGCCGTCGAGATCACGCTCAACGGCAAGCCCGCCGAGAGGCTCACACTGACACCAGACAACAACGACATCTTCCACCAGTTCGTACTCAAGGGAGTCAATTCCAGCGGCGCGAATGACGTTGTGGTCCACTTCGACGGCCAGGGCAGCCTGGCGTATCAGGTGGCCGGCCAGTATTTCGTGCCCTGGACAGCGAGCGCCGCCGGCGAGCCTCTTTCGATTGACGTGAGCTACGACCGGACTCGCTTGGCGCAGGGCGACGTCGCGACGGCTGTGGCAACCATCAAGAGCCACCTGTCGAAGACCGCCAATATGGTGATGGTTGACCTTGGCATTCCTCCAGGCTTCGATCTGCTCAGCGAAGATCTTGACGATTACCGGACCAGGAACGCAGGTCGCAAAAGCGGCCGCCTTCAGAAACTCAATTTGACCGCTACACAGGCCATCCTCTATTTCGATTCGATAGCCCCCGGTGATAGCTTGACGCTGCGTTATCGTTTGCGCGCCAAGTACCCGATACGCGCGCGTACGTTCCAGTCCCGCGTGTACGAGTACTACGATCCCGAGGTCAGCTCGATCGCGCGGCCGGCCCAGATGGAGGTTCGCAAGCGGCAGTAGATTCCGGCGAGCGCACCCGTGCCAGTATCTGTCAGGAACACCCACAATGATCCCATGAGAGTTGATTCCCATTTCCTTGAAACAGCTCGGGGTCGCGCCATCGATTGCCACTAAGGACTTAAGGACCGCGATGACTTGTCACTTCGGCGTCACGGCTTCACGTTTTTGGATCACTCCGCCCACATAGCTTTTGGCGACCCAAAATGGACGCAATGCCGAGTCGCGCAAAAGTCACGAGGTGCCAGCGGCGTTTACCTGCGTAAGAACGGAGCAAATTCCTGTTCCATGCGTAGACAGCGGCTTCGCGGCCCGGAATACTATCTGACTGCGTAGCGTCCGATTATGGGACGTGGCCCGCCAACAGATAGATCCTCGCTGCCGCCGTAGTATTTGCGATCCACAACGGCTCGCCGCGGTCGGTCCTGCCTGTGCAACCTCTGCACTGGCAACATGGAGACGAAATGATGCTGTCTATGCGGCATAGCCACAAACAGTGCACCAGTGTTTTCAATACTGGACCGATTTCCGATCAAAGACGCGGAAATGGCCTCCTGACGACAGCAGGTTTGCTCAATGGAATCTTCGGTGAAGGACCCGATCTTCACGTGGCGCGATGGGAATCGATCAAGGTTACGGACCGGTTTGAAGAGACTGATGAGAATGAGGTAACTACCATTCGGGAGCGCGAGCGCTTCACGCAGTCTCTCACTCTTGTGTACGCGGACGGAACCACCTCGATTCTCGACGAGAGGAGTAGGGAGCCATGAAAAACGCACATCTCCGCATTGGTAGTTTGCGGTTTACCAAGGTGCTACGTGACACGACGATAGACATCACCTTGCGAATGGACCGGATGATTGCCGAACATGCCGCGGACAACCGAAGCGCGCAATGCCATGTGCTCTCGGTGATCGGCAACGACCAGGAAATCGCGGCCATCGCGGCGGCGATTGCAGATGAAGCGCGGTTCTATGCCACGGGGCCGGAGATCAACCGACTCATGATCACGATTGGCGAAGGAGCCGAGGTGTTTCGCAGTTCAATCAACGTTCCGGGCCGAAGGCGACCGCTTCGCCACCTGGTTGCGATCTCCGAAGAACTGTCAAAGACGCGCGCAGGCGGAAATCCGAGCGCACGCCGAACCATTCTGTGTGATGACGATCGAGCATTCCTTCTCTACCGGATCAGTGTCCGTTTCGGCCTGCCGGTTCTACCGGAGTGGAGTGAGTGGTTCGGGGAAATGCTGGAGCGCAAGAACGCGATCGATCCGCTGATCGGGATCGGCTGCACACCAGTGGTAGTCAAGGGAACCAAGAAACGATTCCTGGGCTGGATGGGTCACGCGCTGAAGCGCGGTGCCATCACGATTCCAGAACACGGTCAACCCACCCCCTGGCAGGTACCGATCTCGTTTTCGGCCGGGTTGCAGAAGACGGACGATGTGGCGGCATGACATCCATCTTGTCCGTGCGTGCGATTGGGTACGTCGCCCAGGAATTGCCTCGGCGCATTCCCGACCAACCACAGTAGACTCCCTTCCTTCGGGCGCTCCGCTCCCGCGCCACTTTTCCCAACATCTAGCGCAGTCAATCGAATGTCGTCGAGGGCCGGCCCGGTTCTTATACCGGCCTCGCCGCTCTTTGAGGAGGCCACTTGTATGAGCACCGTGCCGACGAATATCAATAACTATCTGAGGCAATTCGCGCACCAACTCGAGGAGAGAATCCTGCAGCAGTTCCCTCCCTTGCACCAGCCTGGCGAACCGTTCCCCGCAGAACTGACGCGACTCCGCCGAACGCCCTACCACGCGCAGGCTCTCGCGATCGCCGGGATTTCGAAGCGCTGGGAGGTCGAGAACTCCGCCGGCGCGATCGCCGAATGCGGTACCGGAAAGACGCTCATCTCTCTGGGAGCGATGTTCGTCAATTCGAAAGGGAGGCCTTTCACGGCGCTGGTAATGGCGCCGCCGCAGCTGACCATCAAATGGTGCAGAGAAACGCTGCTGACCCTGCCCAGGGTCCGCGTGTTTCTCATCGACGGCATCCGCAACGGTGTGGGATCCAACGGACACACGGGGGTGAACGAAGTCCGGCTTCGTAACGGACGGATCGTCTGCGAAGGCCTTCAGACAACACTCAGCGATTTGCGGCTTCGGAAGCAGTTCAAATCAGCTCGCGCGCGGTGGCAGTCGCTGTGCGACTGTCCGGCGGTGTTCGTGCTCTCTCGCGAGGTCGCGAAGTTGAGCTACTTCTGGCGACACGCTTACGGAGTGCCACGCAGTGGACCGTTCAACGGGTCGGTCGTCAACCCTACCTATCTTGTGTCTTCGTATTTTGTTCAGGATGAATGACGGCTCTGCTAAACTAATCTGCCAGGGACTATACCAGGGACTATAGATGAGTGGCCGAGTGCATCAGAACCGGAAGCTGATCAGCTTCGTCCAAGGCCGTCGCGGGAAGATCTCGATTCTGGATTGCCTTCTTACTGTGCTCTCTCGTGGCAAATCTGAAGGAACCTGGCCGCAATGCACGTTTGATCAGCTCACAGCGCAAGCGTCTGCTCTTCGCTTGAGCGATGTAAAGGAACCGAGTCTCCGATCTGTGGTATATCGGGCTGGTCTGTTCGAACGTGTGCCGGATGACGCCGACCGCGTCAGATGGAGGCTCAACGCGAAGGGGCGCCAGATCGTTGAGAACGCCGCACGAGGACGCGCCCAGGTTTTGATCTGACCGCAGAGTCACGCAGCGGGTTGATTCACGCCTTATATCAAGTCGATTTCCTCGGCCAGTTGATCGCGAACCCGCTGCACTTGCTCGACACGTCTGCTCGCGTCCGCTGCCTGAGTCACCTCCCCGAGGCGGCCAAGTATGGTGGCCAGCAGTTTCCAGGTCTGGGTTTTCCACGGTGCCAGCTCCGCGGCCCGCTGCGCAGGACTGATGGCTTCCTGGTAGTCGCCCGCCCTTATCCGAAATGCCGCCCGCTGAAACGGGATCTCCCAGTACCCCGGGTATAGCGATTGAGCTTCGGTGAGGACGGCGTACGCTTCTTCGTATTCCTCCATCCATTCATGGAGACGCGCCAGGTAGCAAAAGTCGCCCGCCTCCCGCAGCCCTTCGTCGCGAACGATGTGGGCGAAGAACTCGGACGCGATCGGCGCAATCACCCGCTGCCCGTCCTTCATCTTGCCAATGCAGAACCCATCGGCGATGGTGGCCGCTCGAACCCGTTCAAGGCGGACGCTCCTATGCCGTGGGACAGGATTTGTCGCCTGGACCTCCGCAATCCGCTTGAGCCAATCATCGCAGAACTCCCAGCAGCCCCTGTGATCGTTGACACGGTCGAGACAGCGGGCAAAGAGATAGGCCAAAAAAACACGATCCGAAACGTGGAGGGGCAAGTCTTCCGCGGCGACAATCTCATCCGTACATTGAGCGTAGACCGTCATTGCCTCAAGCGCGATCGGCAATTGAATACGAGCGGGGAGGTACCGTGGATTGAGATCCTTCGCTTCACGAAGTAGGCCAACGGCATACTTCAGATTTCTTACGGCAAGCGGCCAATCGAGTTCGCGGATCGTATCGGCGTACGTGCAGTGCAGAGCCGAAACCTCATGCAGTGAGTGGACATCACGCTGGTGCGCCAGCCTGATTTTCGCGGTTTCCGTGGCCTCGGCAAACGCTCCCCTTCCTGTCTGGGCCGCGAGCAAGTTGCCGATTAGATCCTGATCGCTGGCATAGATCAGCAAGCCCTCAGAGGCGGAGCTGGCGGCAGCACGGTGGTCGGATTGGTGGATCTGTGCAAGCGAAAGGTTGACAAAATACGCGTCGGGTTTGGATCTCGCCCCTGCAAGGCAGTTCAGGGTCTCGATGGCCTCAGCAGCGCGCCCAAGCGCGATCAAACAAGTCGCGTAGTTGATTGCGACATGCTGGTTGTGGGGATAGTCAGGAACCGCGGATACGGCCTCGGGCACGAACAGGCTACCGTAGATCTCCGCCGCCTTGCCATAATCCCCCACGGCCGTTAGAGCCTGCGCCTCCCGCAGGTATTGCTCAATCTCGGAATGCTCGGCCACACCGTAGGTGCCGGCCTGGTTCCTAATTCCCATTCCGCCCGCTCGCATGAGTCGGCCGTACTCCCCAGCGCCTACCATGGGCATCCCATAACGAAGCGACGGCTGGAACGCCTGATACAGGACGCCCCTTCGTTTGGCTGCCTCAGCCAGTGCGAGGTCCAGCGATGCGTAATCGGGCAGTCGCTTCGTAGGATCCTTTTCCAGGCAGGCGTCGATTACGTCTTCCGCCCCAAAAACCGTCTTCTTAAGGAAGCTAACGAGCGGAGCAGGCGGCTCAAACAAGTGTTTCAGACAGACCTCTTTAGCTGTGGCGCCGGTGAACGGGCAATTGCCTGACTCCCATTCATACATGAGGCACCCGAGGCTGTAGATGTCCGTTCGCTGGTCAAGTGCCGCTACTCCAAGAAGCTGCTCTGGGGACGCGTAATACACCGTTCCCAGGAAGCTTCCGGCCGCAGTCAGAACTGGATGGGTGCTTTCCCGAGCAACTTCGCGCGACGCGGGTTCGGAGTTTGGGAGGGTAAGTGGGCGGGCCAGCCCCCAGTCCGACACGAACGCCACGCCGGCTTCATCGAGCAGGATGTTGTCGGGCTTGAGATCTCGGTGGATTACCGCGTGCTTTTCATGCGCCCACCGCAAAGTGCCGACGATCCGGGACATCACTGTGAAGAACGAGTCCGGCGACCGGCTCCGGAGGTGCGGCCTTAGATTGCCGCCGTCCATCCAGCGAGAACACACGACAGGAAGCTCGTTGAGCCGAAGAATGCAGAACGCTTCGACCACTCCGTCGCAGGCCGATAGTGTCGTCCACAGCCGCAGTTCGCGAAGATACCGCATCCAGGCATCCGGGTCCTCGACGAGTTCTCCTTGGATGACTTTCAGCGCAAACGAGCGTTCGCTTTGGACGATGCGGATGCACTCGCCCATGCCACCCTTGATGATGCGATCAACCCTGAATTCTGGTGACACCAATCCGACGTGAGCGGCCAGTTCCGGGAGGACTACTACCTGATTCGGCTTGAAAACCATCTTGGATCCGCCAAGTTTGTCGCGCTCGACCATTGTAAGCATCTGCAGCCACGAATGTTCAGGGCAGACCGGGATGCACAGAATTCCGATCCGCAATACTCATACGATCACCCATTAGAAAGCCCGATTTGCTCCGGGGAGGCTTGATCGGGCGCTGTCAACTGATCCCCGGCTGGGTTACGCAGGCAGGGGCGCGTCGATAATTGAAGGTGGGCTCTCCTTGAGTGCGGGGCCAAGGGAACCTCGCCCATCCGCCTGATAATCCATTCACCAGAACCTGGAACCGGACAATATCGACCGCCAGCAAGTGTCGCGCGAGAACACGGTAGGCCCACTGCTGGACGCGGTGCCTGTGAACGTCAGGATGTGATATGTTGAGGTTGTCGTGGAGTGGGCAAGGAACATCCGAACGGTGGGCTCCAGCGCCGGATTTCGGCGGAGGCTTACTGTCCGTTTTACTGTCCATTTTGCGATCAGACCCCATGGTTCTGGATGGATTGCAGGGACGGTATAGACTGGTCGCGAAAGCGGCTAAATCCTTACCGGACAGTTAAGTAGCGGAAAACAGAGGAACGCGGGAGTAATTCAGTGGTAGAATGCCAGCTTC
>Ga0075030_100003295_pt1 | contig 14679 bp, 5 predicted proteins | sample LitLauG_LLR_2012_FD_71393 | JGI IMG/M metagenome (GOLD analysis project Ga0075030, IMG submission 71393) | Freshwater sediment microbial communities from Pennsylvania, USA - Little Laurel Run_MetaG_LLR_2012 | ecosystem: Environmental > Aquatic > Freshwater > Creek > Sediment | place: USA... | reverse complement strand
CTTCCGTATCATCCCCAGTATGTGCGCCGTGGCACACGCTTCGACGCGGCGTTGCTCGACCCGCTGCCATTTGGCTTCGAAGCCATCAAACCGGCGGATCTGGTCGAAATCGGCTCGCAGCCCGCCCCGGATAGCGTTGCTCGCGTGCGGCTGCTCACGGCGTTGGATTCCGCCTCGGCGAAGCTCGGTCAAACCGTAGAGGCCGTGGTGGCCGTCCCGCTGTATTCTCCGGACCACAAATTGTTAATGCCCGAAGGCACCCGCCTCACCGGCGCCGTGGTGGTCGCCAAAAAGGCGCGATCCTTTCATCGCCCCGGACAGCTTCGCTTCAACTTTCAGAAGGTCGACCTGCCCCAGGAAGTCATGGATCTGAGGCCGGCCGCTCCAGCCGCGCCGCCCCTCCGTACGCAAGCCACGCTGGAAGCAGCCGAGGGAAGCGGTCCGGCGCCCCTCAAGGTCGATCCGGAAGGCGGTGTCGAGGCCAAGGAATCGAAGACCCGCTTCATTGCGCCGGTTATTTCGCTGATGCTGGCCAGCCGCGCCGCCGACAACGATGCCGGACACCACCACGAGACCAGCGCCGCCGGTGGTGAAACCAACATTTCGGGCCGGACCCTGGGGGGCGGCTTGGGACTAGGCCTGTTGGGAGCCGTCGTGTCGCAGAGTTCCCGCTACGTGGGGATGGCATTCGGCTATTACGGATTAGCGTGGTCGGTGTATTCGAGTGTGATCGCTCGCGGCGGTGAGGTACAGTTCGACAAAAACGCCATGATGGATATCAAGTTCGGGACGCGGACACCGCCTCCGGGGTCGAAGTTCCGGGTGGTAGTGGCATCCGCCGGGCCGTAACCAGGGTTCCCGGCCACTGCGGGAACCAGCCCGTTCATCGCCTGGCTACGTCCGTTAACCCTTCTCTGTTCCCTATCCGTCTGATAGACTCAGTCCCATGAACGTGTCCGAGCCCTGGATCCGGCGGCCCATCGCCACCAGCCTGCTGATGCTCGGCATCGCCATGTTCGGAGTGATCGCCTATCGCGCGCTGTCGGTGAGCGATCTGCCGCAGATCGATATGCCCACCATCCTGGTGCAGGCGGGTCTGCCCGGCGCCAATGCCGACACCATGGCGTCTTCGGTGGCCACGGTGCTGGAACGGCAGTTCACCACCATCGCCGGCGTGGATTCCATGATCTCCTCCAGCCGGCAGGGTGGGACCGATATCACGCTCCAGTTCGACTTGAGCCGCGATATCGACGCCGCTTCGGTCGACGTGGAAACCGCCATCGCGGCCGCCACGCCTCTGCTGCCCCCAGGCATGCCTACCCCACCTACCTTCCGGAAGCAAAACCCCGGCGATCAGCACATCATTACGCTCGCCGTGGCCTCGCCCACCATGCGCCTTTCGGACCTGGAGGACTACGCCGAGTCGACTGTCGTGCCGCGGATCTCCATGGTTTCCGGCGTGGCGCAGGTGCAGATCTTCGGCGCCGCCAAGTACGCCGTGCGCGTGCAGGTGGACCCCAGCAAACTCGCAGCCCGCCGCATCGGTCTGAACGAAGTCGCCAGTGCGCTCCAGAACTGGAACGTAAACCTCCCCACCGGCACACTCTACGGCCCGCACACCTCGTTCAACGTCGAGGCCAACGGCCAACTCAGCCGCGCCCTGGAGTACCGGCCCTTGATTGTGACCTACCGCAACGGGGCGCCCGTGCGATTGGGCGAAGTGGCCCACGTGATCGATAGCGTGGAAGACGACAAGCAGGTCGCATTCTTGTACGGAGGCGAGTTCGGCTCGGCCGGCACTCCGGCGATCCTGATGGGTGTGGCCCGCCAGCCAGGTGGCAATACCATCCAGGTGATCGATGCCATCCGCCGTCTGATCCCCTCGTTCCGCCAGCAGCTTCCGCCCAGCGTCCACCTCATTATTCGCGGCGACCGCGGCCAGGTCATTCGCGAGGCTTTCCAGGACATTCAGTTCACCATGGCCGCCACTCTCGGCCTCGTCGTCCTGGTGATTTTCCTGTTCCTGCGCAATTTTTCGGCGACGCTGATTCCTGCCATGGCCCTGCCCTTTTCCATTCTGGGCACGTTCTCGGTGATGTACCTGCTCGGTTTCACCTTGAACAATATCTCCATGATGGCCCTGATTCTATCGATTGGGTTCGTGGTGGACGATGCCATTGTGATGGTGGAAAATATCGCGCGTCATATCGAAAACGGCGAGAAGCCGCTGGCCGCGGCCTACAGCGCATCCCGCGAGATCGGGTTCACGATCGTTTCCATGACGCTGTCCCTGGCCGCGGTCTTCATTCCTATCCTCTTTATGCAGGGCATTCTGGGCCGCCTGTTCCGCGAATTCGCCGTTACCATCTGCGCGGCGATTCTGATTTCGGGCCTGGTCTCGATCACTCTGACCCCCATGTTGTGCAGCCGCCTGCTGCGCGAGTCGAAACCGCAAACCCACGGGTTCCTCTATCGCGGCATCGAGCGTGCCTTCCAGGGAATGCGTGGCGCCTACGGGCAAAGTCTGGGTTGGGTGCTGCATCACCGGCCGGTCATGTTGGTCATGTTCCTGGCAGTGGCGGGAGCCACTGCGTATCTTTACGTGGTCGTGCCCAAAGGCTTCCTCCCCGAAACGGATAACGATCAGTTCAATATCAACCTGCAGTCGCAGCAGGGCACCTCGTATTACCAGATGAGCGACTACAGCCAGCGCCTGTCTCAGATCGTGGTAACCGACCCCGACGTGATCAGTCTGTACACGCGCATCGGCGGGAACGCCGGCTCCGCCAACACCAGCAGTCTGACGCTGAATCTGAAACCGCGGCGCCAGCGCCGCGCGACTGTGGTGGACGTCATGAACCGCGTGCGGCCGAGGATCTCCAACCTGCCCGGACTCCGCATCTCCATGTCCGTCCCGCAGTCCGTCCGCTTCAGTGGCCGGAATTCGACCGCCACTTACGATTACACGCTCTATTCCGCGGACACCGACGCGCTGTACCGCGCCGAACCCCAATTGGAGCAGGCCATCACACGCATCCCGGGCCTGGTGGACGTGACCAGCGATCTCCAAATCAAGAACCCGCAGATCCGCATCACCGTCGACCGCGACCGCGCCGCCGCGCTCGATCTGGACTGGAACGACATCGCCGATATGTTGTACGACGCGTTTGGTCCGCAATTGGTCTCCACCATTTACGGAACCAACAATCAGTATCGCGTCCTGCTGGAAGTGCTGCCGCAATACCAGCGATTCGAGGATTCGCTAAAGCTGCTCTACTTGAAATCGCACGGAGGCCAACTGGTTCCGCTGGATGCGATCGCGCACTTGGACACGGATGCCGGCCCAAACGGGATTGCCCACTCCGGGCAGTTGCCCTCGGTCACTATCTCGTTCGGGCTGCGGCCGGGTGTCTCATTGGGCCAGGCAACGGATGCGATCGAGGAAACGGCCCGGGCGAATCTGCCGGCCGGCATTACCGGTACCTTCCAGGGCTCGGCCAAGGTCTTCCAGGATTCCCTGCGCAACATGGGACTGCTGCTGCTGATCGCCATCCTGGTGGTCTACATCGTGCTCGGTATTCTTTACGAGAGCTACATCCATCCGCTCACGATTCTTTCGGGACTGCCGTCCGCCGGCTTCGGAGCGCTGTTGACGCTGGTGCTGTTCAAAATCGAGCTCAGCATCTACAGCTTCGTGGGGCTGATATTGCTGATCGGCATCGTCAAGAAAAACGCCATCATGCAGATCGATTTCGCGTTGGAAGCCGAGCGCAAGGAAGGCAAGTCTCCCTTGGAGGCGATTCACGAAGGCTGCCTGATTCGTTTCCGGCCCATCATGATGACCACCATGGCGGCCTTGCTGGGCGGGATCCCCGTAGCGCTGGGATGGGGCGCCGGCGGAGAGGCGCGCAAGCCCCTGGGCATGGCCGTCGTAGGCGGTCTCGCGTTTTCCCAAATGATGACACTGTATCTGACGCCCGTGGTTTATACCTACATGGCGGCCCTGTTGCGCCGGTGGCGGCCGCTCCCCGGATTGCGCCAGCCTCTCCAGCCGGCCCTCGAAGCCGGGGATTGACGCCTGGCGAACGCACCCCGTTCCACTGTTCCTGCCGATCGAGCACCGCAAGTGGGGGGAGGCTGGAAGGGCTTTGTAGCGTGGCTGCATTGCCCCACCTCATCAGGACGCCTACTTGCAGGCGATCACGTTTCCCGAAGGGTCTTTGCAGGTGCCGGTGTGTTGCACACCGGACCCCTTGGTCCAAGTGGTCGAGCCCTGATAGGAGTTGCCGTTAGCTCCCGTGGCCTCGGTGTTGCGCGTGGACGTACCGTTACCCGGCGCTGTGCGCGAGTAGGTTTCCGTGCTCTGCAAGGATCCCCCCTGAGCGGATTGTGCGGAAATGGTCCCCTGGTGGGACGCCGCGCCATTGCTGGAAACAGAAGTCGTGCTAGTGCGACGGGCGGTCCCGCCGTTTGGTCCCTGGACTGCGCCCGCGGTGGTTCGGGTGGCATTCCCTTGCCCGTCCGTGGTGAGCACATGACCCCGGGCTGCCACTCCACCCTCCGGCCCCTTGGCGGCGGTCCCTACCGCTGTCGTGACGCCTCCATTCGCGTTGCGTTTGATTACTCTCCCATGCAAGAGTCCCCTCGCATCCGCCTGGACTGTGATCAAGCCAAACAGCATTGCACTCGATAAGATCAGCTTTGCGTTCTTAAGCATTGTCATCCCCTTTTCTCATTGTCTGGATCTTCCATGTGCCAACTGCCCTGGCACCTTCGGCTAAGCCTTAAGCATTTCCCTCTCCGAAGACTCAACTCGTTGTTTCTTCTATGCCTTGCTTGCAAATCGTGGCCACAATCCTTGGCTGAAAACCACCACTTGGTAACAATTTCAACCGGTTTCCGGCTGCATGGCGGCAGCCCAGGGACACGGCGGGCCAATCGCGATGGCGCACACTGTTAGCGGCCGTACAGTTCCTGGGATGGTCACGCCGGCGGCGCGGCGGCGTGACCGGCGCTTTGTAGTGCCGCCCAAGGGCCGGGACCTTCGGGAGCGGGAGCTGTCTCGCCGTTGCGGCGAATGGCGCGCAGCAAGTCCAGCGCTTCAGGCAGCGCGAACTGTTCACCCACGAACGCCGCGATGAACCGGCCGCCGCGGATCTCGCCGCGCAATTCCATGCGGCGTAACGCGACCAGCACGTCGCGCCAGGCGGGAGCTAACGGCTCGCGATGAGCCGCATCGCGGAACACGACGCCCCAGCGCTGCAGCAATTGACGCGCGAAGGCATCGGCATTCCCATCGGGCGGCGCTTCGGTGTGGCGCAGCAGGGCCCAGCGGCCCGGAGCGTGCCGCGGGCGCGCCGAGCGGCCCCGGCCTTCGCCGCGGCGGCGCTTGGGGTCGAGCAGCGCGCGCAGGTTCTCAAAGCCATCCGCTGTCACCAGTCCGGCGGCCACCAGTTCCCAAAGCGCGTCTTCCACTTCGCTCGCCAAGCGGCTCGTGGCGCGCAGCAGGTCGGCAAAAAACGAGGCGCCGCGCGTTTCCAGAACCGCCAGCACGTCGCGCGCCGGATGCGACAGCGAATCCTTCGGCGAGGGCTGCGGGGTGGCCAGCAGCCACGAAGCGTCTTCGCGCAGGAAAATGGCGAGCGGCGCTACGCGGGTTGGGCGAACCCGGCGTCCATCCTCGCCTTCCCGTTCGAAGGCCGGATGCGGCGAAAGGCGGCCCCAGCTTACTTCCCCCGAGAGGCACAACTGGTCGAGGTATTCGGGCTGGTACTGGGCCACGCGGCGCGGCAGGACTTCCGATTCCCAAGCCGCCGCGCCGAATTCGCTGCCCTGAAGCTGCTTGATGATTTGCAGCGTGCCATCGAGCCCATGCAACTGGTGGCCGGGGGCCAGGTGCTGCCAGCGATTCAGGAAGGCGAAGAACTCGGCCGTCGTTACCGGCTCAATCTCACGCCGCAAGCGGCCGATGGTCAGGCGGTGAATACGGGCCAGCAGGCGGCGATGGCACCATTCCAGCTCGGCGCCGGAGGTGAACTGGCCGCGCAGAATCTGTCCTTCGGCTTCCAGTTGCGCCAGGGCTTGATCCACCACTTCCCGCGGCATCGAGAGATCCCGCGCCAGCTCGGACGCGCGCAACGGTCCCGAGCATTCGAACCAGCCGCGCAGGATTTCGGCGGCGCAGGCTTCCGCGCTTTCCGGAATGGGCCGCATGCCCGGCGGCGCGGCGATCGGCGGCTCCATGGCGGCATGCGGGAATACCCGCAAGACCAGGTCGATGCGTTCCGCGGGAACCCAATAGGCGCGTTCGCCGATGCGGAGCTTAGTGGCGCGCCCCGCCTCGATCAGCGCCGGCACCAACGGCGCGGCTTCGGTATGTCCGCAACCGAGAAGGGCCAGGCCGAGAAGCGCTTCGTGCACCTCATCGGGATCGCGCATGGGCGGCCAGGCCTCGTTGGCGACGGCGGCAATGGCCTCGGGATCGAGCGCCCCGGCGCCCTCGGCGAAATCCGCGCGCAGGGTGCTGCGCAGTTGCACGGCGCGGGCGCGGCGCTCTTCCAGAGGGGCGTCGTCCAGGTAGGCGTACGGGTTGGCGTTCAGGATCTCGTGGGAAAAGGGCGAGGCCGCGGGTGTTTCGATGGCCACCGTCTGGATGCGTTTTTCCCGAATATCGGTGATCAACGAGCGCAGCCCGTTCAGATCCATGGCTTCGTGCAGGCAATTGCCGATCGTCTCGTTCACCAGCGGATGATCGGGAATGCGGATATCGCCCGTGAGGTTCTCGCCGCAGGCGGCCTGATCGGGAAAGACGGCGGCCATCAGGTCGTCGGCCCGCATGCGCTGGATGGGGGGCGGTACCTTGCGGCCTCCCTGGAAGCGCGGGATGGCGAGCGAGCGCGTGGCATTCCAGCGCCAGCGCGCCGTGAACATGGGCGCGGCCAGCAGCGCCTGGACTAGCACCTCCTCCAGGCTGTCGGGGTGCAGGAATTCGAAGACGATTTCCAGCGGGAAAGAGTGCTGCTCGCCGAGCGAGATCACGATGCCGTTGTCGGTGGCGGCGGCCTGCAATTCGAAGTTGAACGAGCGGCAGAAGCGCTTGCGCAGCGCCAGCCCCCAGGCGCGGTTGATGCGCGATCCGAAGGGAGCGTGGAGGACGAGCTGCATGCCGCCGCCTTCATCGAAGAAACGCTCGGCCACGATGCGGCCGGTAGCAGGCATGGCGCCCAGGGCGGCGCGGCCCGCCAGCACATATTCGAGGGCTTGCTCGGCGCCGCGGCGGTCGAGCCCGCATTCGGTCCCGAGGAACTCCACCGAGCGGTTCGCGGCGAGGTCTTCCCGCAGGCGCGACACTTCGTGAGAGAGCTCGCGCGTGCGGCCGGGAGCTTCGCCCCGCCAGAAGGGAATGGAGGGCGCGGCGCCGTGCGCGTTTTCGACGCGGACGCGGCCGGCCTCGATGCGGCGAATGCGCCAGGACGTTGTGCCCAGCAGAAACACGTCGCCGGCCAGGCTCTCCACTGCGAAATCCTCGTCCAGCGTGCCGACGGTGGTCCCTTCCGGCTCCGCGACCACCAGGTATAGCGCGGTCTCCGGGATCGCGCCGCCGGAAGTGATCGCGGTGAGCCGCGCGCCACGGCGGCCTTTGAGGCGGCGATTGACGGCGTCCCGGTGCAGGTAGGCGCCGCTGCGTCCGCGCGCGGTCGAGATTCCTTCCGAGAGGGTTTCCAGGACGGCGTCGAAGTCCTTGCGCTCCAGCGAACGGTAGGGCCACGCGCGGCGCACCAGCGCGTAGAGATCGTCTTCCCCCCAATCTTCGGCGGCGCACATCGCCACCATCTGCTGCGCCAGAATATCCAGGGCATTGCGCGGGATCTCGAGACGGTCCAGTTCTCCGCCGTGAATGGCGCGCACCAGGGCGGCACACTCGACGAGCTCATCGCGCGTGGTAGCGAAAAGCCGCCCTTTCGGCAGCGCGCCCACCCAATGGCCCGCGCGGCCGATCCGCTGCAGGGCGACCGCGATCGAGCGCGGTGAGCCGATCTGACAGACCAGGTCGACGGCGCCGATGTCGATGCCGAGTTCCAGCGAGGCCGTGGCCACCACGGCTTTCAGCTCGCCGTTCTTGAGACGCCGCTCCGCTTCGAAGCGCAGCGCGCGCGAAAGACTGCCATGGTGCGGCAGCACGGCCGACTCGCCCAGGCGCTCGACCAGGTGATGCGTGACGCGCTCGGCCAGACGACGCGTGTTCACGAAGACCAGTGTGGTGCGGTTCTGACCGATCAATTCGGCCACCCGGTCGTAGATCTCGCCCCACATTTCGTTCGAAGCCACGGGGCCGAGCTCGTCGCGAGGCACTTCCACTGCCAGTTCCATCGCGCGCTTGTGCCCCACGTGGATCACCTGAGCCTGATCGCTCAGGAACGAAGCCACCTCTTCCAGCGGTTTCACGGTGGCGGAAAGTCCGATGCGCTGCGGCTTCGCCCCTCCATTCTGTTCCACCAGGTGATCGAGGCGCGCCAGCGTGAGAGCCAGGTGCGAGCCCCGCTTGTCGTCGGCCACCGCGTGAATTTCATCTACGATGACGGTGCCCACGCGCGCCAGCATCTCGCGCGGCTTGCCGGCGGTCAACAAAATGTAAAGAGATTCGGGGGTGGTCACCAGGATGTGTGGCCGTTCCCGGGTCATGTGCTGGCGCTCCGATTGCGGCGTATCGCCCGTGCGGAGCGCCGTGCGGATGGGGGACAGCAGTATGCCGCGCTCGGCAGCCAAAGCGCGGATCTCCATGAGCGGGATATCCAGGTTCTTGTGGATATCGTTGCTGAGCGCTTTGAGGGGCGAGACGTAGACGACTTCCGTTTGTTCGGGCAAATCGCCCCGGCGCGCCTGGCGGATCAGCGCATCGATGCAGTGCAGGAATGCGGCGAGGGTCTTTCCGGAGCCGGTGGGCGCCGAGATGAGAACGTCGCGACCTTCGCGGATCCGGGGCCACCCGCGGAGTTGAGGTTCCGTGGGCTTCCCGAAACGCGCGGCGAACCAGTCGGCAACCAGAGGATCGAATCCGGAGAGCACTACTGAATATTGTAAGATGCTTCCGGCAACGGCGCCGCGCGTTACTTGGCGTCGGGCAAGGTGTGGGCGATGGCGAGCGAAGCCCAACTCGCGCCGGCGGCCGAAATCCATTGGTTGTGGCCGAAGGGATAGCCGCTTTCAAAGTAGGGTTGGACAGGGTACGAGCGAGTCTTCACCAGCCAGGAGCCATCCTGATATTGATTCTTGAGCAGGAAGGCCACACCATTGCGATAGACCTCCGCGGTTACCGGCATTCCGGATTCGCGGAGCGCGTACAGCGAGAGTCCCGTGGCATAGGCATCCGGGCCAAACTGATCGGCCTGCGCCCAACCGCCGCCGGCCTGCTGGCGCGCGATGATCTGCCGCGCGGCAGCGTCTACGTCCGGCCGCGGGGCTTTGCTCCAGACCAGCCCCATCAGGCGCTGGCCGCGTTCTTCGGCCGAATGTGTTTCCGCGGCCAGCAGCCAGCGTTGCGCGCGGCGAACTTTCTCCTCCCATTCGGTCTTGTGGCCGGCGAGCGGATACAGCGTCATGGCGCGGACGGCCTGGGCGGTGGTGGTGATGATGCCCCCTTCCTCCGGCGGCCGCGAGACCCCGTTGCCGATCCAGCGGCCATCGGGCATCTGTAGAGCCGAGGCGATGTGGGCGTAGGCGGCCGTGATCTTGTCGAGCGGGTAGTGGTCCGCGGCGAACGCCGCCAGGATGTAGCCGACCGTGGTTTCGTTCCCGGCGGGCTCGTCGCCTTGCAGCGCTTCTTCGGCGGCGGTCTTCGAGAAGGCCAGAATCTGTTTGAGATTGATCCCAGCCTGCTCCTCATTCACCGCGATGCCCTTCCTGCGCGCCACGGCCGTCAGTTCCGCCGGCAGAGCCTGGCTATGACAACTGACGCATGCGCGCTTCTGGTAGATCACGGGCGCCGCCGGCAGCAGAAGGTTCACCCCGCGAGTCACGGAGGTGCGCGGATCGGCGATGCCTTCCGGGGCGGGATAAGTCTGCTGGCGCGGCCCCTTGCCCGGCTTGGCGCCGAACTGCTGAAGCACTTCGATTCGAGCCGGGTCGGCGCGGTATCTGGCCCAATCGAGGGGCCGCTCTCCCTCGCTATCCTCGGCGTTGGGGTCGGCTCCTTTTTCGAGCAGCAACTTGAGGGTGGCCGGGCCGGCCTGCTCGGAAGCAGCCGCGGTCATCAGGGCCGTCCTCCCGTAGGGGCCGGTGCGGGCGTTCAGATCGGCGCCCATGCCTGTCCATTTTTCGATGAGTTGCGGATCGTGCCAGGTGGCGGCAAAAGTGAGAACGCCGGGTTCCACCTTGGCGCCCTTCGACATGAGGTAATCGATGATCGGCAAATCGTGGCGGGCGAAGCGGCGGGAGTTACCGCCTCCGGGGTAGCCCGGTTCGTTGGGGTCGCAGCCATGCTCCACCAGGAAGCGCACTACCGCGGCATCGGCATTCAAGGTAGCCCGGCCCAAGGCGTGGCTTCCACTTCGATCCTTGGCATGGATATCGGCGCCCCGATCGACGAGCAACTGCAAAATCGCGACGGTCCCCGGATAGCTCGCGGCCACCAGCAAGGGGGTGCGCCGCAGGTTGACGGACTGCGCGTTGACATCGGCTCCGTGCGCGACCAGCAGCTTGACCTTCGCGACATCGGGGATGGCCCACATCAGCGCGGTGGCGCCGGCGGCGTCGGCGGCGTTCGGATTGGCGCCGCGGTCGAGGAGGAGTTGGACGCAGTCGGCGCCGGCGAAAAGCGCCGCTGCCATCAACGCCGGGGTACCCTCGGCATCCCGCACGTTGGGGTCGAGCCCGCGGCTGAGGAGGCGCTTGACGCCGGCGGTATCGGCCTTCTGAATCGCCCGGAATAGGGACTCGGCCGGCGGGGCTTCCGCGCTCCGCAGCGGGAAGGCGCACAGGAAAACGAGCAGCGACGCGCGCGCGGACATAGTCTCCTCCGGGACAGGGCTCTCAGCCAGTATATTCCAGCTTACTCGTGCCAGGCCGAATCAGGACGCGGCCCGGAAGAATGCGGCGGCGCTGGGAAAGACGCAGTCGACGGGAGGGTCAACGCGCGGGCACGGGGTCGACCTTGGCGCCTTCGCGCGCAGTCTCGCCCGGGTTGGGAATAATCGTATCGCCTTCCCGCAGTCCCGAGAGCACCTCCAGGCGGTCGCCGTAGTCGCGGCCGACTTCAATTTTTTGCAGATGAACGGTGTGGTCCGGCCGAACCAGGGCTACCTGCGTACCGGCGGCGCGAACGATCAGGGCGTCGCCGGGCACCAGCAGGGGTGCGGTGGAGCGGGCGTTGCTGAGGTCCACCTGGGCGTACATACCGGGCAGCAACGCGCCATCGGAATTCGGCACTTGGATTTCCACCAGCAAGGTGCGGCTGGTGGGGTCGAGCGCATTGGCGGTCCGCACGACCGTCCCGGTGAAATGGCGGCCGGGCAGGTTCGAGACGCTTAATTGCGCGGGCTGCCCGGGGCGGATGAAGCTGGCGTTGGTCTGTGGGACATTGACATAGGCGCGCAGCGTGGCGTTCTGCGCGACGCGGAACAGCATCGTGCTGCCGGCATTCACCAGCGCGCCCACGTCCACATTACGCACCGTGATGACCCCATCGAAAGGCGCTTTTACCACGCGGTAGCCCTGCACTTCATCGAGGCGCGCCACGTTGGCTTCGGCGGCGGCGATGTTGCTGCGCTGCGCCGACACGGCTTTTTCGAGCGCCTGCACGTTGGACATCTGGGCCTGATATTGAGACTGGTACTGATCGTTTTCCTGTTTGGAGACGGCGCCTCGGGCGACGAGCTTGCTCCAGCGTTCGGCGGTGATGCGGGCCAACTCCAGGTTGGACTTGCCCTGCTCGAAATTGGCCACGGCCTGGTCGAGCGCCGCGCGCGCCTGCTGCAAGCTGGCCTGGGCCTGGCGGATCTGCTGGTCGATTTCCGGGGCGGCAATTTCGGCCAGCGGCTGGCCGGTTTGCACCCGGTCGCCGATATCCACCATGCGGCGCAGGACGTAGCCGTCGGCGCGCGCCAGAATCGGGGCTTCGGTAATCGGCTGGATGTTGCCGGGCAGCTCCAAATCACTCTGGCGCGAGGAGCGGCCTACCTGGATGACTGCCACTCGCGGCAACGCCTGCTCCTGTTGCGAGGCCTCGCCGCGAATGATGGCATTGCGTTTTTGAAGCGGAATATAGCCGGCGAAAAAGGCGCCGACGATCAGGATGGTAACTGCCAGAAAGAGGACCGCGATGGTCAAGCCAGAGGGATGCCACAATTGGCCACCCGGCCCGGGATGGGACCCGCCGCGGCCGGCTTCCTTCTGCTGGTGGAGCTGGCGCTTGAGCTCTTCGACTTCGCGCCGCAGCCGTTCCGCGGTCTCGGCGGGGTCCATGGCTTGCGCTCCGGGTTGATCGGGTTCGAGGGATCGCATCCGTGCTCAATAACGATCGGAAATCCGCTCCCACTCGGATTCCCGTGTGCCTTCCTCCCGCTCCGCTTCGGCAAGCCGCCGCTCGTGATCGACGGGCGGTTTCTTGCGCAGGTACGTATAGATGATCGGAACCACAAACAAGGTGGAGACTGTGGCGAACATCAGTCCGCCGATAACGGCTCGCCCGAGGGGCGCATTCTGCTCGCCGCCTTCTCCCAGCCCGAGGGACATGGGAAGCATGCCGAGAATCATGGCAGTGGCGGTCATCAGCACCGGCCGGATGCGGGCGTGGCCTGCCGAGAGCATGGCCTCCCGGGCCGCCGGCACGAAAGTCCGCTCGTCGTTGGCGAAGGTGACCATCAGGATGCTGTTGGCAGTAGCCACGCCGATGCACATAATGGCGCCCATCAAGGAGGGGACGCTCAGCGTGGTGCCGGTGACGAACAACATCCAGAGAATGCCGGCCATGGCACCCGGCAGCGCCGTCAGGATGATGAAGGGGTCCACCCACGACTGGAAGTTGACGGTCATCAGCAGGTAGACCAGGACCACCGCGAAGGCCAAGCCCAATCCGAGCCGGAAAAACGAAGATTGCATGGTTTCGATCTGTCCGCGCAGATCCAAGGTGGTGCCGCGCGGCAAATGGGCTTCTTCGTCGCGCATTAGCTTTTGCACCTCCGCTCCCACGCCACCCAGATCGCGGCGGCTCACGTTGGCATAGACGTCGAACACGGGCCAAACATTATAGTGATTGACGATCACCGGGGTGTAGCCCCTGTTGACGCTGACCAGATTCGAGAGGAATTGCGTGCTGCCCGCCATGGCCCCGGGGTTGCCGTAGGCTTGGGAGGACCCGCTGGGGGAAGCTCCCACGAAAGCATTCGAAGCGGCAGCCGAGCCACCCAGGGAGCCCGGAGTGGTCGTATTCACAGCGTTGGTAGCCACGGAAACGGGCGTTCGCAGCAAGGCATCGAGGGTGTCCACCTTGTATTGAGGCGTCTGTATGCCCACGTTGTAGTTGACGCCGTTGGCCCAGTTGACCCAATAATTCGGGGCGATGGCGCCGTTGCCGCTGAGCGAGATGAGCATGCTGGTGGTGACGTCGCGCTGGGTCAAACCCAACTGGGAAGCCTTGACGCGATCTACGTTGAGGCGGATTTCCGGCTGATCGATCACCTGGTGCACGTGAACGTCGGCCGCCCCCGGGATGCAGGCAATCTGCTGCGCGAGCTTCTGCGCAATCTTATAGTTGGCGTCGGCGTCGCGCCCCACCACCTGCAAATCGATGGGGGCCGGCAACCCGAAGTTCAAAATCTGGCTGGTGATATTCGCCGGTTGAAAGAAGAACGAGGTATCGGGGAATTTTTCCCGCAGGCGTTTCCGGAGCATGACTTCGTAGTCGCGGGTAGGGCTGTGTTTTTCCTTCTTGAGCGAAATGAGGATTTCGCCGTCCGCGCTGGAGATGGTGGAAACGTCACCCTGCGCGAGGCTGGCCCAACTGTTGGGGACGCCGATGTTATCGATGATGGTATCCATCTCATCGGCGGGGATGGCCTCGCGGATCTCGCGCTCGATGGCGGAGAACCGGACTTCGGTTTGTTCGATACGGGTGCCTGCCGGGGTGCGCGCGTGGAGGCGCATCTGGCCGGAATCCACATTGGGGAAGAAATCCCTGCCCACGAGCAGGGCCAAGCCCAGCGAGGCGAGGGAAACGGCCAAGAACGCGGTGAGCACCCGGGCGCGATGCCGCAGGGACCAATCGAGCAGACCAACATAGCGGAAGCGGAGGCTTTCGAACACGGCATTAAACAAATAGTGGACGCGCCAGAATATCCCCTTGCCGACGTGACTCCCCTCCTGGTACAAATCGACCTCCGATTTAAGGAGAAAGTGCGCCATAGTGGGCACCAGCGTACGCGAGAGCAGATAGGACGCAAGCATGGCGAAGACCACGGCCATCGCCAGAGGCGTAAACAGGAACCGGGCGGTTCCCGTGAGCAGCAGCACGGGGACGAACACGATGCAGATGGCCAGGGTGGAGACAAAAGTGGGAACGGCGATCTGGGCACCGCCATCGATGACGGCGCGGACGAGCGGCTTCCCCATCGCGATATTGCGGTGGGTATTTTCAATGGCCACGGTAGCATCGTCCACCAGGATGCCGACCGCCAGGGCCAGCCC
>Ga0075030_100003294_pt1 | contig 14681 bp, 12 predicted proteins | sample LitLauG_LLR_2012_FD_71393 | JGI IMG/M metagenome (GOLD analysis project Ga0075030, IMG submission 71393) | Freshwater sediment microbial communities from Pennsylvania, USA - Little Laurel Run_MetaG_LLR_2012 | ecosystem: Environmental > Aquatic > Freshwater > Creek > Sediment | place: USA... | reverse complement strand
GGCGTGGTGATGGCCCTCGCAGCGAATGTAGACAACTGGGAAGCTTATGTTGGGATGGTCATCGGCATCGCTGCCATCGCTTTGAGCGTGGTGCTGTTCTTCTGGTTGGGAGGTCCACTGGTGCGCCGTCTGGGACCGAGCGCGGTCGGTGCCATCAACAAAGTTTTCGGATTTCTGATCCTGGCGATCGCCGTCCAGCTGGTTTCGGACGGCATAGCCGATTTCAAGAGTTGAGTTCAAGCCCCACCCTTCACCCAAATCAACCTTCGCCCAGTTCTGCTGGAACCATTCTTCTCCAGCGTGCGTACCAAAGATGTGGCGCAGGTGCGCCCAAGAGGTGTTCCATGTCTCAGAGATCTCTGCTTCAGGCTTTGCAACTCCACAAAACTCTTTTGTGTTGTTTCTTCCTGGTCCCATTTTGCATGGCGAGCGACTGGCGCTATGAAGAGACACACACGGATGCCCGTGAGTTCGTCTCCGGCGGCTACGTGCATGTGCGCCTCAGCGTTGGGGACGTGCACATCAAGCGCGGCGATGCCGCAAGAATTCGTCTGGAGTACACGGTGAAGTCGCGCCGGGAGAACAATGTGAAGGAGGCGCACGTCGATTTCAACATTCGTGGAAATGACGCAACCGTCGAATTCTATGCTCCGACAGGCGGCAACACGCAATTTGATGTGGAGTTGGAAGTCCCAGCAAATACTCATCTCGACATACATCAGAAGGTCGGCGATTTGTCCGTCGACAGCGTCGAGGGCGACAAAGACCTGAACCTGGGAGTGGGCGACATCCGGGTTTCCAGCGGACGTTCCGGCTATCGACTGGTCAACGCGAGCACTGGCATCGGCGATGTCAATAGTGACGGCTACGGCGAGACTCGCGGTTGGCTCGGCAAGACGCTCAAGTATCACGGCGATGGGAAGTACGAACTGCGCGCCCACGTGGGCGTGGGAGATATCAAGTTGGAAGGGCAGTAGTCTGCGACTAAGAGAGCACTCCGCCCTCAGCTTTCAGCAGAGAACCGGCGACCGTTGGTGGATAATCGACTGCCTGTTCCATTTTCCGAACAAAGACCGCTTTCTCATTCGCGCGACGCCGATCGTGCTAGGGTGGGTCCCGCCAAGGGGCTAATCCCCGTCTCGAGGTCGCCATGTCGTCTTCCCAAAAATCGGACAGCACCGATTCGCTTGTTAAGGAAGCGGTCCCTAGTAAAGACAAAAGGAAACTGGAACCTGCAACGACTTTCGATCAAGTCTTGAAGGATGAACTCCACCGAATCAACAACTCACGCCGATTGCGCGACGCCGCTTGTGCGGAGGGCGAGGAAAGGGTTGGTGAAGCGCATGAGGACAACTTGATCGGGCTGGCTTTCTCCGGTGGCGGCATTCGTAGCGCGACCTTCAATCTCGGGATTCTGCAGGCACTGGCCCAGCATCAACTGCTCCGCAAGTTCGATTACCTCTCTACGGTGTCGGGCGGCGGTTACATCGGTTCCTGGCTCGCGGCATTCACCAAGCGCCGCACCGACCCCCCGCAGGGGGCGACGTGGCCCAAAGGTTCTTTTGCCGACATCGAGGCGGCTCTGACGCCTTCGAGATATGAACCAGATAAGCGGAGCGAGCCCCCGGTCGTGCACTCCTTGCGACTGTACAGCAACTATCTGACACCACACGCCGGGCTGATTTCAGGAGACACCTGGGCCATGGTGGGAACGTGGATGCGCAACACGATCTTGAATCAGACCATCTTTGGGATGGTCTTTGTATGTCTGCTGGTGCTGTGCCAGGCTCTGATCCTGCGGCTGATTCGGGCGACCGAAGACCAGAATGATTTCGCGCTGCTCATCGCCGGCGGAGTGTTTCTGTCAGTGGCGTGCATATCGATGGCGATTCAAGTAGTAGCGGAAGTCCTTCCGAGCGAGCTTCTGCAGAATTGGTTTCAGCGAATCAAGATTACGGCAACAGTGATGCTGCCCTTTGTGCTGGCATGTGTGTTGCTGAATTCTGCCCTGTGGGAGCGAACCGACCTTGGGGATGCAGCCCTGTTCTGGTGGGCGCTTTTCGGAGCGGGTTTTTATTTTGTGGTTTGGGGAATTGTTGCTCTCATGGCTCTGGCACGCCGATCGCGGCGCAAGGGACAAGGACAACCGCCGAAGCCCAGGGTTTCGCTTGGCGTTCTTGTGTCGTGTTCGCCAGTGGCGGGCGCAGTGGGAGGCTGTCTCTTTTGCGCGTACATCTTACTTTTGCGCAACCTGCCTGACTGGGCTGGCGCGGACTGGATCGTTCTGGTTTTCGGCAGTGGCGTGTTGATGGCAGTCATGTTGTTGGTTGGTGTTTTCCACATTGGACTCGTGGGCCGCGGTTCGATGGATGTGGTGCGGGAATGGTGGGCGCGGCTGGGAGGGTACCTGAGCATGCTCACCTTCGGATGGCTCCTGCTGGCGGCCACTTGTGTTTTTGCGCCGCTCGGAGTCCGTTGGGCGATCTTCCACTTTCCCAAGACTTCCATCAGTGCAGCGGTGCTCTGGGTGATCCATAACATTCTCGGAGTTGCCGCAGCCGACAGCGCAAAGACTAGCGGAAAGGCCAACGACCCCAATGTCAAGAAGGCAGAAGTCCGAGACGCGGCTGATGACGGTACAGGATCGGCGATCAAAAGCGCACTTGCGTCGCCGAAAGTCCTGAATCTCCTGGCGAAGGTCGCTCCTTACGTTTTTCTCGTGGGCCTGATCTTGCTCGTGAGCACTGTGGTGCACGTGGCTACAGGGCTCTGGTTTGATGAACAAGCCGTCGAACAGACCGCCGCGAAGGTCTGGCATTTTCGAAATGGTTTGGACTGGCCTGCGATACAAAATGCCTACTGGATGCTCCTCAATTCCGGATCAGTCGGTGGCCTGCTGCTGGTTGGTGGAATATTCCTCGTTGCGGGACTTTTTTTGTCCTGGCGAGTTGATGTCAACGAGTTTTCGCTGCACCATTTCTACCGGAACCGGCTCGTGAGATGCTATCTGGGTGCCTCGAATCCCCTGCGGAGGGCGGAACCCTTCACCGGATTCGACCCTGACGACGACCTTTCGTTGTGCTCACTGGACAAGAACTACCCAGGCCCTTATCCGATCCTGAGTGCGGCGTTGAATATCACCGGCGGCGAGGAACTGGGCTATGCGACGCGAAGAGCGAAATCATTCGCGTTTACTCCGCTGTACTGTGGCTATGAACTCGGGACTGCCGGAGAGGGTGAACAGCGATTTACACGCGATCACTGCTTCGAGCCCAGCTACTCGAAAACAGAACACGGACGATCGGTCGGTGGTGTCGGCAAGTTCCCAGCAGAATGCGGAATCTCGCTCGGGACTGCCATGGCGATCTCAGGGGCGGCTGCGAGTCCGAACATGGGCTATCACACCAGCCCGGCAACGGCATTCTTTATGGCCCTGTTCGACGTTCGACTGGGTTGGTGGATGGGCAACTCGCGCAAAGCAGAAGCTTGGGCAAGCGCCGGTCCAGCCCTGGGACTCGGCTATCTGTTCTCGGAATTACTTGCGCAGAGCGATCAGAAGAAGAAATACGTATATCTCTCCGATGGTGGACACTTTGAGAATCTGGCCGTGTACGAGCTCATCCGGCGTCGCTGCCGGCTGATTGTGGCATGTGATGGGGATGCGGATTCGGCCTACCAATTCACCGATCTGCTGAGTTTGATTGAGAAGGCGCGCACCGACTTCGGAGTGCGGATCGAGATCGATTACGCTTCGATCCGTCCTCCTGCGGGCAGCCGCGAGTCTCCCAAGAATTTTGCCGTAGGAAAGATTTATTACAACGGCAACGATGTTGGAATTCTGATCCTAGTGAAGGCAAGCATGCCACAGAGAGCCTCAGTGGTCGCCAACCCCTCGGTTCGAAAACTGCCGGACGACGTATGGAGATATTGTGATCAGCACTCCACATTCCCCCATCAGACGACAGCTGATCAGTGGTTCGATGAATTGCAGTTCGAAAGCTACCGGGCGTTGGGCGAATACATTGGGTGCCTGGCCGCATCGCACATCCGGAAAGCAGTCGAAGATGCATTGGCGCATCCGAGGTTGCCTTGGAGGTCCGCTCCCGCCGGAAAACGGTAGAAGCTGTTATTGATCTCAACCGTATCGAATCGCTCGGCGTACCAGCGAAGCTTTTTGGGCCGCATGTCAGCGGGATAGAGAGGGCCGATCCAGTGCTTGTAGTGCCATGCTGACGTACCGACGTGAATGTCAGATTTCTGCCGGATCGTGCAAAGGATTTTGGCGGCGATGGCGCAATCACGCGGACTCGCGGTGTTTGGTGACGCGAGGGAGCAGGATCAGGATCAAACCGTAGAACAGAAGCGAGACCACCAGTGAGGCGGCGTTCCCGAAGCGCAGGTCTTCCACGAGGAGTTTGAGCGTGCCTAGCGCGACGGCCGCGTAAGCGAGCCATGCAAGTTCAACCCGCTTCTGGCGTGAGCCGAGGAAGCCAAGTGCCAGAGCGAGGGCACAGATCACCACCGTTCGAATCACCGAGAGGCTCGATGCGGCTAACTCGAAATGCCGGGAAGCGAGTGCCACAATCGCAGCAATTGCGAGGGCAGCGCCGGTGAAGCCAACGATAGCAGCGGGTGTCACCCACAGCAGACGGCGACGGCCTTGATCCTGTTGAGTGGACGCACCAATCCCATAGCACAAGGCGGCGGTTACGGCGACAATCCAGACTCGCCAATCAGGAACACCCGGAACATTTTCGGCGAAAGCATCAGCAGCGTACGCCGGAAGAGTCGAGACGGCGGCCGCGGCGGCCAGGTAGAACGAGGCGTGCATCCCGAGGCTGAGCTTGCGGGTGCGAGTGTACACGAATGTCGTGGCGGCCGAGGCAGCACACAGAAACGGGATCTGAAGATTCGACGGGAATAGTAGAAAGCTTCCCGCGAGAAGGAGCGCTGCCGCCCATGTGGCGAAGATGCGGCGATTGCGAGCCTGGGCGTGATCAGCGAAGCGAGACAACGTTCCCCAGTAACAAACTGCAGCCAGCAGGATGAAAGTAGCGCCCAGGGGCTGCGCGATGGAACCGTGAGTTGCGCGCAGAACACCGTAGGATGCGAGCGTAAACGCAATCACCGCCTGGCCGATCTCGAAGACTGTGATCGGATGGCGCACTGCGAAGCTGCGAACTCCGATGCTTGCCGCGTAGATCGCCAAAAGCAGGAAGCACAGAGTCGCGATCGTGCCGGACGTGGCGGGATGGTATCCCTCAGGAATCGTGTCCGCTGCCAGGACGAATACGAGTAGCCAGATTGCGAAGTCCGCAGCCAGCGCGGGAATCGCCCTCAGCGTAAGGCGGTGTCCCAGGCAGGCGGCAGTCTCGGTAACAAGCGCAACGGCCAGCAGCGCAACCGTGAGCGGAACGAGTTCGTGGGTTTCGATAATGAGTGCCAGCGCGGTGATGACGGATGCTAGCGTCGCCACCCATGGAATCGCTTGCAGGTCTCTTCGCCAGGCCAGCGCGATGGTGAGCACAACGAACGCGACGGTCACGGCAGCCGCGAATGCCGGCGAAAGAACCTGGAAACGAACCGTGGATTCCCAGAGCAGAGGGGAGAGAATCAGCGCGGACGTAACACCGTAAGTGATGCTGGCAAAACGGCTCGTAGCGTGAATGCGGACCGCCCAAACCATCCAGAAGCAGGCATACAGAATCGCGATGAAGAGCACCGGCAATTTCGGGACGGAGCTTGATTCGGCGATCGCTCTCAGCAGGTATGCGCCTGCGATGCCGAGAACAGCTTTGCCGAGGATCGGTACCACCCCAGAGGGTGTTTCGAGTGGAGGGAATCCCCGCCAGGTGGCGGGAGGACGCGGGCGCTGCAGAGGGGTTGCTGATAAGCGAGTGTCCGACGCGGGCGGGTTGTCGGCCGGGTAGGGATCCTTCGACTCGGCAAGTGCTTCACTTCGTGCTGCACTTGCTGCGCTCAGGATGACAGGCCGTGCTTCCAGAGTGGCGACCCGGTGCTCGAGTTCGAGCAGGCGCTCACGGAGTTGTTCCAGCGCCAACGCGATGTTGTCGACAGCTTGCGGCATGTGCAGTTCCGCATCTGCCCCGAAGGGCTAGCTGATTCCGTGAGCCGGAGCTGTACCGGAGGCGGAGATGGCTCGCGCGTCCGGCCAGGGCGGCAGGAGTTTTACCAAGACCCAGAGAATGCCAAAGGGAAGAAGCATTAGCACGATCGCGGTCAGCAATCCTTCGCGCGTGGCGAAGGCCATCTTGTACGTGGTGTATCCGAGAAAGCTCTTCGAGAAGAGCTGTCCGCCGATCACGACGTTCCAACGCATTGCAAAGATGCCGATCACGGTGAGACTCCCGGCAAGCGCATAGATCCGCTTGCGAGCAATTTCGGTGAGCTTCAGGAGCTGAGTGAGGCCGAGCAGTGCGATCGGCGTCACTGTGCCCAGGAGAATCTGCACGATTACCTGCGACGTCCACAGACGCGTGTGCACCATGAAATCGAGGCTGCGGAAGGATTCGTCGGCCTCGTAGATGCGCTGGATCAGGTCGAGCATCTCCAGGCTGAAGTCGATGATGAAGGTGTACATCAAATACTGAGCGATTTTGTCGAGGCAGCGGATGTCGATGTCGCGCCCGCGCAGCCGCGACGAGAGCATGTAGAGCAACATCACCGCCGCGATGCCGGAGACCATAGCCGAGAAAATGAAGACTATGGGCATCAACGGGCTCGACCACCACGGGTTCGCCTTCACAGAGCCGAAGATGAAGCCGACGTATCCGTGAAGCATGAAGGCGGAAGGAATACCGATAAGAGTGATGATGAAGCCGATGCGATCATCGATTCGGAGTGAGCGTGCGCTGATGTTGCTGGAACCGAAAGTCAGGAATCGGTAGATCAGGCGCGCAACGCCTCGCGAACTCTGCGACTTCAAGACGATGTCGCGGCGATAGTCGAGCCAGATTTCGAGCAGGAGAACCGCCATCAAGTACCAGAGATAGACGAAGCCGAACATGGCCATGGCGGACGAGCGGTGCGGTGTCAGATACATCTCGAGAGAACGCTCGGGATGTCCGAGATGCAGTTGCAGCGGGAGGGGCGCGACCAGAAGGAACGCAAGAGCGGTGAGCAGAGCGAGGCGGTAGGTCGGCTTGACGGCCTCGACGCGGAAGACACGCTCCAGGGATGCGAGGATGAAGGCACCCGCCACCAGTCCCGTGATGAAGGGATAAAGAACGATGAGGACGCTCCATTGGAGCTCGACTTCGTTTGGGTACATGAAGCCTTCGACTGGAATTTGCAACGAGCCTCCTTCTGTCTTCCCTCAGCGGCTAAAGCCGCACGCGTTTCGCCGCACTTGCGGCGCGGCTTGAAGCCGCTCCCTTTTCAAGACGAACTTCACAATCCGGCCTACCGAACCGAACCGTCCATACCGTTGTAGAAAACCTTTGCGCCTGTGGCCATATGCGGCTTCAGGACCTGCACGCTGTGTGTGCGCAGGAACTCATGAATCGGATCTTTGGGATTCTTGAGATCTGCGAGTTGACGCGCGCCGGTCGGACAGACTTCGCAGCAGGCCGTCGTCAATCCTTTAGTAATGCGGTGATAGCATAGCGAGCATTTCTCCGCCGTGTTGGTCCTGGGATTGATGAAGCGGCAACCGTACGGGCATGCCTGCACACAGTAGCGGCAACCGAGGCAGTAGTTCTTGTCGACCAGAACCACGCCATCGGGAGAGACGAAGGTCGCGCCAACGGGGCAGACCTGGGTGCAGGGGGAGTCCGCGCAGTGGTTACACAGTTTGGGCACGAAGAAGTTCTTGCCGTCGCTGATCTCGTTCGGCGGGAATCCCTGCTTGCCACCATCGGGGGATTCGACTTCGGGACGTTCGATCTTGTAGTCAGTGACGTGGTAGCGCTCGATCCAGGTGCGGAAGTAGCCGTCGGGAACGTCGTTCTCTTCGGAGCAGGCGCGAACGCAACTGCCGCAACCGATGCACTTGGGAATGTCGATCAGCATGCCCCACCAGTGTTCGGTGAGTTTGTAGTTGGGTGCGGCCTCAGGACTGCCAGCCTGGACATATTTCCAGGCGACGGCAGCTGCAGGCAGCAAGATGAGGAGGCGGCGGCGAGTGATGTCCATTACTTCTTGCCTCCTGCGGGTTTGCTGTTCGCGGCTTTGGTTTCTTTCTCATCCTCGATCTTGGGCCGATGTGGTTTGTGACAGGTGTTGCAGGCGAGACCTCCGGAATGATCGGCGGAGACGACCTGCGGGAATCCCTTGGGCTTGGCGCTATTGGCCTCGTGACAGCGGGCGCAAATGACGGCGGTGTCGGGCAGCTGTGGCTTCACCGAAGCCGGATCGTCAGCGTGTTTGCCTTGTGCTCCGTGGCAAGCTTCGCAGGGAACGTTGGCATGGCGGCCTAGTTTCTTCTGGTCTACCACGTCGGAGTGGCAACCTTCGCATACATCGTGGCCGGCGAAGGCCGGCGTGCGCGCGGCGATCTCGCCGATGGCGGCGCCGCGGTAGTGGCCGTATTCGCCGAAGCTCTTGGGGACGACAGCAGCGCGCAGCAAGACGAAGACCGCCAGGAGGATTGCAATAACTACGGCGAGACGGATGAGATGTTCGGTGTCCTTGAACACGGTTGCTTTCCCTGCGTCTGGCGGTGCCAAGCGCGAAAAGGCGCAGTGATCTTGGATACCGTGTATCTGTTTGGGGAACGATGAGCGGGATCACAGGAGGGCGTGATGGGGGTCACGAGACTGGGATTGGTCCACGAGTGCGGAGGTCGCGGACTACTGTCGTTTGGGACGAATCTCAGATTTGGGCGGCTTGCGAGCAGCGTGACGGAGGTGTAGTACCTCGACCATTTGCGTATCGTCGTGGACTTGGTAGTAGACCAGGATTGGGCTGTGAAGCAGTTTGCGGACCTGTCGGCGTTTTCGGATTACGCCACCCATGCGCGGGAAGCGGGCAAGCATGTCAATGTGATCGAGCAGGGAATTGCCCAAAACGGGAGGCGGCCACAGCGTCGTCCTCGGCGATGTGGCCGATGATTTCGGCGAGATCGTTCAGCGCCTTTTGCGTATAGAGGAGGCGGTAGTCCACTTGGGCAAGAGTTCGCGGGCCTTCTCCGCGGGCACGACTCGGCCAGCTTCAGCATCCCGGATGCCTTCGTCGATGGCGGCGAGGGTCTCCTCATCTTCGTCATCGACGATGGGAGCGGGATTTTCGAGATCGAATCTCTTTGCCTTCGCCATGAGGCTATCGTAGTCCGGAACGGTGGCCGAGGCAACGGGATTCCTTCCCCGCCTCCGTTGGCTTCCACCCTGCCCAAAAAACGCGAGACGATGGCACCTGGGCGGGAATTCCGCTCAGCGTGTCCGAGCGATGTTACGTTCGAGCGATGCCCGCAGGCTTTCAATTTCGGCAGCCGAAAGATTTCTCTTCGGAACGATATGGAACACCTGCGGATTCGAATACAGGAGGAAAGACTTACCGTCTTCAATGAATTTGTGGAAGTGGGCCCAGCGAATCTCCGATGAAAACGTGGTGCCCTGAAACCGCAAGCCACTCTCATCTACCCCAAGGGAGAGTCTCCCCTGCAGGCCGGTCGTCCTCGCGTAAAGCCTCCTCCGCTCCCACCCGGTCAGCAATGGTAAAGAGACAAAGAGCGCACAGAAACCTGCAGCTGGGACCACACGCCAAGAGAAACCCTGTTGCGCAACGGCATGAAAGAGGAACGCCAGACCGCCGACGCCGAACAAAGGAAGTACGAGCCGACTCCAGCGTATTATTCGCATCGGCGAGTTTTTTACGGCGAGGCGTTGAGCGTTTGCGAAGTCTTCTTCGGAGATCTCATATTCAATGTTCATCAAACCTTCCGCAAAATCTCCGCAACAAGTGAGTCCCGCTCGACTACTTCAGCGTGACTAACTTCTCCACCAACTCCGAATAATCCTTCTTCTCGATGCCATGCACCTGCTTGTTGTACTCGTCCACTTTCGACGAGTAGTTCATCGAGCAGAATTTGGGGCCGCACATAGAGCAGAACGCGGCTTCTTTGTAGTAGTCATCCGGCAGGGTTTCATCGTGCATGGCGCGGGCGGTTTCGGGGTCGAGCGACAGCGCGAATTGTTTTTCCCAGTCGAACTTATAGCGGGCATAGCTCAGTGCATCGTCGCGGTCGCGGGCGCCGGGACGTCCGCGGGCGATGTCGGCGGCGTGGGCTGAGATCTTGTAGGCGATGATGCCGTCTTTCACGTCTTTCTCGTTGGGCAGGCCGAGGTGTTCTTTTGGAGTGACGTAACAGAGCATGGCGGCGCCGTACCACCCGATCATCGCTGCGCCGATCGCTGACGTGATGTGGTCGTACCCGGGAGCGATGTCGGTGACGAGTGGCCCTAGCGTGTAGAACGGGGCCTCGTAGCAGAGTTCGACTTCTTTCTCCACCTGCTCTTTGATTTTGTCCATCGAAACGTGGCCGGGACCTTCGATCATGACCTGCACGTCTTCCTGCCAGGCCTTCTTCGTGAGTTCGCCCAAAGTCTTGAGTTCGGCGAACTGGGCTTCGTCGCTGGCATCGGCGACGCAGCCGGGGCGGAGTCCGTCTCCTAACGAGAAACTCACGTCGTACTTCTTGAAAATCTTGACGATGTCGTCAAAGCGCTCGTAGAGGAAATTCTGTTTGTGGTTGTAGGCCATCCACTGCGCGAGGATCGCGCCGCCGCGGCTCACGATGCCGGTGATGCGCTTGGAAATCAGCGGCAGGTACTGGATGAGCACACCGGCGTGGATGGTCATGTAATCGACGCCTTGGGCCGCCTGCTCTTCGATCACTTCCAACATCACTTCCGCATTCAGATCTTCGACGCGCTTTACGCGGGCGATGGCTTCATAGATCGGGACGGTTCCGATTGGGACGGGCGCGTGGCGCAGAATGGCTTCGCGGATTTCGTGAATGTTGCCGCCGGTCGACAGATCCATGACCGTGTCGGCGCCGTAGTGGACGGCGGTGTGAAGCTTCTTCAGTTCTTCGTTGATCTCAGAGGTCACGGCGGAATTGCCGATGTTGGCGTTGATCTTGCAGAGGCTGGCCACGCCGATCGCCATGGGTTCGAGCTCGGGATGGTTGATGTTGGCGGGGATGATCATGCGTCCGCGGGCGACTTCGTCGCGAACGAGGTCAGGCGTGAGCTTCTCTTTGTGCGCGACGAAGGACATTTCTTCGGTGATGACGCCCTGGCGCGCGTAGTGCATCTGGGAGAAGTTGCCGTCGGTGGTCCGCTGCTTGCGCTGTGCGATCCATTCCGCGCGCGGTTTGGGGACGGTGTAGCCGTTGCCATTCGAGCCATTCGTAGAAGTCATGACCAGGCCAACCTCCGTAGGAGTCTATGAATTCCGATTATAGACGCGTTGTTACGGAGGGCGCAGGTTGCGTTCCGCAACTCGAACGAAAAAGACTGAACCACAGAGGGCACAGGGGTTCACAGTGGCCCTTTCAGATCTCCTGACCGAATTGGAGGATGTAGCCATTGTTGACCGTTTGCTGATTCGCCAAGGGCCAGCTTAGAATTCATCCGGTTCGTCTTCGTCCAGGAGAATTCGGTCATGCGCTTTTCCCGTCTGGTACTCGTCCTGATGCTGCTTTGTGCTTTCAGTTTCTCGCAATCTTCCTCAACCGCCAAGCCCGGACCGGGCTTTAGCATCGACACGATCGACAAAAGCGTTGACCCTTGCGTTGACTTTTATGAGTACGCCTGCGGCAATTGGCTCAAGACCTCGGAGATTCCTCCTGACCAGTCGCGGTGGGTGAGTTTCGTGGAATTGCATGAACGAAATATGGATATCGCGCGCGGGATTCTGGAAAAGGCGGCCCCAGGGGGAGGCGGGCGGAGCGCGATCGAGCAGAAGATCGGCGACCTGTATGGTTCGTGCATGGACGAGAAGACCGTCAATAGCCAGGGGATCGCGGCGTTGAAGCCGGAACTCGATCGGATTGACGCTGTTAAGGACAAACAGGCGTTGATCGACGAGATCGCGCACATTCATATGATCGGGGCGAATCCCTTGTTTGCGTTTTATTCATCGCCGGACTTGCATAACGCCGACCAGGTGATCGCATACATCGATCAGGGCGGGCTGACGGCGCCGGACCGCGATTATTACCTGAAAGACGACGAGAAGACGAAGGCAGTGCGGCAGCATTTTGTCGACTACATGACGGAAATCTTCAACCAAGTGTCGAAGGACGAAGGAAAGTATGAGAGCGACGCTGGGCAGAAGGCCGACACCGTGTTGCGCATCGAAACAGCGCTGGCCAAGGCGGAGATGGATCGGACGTCGCGACGAGACCCGAAGACTCGCGATCACAAGATGTCGCGCGATGAGGCGGTGTCGCTCGCCTCCAATTTCTATCTCGACCGGTACTTTCGAGACGTGAATGCCCGAACTTTGCGCAGTTGAATGTGGGGAATCCGGAATTCTTCAAGCAGATCAACGCGGTGCTGGAGACGGAGTCGTTGGATTCGCTGAAGGTTTATGTGAAGTGGCATCTGCTGAATTCCTCGGCGCCATGGCTGTCGCAGCCGTATGTCGATGCGAACTTCAAGATGCAGCAGGCACTGACGGGGCAGAAGGAGATTCAGGCGCGCTGGAAGCGCTGTGTGAACCTGGTGGACCGGGAACTCGGCGAAGCGCTGGGACAGAAATATGTAGAGGTCACCTTTCCCCCGGAGAGCAAGGCGCGGATGCTGAAAATGGTCGACGCGCTCGAAAAGTCGCTTGCGGAAGACATACAGAATCTTTCATGGATGAGCGACGAAACCAAGAAGCAGGCGAAGATCAAACTCGATGCGATTCGAAACAAAATCGGGTATCCGGAAGTGTGGCGCGACTACAGTTCTGTCGAGATCAAATCGGGCGATCTGCTGGGCAACGTGCAGCGCGCCAATGAATTTGAAGCGAAACGACAGATCGCGAAGATCGGCAAGTCGGTCGATCGCAAGGAGTGGGGCATGACTCCGCCGACCGTGAATGCGTATTACAACCCGCCGTTCAATGAGATCGTGTTTCCGGCAGGCATTTTGCAGCCACCTTTTTTTGATCCGAAGCTGGATGATGCGGTGAACTTCGGTGGGATCGGGCTGGTGATTGGGCATGAATTAACGCATGGGTTCGACGATCAAGGGCGGAAATATGATCCGCAGGGGAACTTGCATGATTGGTGGACGGAGCAAGATGGGAAGGAGTTCGAGAAACGAGCGAGTTGTGTGGCGGACGAGTATTCCAGCTTTGTGGCCGTGGATGACATCAAACTGAATGGACGGCTCACTCTGGGCGAAAACACGGCGGATAATGGCGGAGCTCGCATTGCGCTCGCGGCGCTGGAGCACTTGGTCGCTGATGACAAGACCGGGAAGGAAGGGCAGAAGCAAGACGGCTACACGCCGGAGCAGCGGTTCTTTCTTGGATTTGGCCGGGTGTGGTGCGAGAAACAGCGTCCGGAGGTGGCGCGCATGCGGGTGTTGACCGATCCGCATTCGCCGGGGAAATATCGCGTGAACGGCGTCGTGCAGAACATGCCGGAGTTTCAGAAGGCATGGGGATGCAAGGCGGGGCAGTCGATGGTGGCGGAGAACGCGTGCCACGTGTGGTGAGAATCAGGCTGTCAGGTCTACTAGGCTTTTCTGCACCTGATCGGCAGTCTTGAGTGTGGCGAGGTTGGCGGAAAACAAAGTTCGTGCTGACATCAGCCCAACCATTTCGGCGCCGAGATTAACAACGTCGAGGGTCGCGCCGTCAGGAGAATTGGCGCCGACGGCAGCGATTCTGGCTGCGGCAGTTTCCAGTTGAGCGTCGGCCTGAGCCAAGCCTTGAAGGGCGATCGAGGAGACATCCATGGGGATTGCATCGGCAAATCTTCGTGTAGGGTTAGTTAGCGCGATGCAGAAGAGGGAGACGAGGGTAATCAGTCACTGGTTACCGGCCGCTCCCTCAAGCGCGTAAGCGTGCTTCGATCTCGATCAGCAGAAATCTCCACTTCCGGCAAAACCAGCCGGGAATGGGGCACCCGGGCTCAGAGCGAATGGTAACTTGGCACGGCCAGCTTGGCACCAGTCTTGCATGCTTCGTCGAGGACGCGAATCACGTCTGCGAATGGGACTGCGTCGCTCGCCTCTACCTGCACGACTTGGTCCCGGCCGCGCACTAGATTTTTCAGAGTGCCTTCTAACTCCGACCACACAATCGTTTTCCCGTTCACCATCAGTTGCGAGGCTTCTGCCTGCCTCGATATACGCACATCGATTGCTCCGCTTTTCTGCGGGACAATTTCTACATTAATGCCTTGCGGGAGAACCAGACCAGCGTGGCTGTGGGATTCCGGTTGCGAGGTGAGAAGGACCGCATTTTCGAACTGCGCGGAGCGGGCCGGGCCCAGCGCTGTTCTAAGCGAGGAGAATGTCGAGTGAGCGTCGGCTTTGATGTAGAGTCTGGCGTCGCGCAGATGCGGAGTCGCTTCCATCTTTTCGAGCAGTTGCTCGGGTGTGACGGGTTTTACTCCGAAGTAGAGTCGGCCGTCGGCGGTTACGGCTACGATCCAGGCGTTCGCGTTGTCGGCATCCGGATAGCTGACGGCATTTCTTGTTTGTGCCATCTGCACGCTG
>Ga0075030_100003291_pt1 | contig 14687 bp, 9 predicted proteins | sample LitLauG_LLR_2012_FD_71393 | JGI IMG/M metagenome (GOLD analysis project Ga0075030, IMG submission 71393) | Freshwater sediment microbial communities from Pennsylvania, USA - Little Laurel Run_MetaG_LLR_2012 | ecosystem: Environmental > Aquatic > Freshwater > Creek > Sediment | place: USA... | reverse complement strand
TTGTCCATTGAAAACGAAGCGCCTCGTGGTCGGACAGATCACGATCTGTCGAGGATGTTGTTGCGGGAACGTCGAGCGTGGTTTGCCCGAAGTTCCGGTGGAATGGCTGAAGAGTGAATGGCGGAAGCGCGGTCTGCTAAAGCGAGTGCAGTTGACGATCAGCGGTTGCGTTGGGCCATGCGATGTGCCTAACGTCGTCGTGATTACAAGCTCATCGGGCACTGAGTGGTTGGGGAATATTGTCAAGTTCGACCATTACCGGAACCTGGTTGAGTGGGCTGTCCGGTGTCGGGATGCGGGCGAGATGTTGGCCCTGCCGCGTGAATTCCATCAATGCCGGATTAGCCCATTTCCCTCGTAGAGATTTGGGAAATCGGTGGGGAGCTGTCGACAGCCATCCACACAGGAGGTTCTCTGAACGCGCAGAAGGGCGCCACAACGAACATTGCGATATCCACACAGATCAAAGCTTCCGTGGATTCGAGTATTCCTATTGGAGGCGCAAAGGAGTGACCTAGTGGTATCAATCTTCAAGAAGAGTCAGAATCAGAACATGAGAGCGAGCCGTACGGAGGGGATCATTCGGCTGCTATTGATCATTCTGTGGGCAGTGGTCGTCGTGGTGTTGGGTTTTTACTCGGGTTTTGCCTATCACCACCACTAGTCTGGCGGTCAGTAAACACAAAACACTGGTGAGCTGTACAACCCGGAGAGATCGCTAGGTACGGCCAAAAAGAATCAGCCAAGCATCTGCGGTACCAAGAGTCTCGAATTCTCGTTAAGCATTGGCGTTACAGAGGTGCCCAATACATACCTGGCTAGGTACTCTCTCGTTGCGTTCGTTTCCTGATTTGGTATAGATTCAAACAAAGCTTCCATGGGGTAGCCGTCTTGCGCTCGATATCGAGGTGGATCGCGTGTCTATGTCTGCTGCTGACCTTCTGGTCGGCGATAGCATTCGCCGTGCATCAGCACTCGAACGCTACTGAGACGGCAAAGTGTACGGTCTGTATCGCCGCCCATTCCGCTTCCCCCAAGGCTACCTCTGCTCTGCTGAGGGCGAGGTTCGTTGCGGTATCCACCTTTCGGGCGGAACCAGTTGCAGCCAAGCAATGCCTCATAGCCTTCGCTCTGTGTGTCCGCCCGCCTCCAAGTGTCTAACGATCAGATTTTTGGTCCGACATAGGTCGGCTCGTATTCATGAGCCGTGTTTTGATCGCGTAGACCACAGTCTTCTGGAGGAATTCATGCTGGCTTTTTACAAGAAGTCGCTTCATGCGGCTTTTATGGTGTTTTTCTGTTTGGCACTGGGCTTTCACGCTTCCGCGCAGTCTGTTGGAAATTCTGGTTCCATCAACGGCACTGTAGTAGATCCTACGGGTGCGGTCGTCGCCAAAGCTAGGGTTGAAATCCACAACCCGGTGAGCGGATTTGATCGCTCTACCATTACAGACGCTTCTGGGAAGTTCGAGTTTACAAATATCCCCTTCAATCCTTATCACCTGGTGGTCACGGCGGAAGGCTTTGCCGCCACCGTGCAGGACGTGGAGCCTCGGTCGGCTGTGCCGGTCAGCGTTGCCATCAAACTGAAAGTGTCGGGGTCAACCACACAGGTAACGGTCGAGGCGGAAGGCGGAGATCTGATCGAGAACGACCCAACCTTTCACACTGACGTGGACAAGAATCTCTTCGACAAACTCCCACTGGAGAGTCAATCGTCGTCACTCAGTAATTTGGTAACACTGGCCACTCCTGGCATTTCGGCGGACTCGAATGGATTATTCCACGGTTTGGGCGAACACGCGGAAGCCTCGTTTTCGGTTGACGGTCAACCCATCACGGACCAGCAGAGCAAGATTTTTTCCAATCAGATTCCGCTGGACTCGATCCAATCGATGGAGGTGATCGCGGGGGCTCCCCCTGCAGAATATGGGGACAAGACCAGCGTCGTTATTAATGTGACCACGCGCTCAGGACAGGGTGTGACGACGCCGCACGGCACCGTCACCATGTCTTATGGTTCTTTCGGAACTTCGACCGCGGCAGCCGATCTCTCGTACGGCGGCCAGAACTGGGGAAACTTCATCTCGGTCAGCGGCTTGAACAGCGGGCGATTTTTGGATCCACCCGAGTTCGTCGTGCTGCACGACAAGGGTAATGAAGAGAATGTGTTTGACCGCGTGGATTACCAGATCAGTTCCGCGGATTCACTCCATTTGAACTTCGGCTACACGCGCTCCTGGTTCCAGACGCCGAATACCTTCGATTCCCAGAACGCGACGCCATGGAATTGTGTCGTAGTCTGCAACGGAGGCTTGGACCCTAATGGCAATGTCGTGGGGGCGGCGGATCAGCGTTCGCAAATCAAAACCTTCAACATCGCGCCATCCTGGACGCGGCTGCTCAGCTCTACCGCCGTTTTTACCCTGGGCGCCTTTGTTCGCCGGGACCAATTCAACTACTACCCCAGCGGCAATCCTTTTGCCGACCTCGGCCCCATCAACCTTCAGCGGGAAAGTATCGGACAGAATCGGAAGCTGACCAACGCCGGCTTGCGGTCGGATCTCTCGTATGTGAAAGGGATTCACAACATAAAGATCGGAGCGACCTACCAGCAGACGTTCCTAGATGAGCAAGACCGTCTCGGCATCGTCGATCCGACGTTCCTTCCCTCCCTCACAGATGCAAATGGAGCCCCTTGCTACAACAGCACAACGCACCAGGCCATCGATTCACCGTGTACAGATTTGTTCCCGTACGATCTCACGCAGCCGGGCGCGGGCAGCCTCTACACCTTCAACGGTCACACCGACGTCAAGGAGCTTTCCTTGTACGTGCGCGACAACATCACCAAGGGAAACTGGTCCTTGAATCTAGGCCTCCGCGGCGATTTCTACAATGGGCTTACCGCCCATAAGGAAGTTCAGCCTCGCCTCGGAGTCGCGTACAACGTAAAGAAGACGAATACCGTACTCCGCATCTCCTATGCGCGACTGCTGGAAACTCCCTTCAACGAAAATCTGGTGCTCTCCAGCACCGGGTGCGCGAATGCTGTGTTGAATCCGCTTCTTGGCTGTACGGTGCCAGGTGTAACGCCGTTCAATCCGGGCTTTCGCAATGAGTTCCACGCCGGCATTCAGCAAGCTTTCGGGCGCTATCTCGTTTTCTCGGGCGAGTACATCTGGAAGTACACACACAACGGCTACGACTTCAGCATCCTGGGGAATACTCCGATCACGTTTCCGGTGGAATGGGAGCGGGCGAAGATACCCGGATATGCCGGTCGCGTCAGCGTACCAAATTTCCATGGATTCTCGGCACTGGCGGTCTTCTCCAGCGTGGCGGCACGGTTCTTTACGCCGCAGATTGGCGGAGCAGGCGCTGTTCCTTCGGTGGCGCTGGCGGGTGGATCCACGCCGTTTCGGATTGATCACGACGAGAAATTCAATCTGACGACTCACTTGCAGTACCAGCCGTGGAAGACCGGACCGTGGTTCGGATTCAACTGGCGTTACGACAGCGGTCTCGTCGCCGGGCAGACACCTTGCTACGGAGGCAACTGCGCACAAACTACGGTTGATTCAACCGGGGCTCCAGCGGTTGCGCTGACCGACTCGTTCGGAGTTCCACTAACGGCGGATCAGGAATTCGAATCTGGCCTGTTTTGCGGTTCGCAGCGCGCCACTCCAACGGTTGCCCTGCCCAACCCCTGCCCTCTATCGCAGTACGGATCCACTCTGTTAAATGTGCCTAAGCCGAACACGGAGAACGACGACAAGAACCCACCGCGTATCGCGGCGCGAAGCCTGTTCGACGTTTCCATCGGACATGACAACCTGTTCCGCGGGGATAAGTACAAGGTGAGTCTCCAACTCACGGCCATCAATATCACCAACAAATACGCTCTCTACAACTTCCTTTCCACGTTCAGCGGCACGCACTACGTTACGCCGCGTGCACTGACCGCGGAGATAGGATTCCACTTCTAGCCGACGTTCCCCCGTCGCGGAGGGCAGTAGGGTCCGAAAACCCTACTGCCCTTATCGCTGAATGCCGAGATTGACGGATACCGACGGTAGCAGCGGCTCCTGACAACTCGATTGGCTACAGACTACGCGAGCGTCCCATAGCCGTTCGGTTCATCCCTTGCGCGCTTTGTATTAACTATGGTTAACTATGGCATACAATCTGTGGTTAAGGCATTGTGGGCATGCGCGTATGAAGTTGACAGTCCTCTGGGGCATCGCTCTATTTGGAGCGCTAACCCTCTTTTCGGCACAAGCTCATGCGCAAGGAGAAACCACCAGTGCCATCGTGGGGCAAGTGTCAGATGCTGCCTATGCCGCGTTGCCAGGCGCGACGGTCACGATTACCAATTCGGAGACGGGTGCAACACGCAGAGCCAAGACCGATGGCGCGGGGCGCTTCGATTTCCCTCAACTAAAGCCCGGCAATTACTCGATTCGAGCCGAGGCCGAAGGCTTCGAGCTGAAGCAAATTGACGGCGTGTTCTCAGGCTTGGGCCAGAAGCGGACCGTCGAGTTCCACCTCAAAGTTGCGCAAGCTAGAGAGACTGTTGAAGTGAGTTCCGAGCCTCCGCTGATCAACCCGGAAGATGCCAATACTTCTACCAACCTGAATGCTCCCGCCTTGGAGGATTTGCCCAATCCCGGCGGAGACCTGACATACCCTCTCCAATTTGCGCCCGGTGCCCTCATCAACACGGCGGGCAGCGGCAACGATTTCGTGGGCGGCACCAACGGATACGGAAACGTGGAGTTTAACGGCCTGCCTGCTCTTTCCAACGGCTACATCGTGGACGGACTAGAGACTAATGATCCGCTCACAAACCTCAACAGTGGCCTCTCCACGAACTTGGTGCTGGGACTGAATTCGATCTCCGAGGTTACCGTCAACACTCTGTCCTACTCCGTGGACCAGGGCCGCTACGGGGCAGCTCAAGTGAACTACGTCACCAAGTCCGGCACCAACCAGTTTCACGGGAATCTCTACGAGCTATGGAATGGCGCTGTCCTGAACGCTGCGGACTATTTCACCAACGCGACGCCCGGTAATCACAAGCCCGGAGCGACCGTGAATCACTTCGGAGGCAGTCTGAGCGGCCCGATTCTGCACGACAAGCTGTTCTTCTTTTTCGACAGTGAATGGGTTCGGATTGCTTTGCCCATTGTCACCGCGACGACGGTTCCGACCCCGGCCTTCCGGCAATACGTCTTGCAGCAGCTCCCGCTCGGTGGCGCGGACTCAGTCACCGGATCGACCTATCCTGCGTCTCCGCAGTCGGTGCCGTTTTATCAAAAAATGTTCGCACTCTACGGAAACATCAGCGGATCGCCCCTCGTGGTTCTCGGTTGCCCGTTCGACGTCGGCGGAGGTCCACCCGCGATCACCAACGATGGAAATGGCTGTGCCAATCGCCAAAGCGTTTCGCATTCCAGCGATGACCACGAACAAGTACAGACCGTTCGCATCGACTACAACATCAACGAGAAAAACACTGCATGGTTTCGCTTTCAAGCCGATACCGGGCTGCAAGCGGCCTATACCGACCCGATCAATCCTCTGTTCGATTCTGTGTCTCCCCAGCCGCTCTACTCTTTCGCCGGCGGATACACCCACGTCTTCTCGCAGCATCTGGTGAACTACTTCAACCCGGCATTTTCGTGGTACGAAAGCCTCTTCGGTCCAGCGGATTTTCAGAAGACGCTTTCCGCATTCCCGATCGTGTTGCAGGGAAGCGGCGCCAATGCGCCTTTCACGCCCATCGGAGGACTCGACAACACTTGGGTTCAGGGAAGGCGCGCCTCTCGCTTCTTCATCAATGACAACTTGGCTTGGAGCCACGGCGCCCACGAGCTGCGATTCGGAACCAATACTCGCATCTTCCGCCTCAATGACTACGACTTCGGCGAGGGCTCGGTCCCGACTGTTTCTTACACCACGTTGCCACAATATATTTACGGAGTCGCATCGACCGCCACGAAAACTTTTCCTACATCCGCCAATGAGCCCTTCAACTTCCTCAATCTTGACCTCTACGCGCAAGATACTTGGAAGGTGACGCGCAAGCTGACCTGGACTTTTGGCTTGCGCGATACCTTCAACTCCAATCCTCTGAACCCGCATCAGCAAATCGCCCGGCTGCGTGGATCCTTCGCCTCCATCGCACACGACGTGAATCTGCCGTTGAATGAAGCGATTCAGACCGGCCTCGGCAATGTTTTTGCCTCCACGCCCCTCGCAATTCTGCAACCGCGTATGGCGATCGCATGGCAGGTCGAGCCGAAGACCGTGCTGCGCTCCGGCTTCGGCGTCTTCAGCGACATTCTGCCTGGCAGCGTCGCCGATTTGGTGGGTGTCAATCCGCCCTACGTCCAGACTTTCCAGGGAGGTCTTCTCGGCACAGTCGGTGGCATAGCCATTCCGCCGGGTGTCCCCAATAGCGCCGTCGACGCTACCGTGGCCGCGAATCAAAGATTCGCTGCAGGCTTTCCCACGGGCCAGATTTCCTGCGCTTCTCCGCTCGCTAACGCCGGCACATGTCTTCCTCCAGTCGCCATGACGGCCGTCCCCGACGGCACACTCCACGCGCCCTACTTCATGGAATGGAGCCTGGGAGTCGAGCATCAATTCGGAACCAACGCCAGTTTCCAGGCCCAATATGTCGGCACCCGCGCTGTGAACCAGCCCTACTTGTCGCAAGTGAACGGATATCAGACGGTGTGTTCCGGCTGTTTCGCCCCGTTCCCTTATCTGCAACCGACGGACGCGAGGTTCGGTGCGGTGACTCAGCTCTCCACGGGCGAGAACAGTCACTACAACGGCCTTCAGCTCACCGCCATGAAACGTCTCAGCCACGGTTTGCAGGGCCAGATCAACTACACCTGGAGCCGCTGCATGGATACTGTCTCGAACGGAGGATTTCTGCAGTTTTCCGCTGGAGGAATTCTCTCGCCCCTGCCTGGAGAACTGGCGCGCGACTATGGGCCTTGCGACTATGACATCCGGCACAATCTCAGTGCGCAGTACGTGTATCAATTGCCGATCAGATTGCGAAACCACAGGTTGGGATACGCGCTAAATGGCTGGCAGATTTCGGGCACAATGTTTTGGCACAGCGGGATCCCGTTCTCGGTTCTGAGCACGCCCTACTCTGGCAACGGAAATGGCATCGTGCAGGGGAGCGGTCCGCAGTTTGCCAGCGTCGTTCCCGGTGTTCCGCTCTATCAGCATCGTCCGATCCCGGGCGCCACGCAATCAGGGACCCGCCAGTGGCTGAATCCCGACGCCTTCGCGTCGGCCGTCGATCCGAGCACCGGGGAGTGCACTGGCGGAGACAGCCCTCAAAATTGCCAATTCGGAAACCTCGGCCGCAACGCCTTGCGCGGTCCTGATTTCCTCTGGAGCGACTTCTACTTAACAAAGTGGTTCCCTTTGACCGAGCATGTGAAACTACGGTTTGAGGGTCAATTTTTCAATGTCCTCAACCACCCGAACTTTGGGCTGCCAAGTATGGTGCTGGCCGGTATTCCAGGAAAGCCTTCCACGCAGACTGGCTTCGGGACGCTCACTTACACAACTGCTCCGCCGACCGGGTTGCTGGGAGTCGGATTGGGTGGCGATAGTAGTCCACGAATGATCGCCTTTCAGGCGCGTCTGGAGTTCTGATCGTGCCCCGGTGCGTCTCCACTATATATCGACAACTTCGTCGGTCGCGAGTGTTTGCTCCGAATTCGGTCTCCTCTTCGGGTCAAGCACATGGTAATGACCTCTGCCCTAACGGCAGAGGTCGGGCTGTTTTGGCTCAAGCCTGGAACATAAGTGGACCATCGTTGGACCATGGATCCTAATGTCGTGTGCTCGCACCTAAAAGCAAATTGCTGGCAACTGACTGGTAGGTCGAACCTTGGTGAAGAATCAGTGGGGACCAATCAAAATCACACACGGCCTTCACACGGCAGAGGCCGGCCGAAAATGACGCTTGATCGGACGCGAAGTGGGTGGAATTCGGAGCGTACAGCCAGCCAAGAGCGGTCGAAGTCATCTTGAAGCATTTGCGTACCGATCGCTCTTTGGAAGACTTGGCGTGTGATGGAAGATGCAGCGTTCGTCATTGGCGTGGTGAAGTTTAGCGCAGTATGGAGCAACGCCCCGACGGATTCGAAGAAATGTCTCAGCGGCGGCCAGCATGCCTACCGTCGGTGCGATGAAATAGATCCATAGGATTTGCCAATAACCTCCATAGGCGGCGGGGCCAAAGGTTCGCGCGGGGTTCATGCTCATTCCGGAGAGAGGCGTTTCAAACGTGATGTTCACGGCGTAGAGCGAACCCACAAAATAAGGCGCGTATCGCGCCAGCCTTTCGTGGTTCGTCACAAGCAGTACCGTGATCATCAGGATAAAAGAAATGGCTAGCTCCGCTGCGAAGGCGACGGCGGCACCATACACGCCCGGGGCGGTCATTGCATAACGCACCGTGCCATCCCCTGGAGCGCCTCTCAGTAAAAAGGTTGCGAGCGCAACGCCGATCGTTGCCCCGGAGAACTGTGCGACCCCGTAAAACAGCGCATCCCAAGGACGGAGTTTTCCCAGCCGGTAGAACGCGAACGTCATGGCGGGATTGATATGCCCGCCGGATTGCTTGCCCCATGGACTCATGATGAGCGCCATGAGGGTGGCGCCGACGGCCAATCCCATCAGCGCACGGCGGACGATGCCGCTGATGAAAAAATGCCTGACCGGAGAAGCTGGGTGTTGCAGTAGTGTGGCAAACGAGCAAATGCAAAACACGAAGAGACTCATTTCGCCGGCTTCCATCAGGTACTCGGGCCAGTGCAGACGCAAGCTGGCCGCGACACCTAAAGTGTCTTCTACGGATACGGCCCACGGATCGCCGAGTGGGTGAGTGTCGTTTACCGCCTCCTTCACTGCATTACCGTTGAACGTCGTCACGGTCGCGACCTCCAGTGCGATTCATCCATGCGTATCGCCGACGGCGGACAGGCTCTGCTCGACTAAGTGGCTGCCTGAAAGGGCGTCAGTGACGTCCTGCGTTGTGACAATCGCACTGGCGTAGTTTGGGAGATTCACGAGCGCGGCGTGCATGAATTCGTCTGAGTAATCGGCGGTTGCGTCCCTCACTAAAGTGACGTCGTAGCCGAGTTCCACGGCAAAACGCACGGTCGATTCGACGCATGTATGCGCGACAAGACCACCGACAATGAGCCTCTGGATGCCATGCCTTTTGAGTTGCATATCCAGATCGGTATTGGCAAAGCCACTGGAGCACCAATGCTCCTGGGCTACGATGTCTTCCGGTTGCGGGGCAAACTCGGCACGGAACTCGCCGCCCCACGTACCATATTCAAAGGTCTTTCGCGACCGGGCTGCTTTTTGAATTGGCGCAGCGTACTTCCAGGTCTCGTAGTCGCCGGGACGGTATCGATGATGCATCGCATAAAAGACTCGGACGCCTGCCTTTCGCGCGGCGGTTAGCAACTGCAACATGTGAGCGATGCAGTCATTCGCCTCGGCGATGGTTTTGATGCGATCCCACAGTTTGCCGCCCTCGGAAATGAAGTCGTTGTACGGATCGATGAGGAGAAGTGCCGTGATCTCGTTGTCAAACTTTAAGTCTGTCATGTTTTTTCTCCGTTCGACATTAAGCCGCACTCGCTACACGGGCGGAGCTACGGTTCCTCAGGGCATGACGTTCGATACTCTTCGCGAATAGAGGCGTTTCCTGCCGGTTATGAGCCTCTGAAATGGGCCTGCGGGCGGACTGAAAGACTTCCCGTGGAATGGCCTGTTTGGCCAAGGAGTCGAGAAGCTCTGGCGTGAAGGAGCTATGCACTTCATTGGTAAACTCGCAGGAGTTGCCATCGATCTTCTTCACGCTCAAGTCCCAGATCACGTCCACCTTTATCCTGCCAGTTGGCGTAAAGATGTCTGAGCTTGAAAACAGCCGCAAGTGATGCGGCTCGGCAATCTCCTCGACGTAATGCTGAACCATGGGGCTTCCGCCGAGAACTTCGACGTTGATGGACATACGCCGACCATCCGGCGCCGTAGTTGCGCCGGCAGAGACATGAGCCGGGGAGCAGGCTTGGTATTCCGATTCCGAAAGCCCAAAGCACCAGGTGGGAATATCCACGTCTTCAATGGGAGCGTGAATCGTAGCTGAAAAACTAGACTTCACTAGCGTGTTGTCTTCCGTATTTGTCTCCTCGGGAACTGCTGTCACTCGTGAAGCTTCGCCGCGGTCCACCGACGACACCTCGGCGTATGCAATGCCGGTGAGGTTCCCTTCTGCAAACAGCAGCGTCCTCCGGTTCGACCCATCGAGATTGGCGCTGTAGACCGAGCCGCCGAAGTCGGTAATGAACATTCGACCGCCCTTCAGGTCCAAAGCCAGGCCGATGCCTTCCATCAAATGGCTGAACAGGATCTCAGGTTCCTTGCGATTTTCGGCCTCAGCATCCATCGGTGCGCGGTTGACCGTGTTGCCACGCGGCGGGTCACCGCGGTCGGTCCAATACAGCATCCGATGAATCGGATCGAGATCCAGATCGATCGGCTCTGGAAGATTGTCATAAAGAAGTTCGACGTCTGCGCGATTGCTAGCCGACTGACCTTGCGGCAGTTGGATGTTGGCTCGACAAATTCGACCCAAACCCGTATGGTGACCGCCCTTCTGCGTCCAATAAAACTTGCCGCCGTCCGTGTCCACCGCAATGCCGACACACCATTTCGTCGGATCCGATCCGGGCCGCGAATCGCCCAGGCTTGTGTCCACAAGAGTTTCGATTTCTGACCCGTCCAGGTTTGCCCGCATCACGCGCATGCCTTCCCGATCCGACCAGTAAAGCTTGCCGCTCCTCTTCTCCAACTGAAGTTGCTTCGGCGTGAACGTGCCGCCAGGCGGAACGATGGTGATCATGTTCTTGCCATTGAGATCCGACCGCATGATCGAACCGTCATTCCGCTTGGGATCACCCATATTGGTCCAGTAGATGTGCCCAGCGGCGAGATCGAGCGCCAGGCCATCAGGCAACTTCCGGCCTTCGTTGATGATGGTTTTCAAATCGGAGCCGTCAGGGTTTGCGGACATTACGCGGCCGGCGCTGAGGTTCAAGAAGAAGAGCCTGCCGGATGTGGGTGCGTTTTTCGTTTCTGCGTCTATCGTTTCTTCTATCGAGGTGGAAGCTATCGCACTCATGGAACGAATCTCCTCGCTAACATGTCTATGTGGTCTCGACAAAGCGCCAAGCCGAGCACTTGCGCCCACCGAAGCCCGACGCCAATCTGGAGTCGATTCCCCAGACCGCCAATCCATACGTCCCAGTTCCTCAATCCAGTCCAACGCCGATTGGCGCGCCTGCTCAGCGCCGAACAACTTATCTACCGCGCGGATGAAAGCCGATAGCTCTTTTTCAGCCATGATGAGAAAGCCGCCAGTGAGCTGGTTGCAGCGCTCGGATTCCGCATCCGTTGACATTTCCCGCGTTTCAAGCATGACAACCTTTGAACCAGCCCATGCCGGTCAGCTGGCCTTCTTCGCCGCGTCGTCGTCCGCTAGCCCGAACTCGGTGAGGTAGCGGCCGAAGTTCAATTCGAAGTCGCTGCGAATTCCGTAACCGATACTACGGAGCTTGGTGCGGCGCGCCAGCGCATCGGGCCAGGCCAGCATTGGGAAGATCATTTCATTGCTCGACTGAAGCTCGGCAGCTGTCGGCATCCCGAAGCGATTGACCTGGGCCTTTGCCGTGGCCAGCGTCTTGCCACCGAATGAAGCCAGCCGCCTTGCGAGCGAATCGACGAACGAGTCGAGGTCTTTGTCTTCCAGCGTGCGGTTCACCCAGCCATAGCGCTCGGCGATATCGGCATCGAAATCGTCGGCAGTGAGCACGAATTCAAGTGCCCGCGAGCGACCGACCAAGCGCGGGAGCCATTCCAAGGCTCCGCCCCCCGGGATCAGTCCGACGCCGACCTCAGGGTTGCCGAATACCGCGTTTTGCCGGCTGGCGAAGCGCATGTCGCAGGCCAGTACAAACTCGTTACCAATCCCGCGGGTGCGCCCGCGAATCTTCGCGATACTCACGACTGGCGCGGATGAAAGGCGAAGCACAAAATCGCGCCAAAGGCCCAGCACGTCGGGACGCTCCACCGCTTTGGCTACGTCGAGATGCGCAATGAAAAAATCAGGATTCGCCGACTGGAACACTAGGACCTTCACGGACGGGTCCGCCTCAAGATCGGTCATTAGAGATCCCAATTCGACGATGGTTGAGGGAAAAAAGATGTTGATCGGCGGGTTGTCGAACGTAATTGTCCACCGGCCCGGATGGGTGCGGTCGATGTTGAACTGCGCCTGGCTGGCCTTGTTAGCAGCGTCGTTGTCGTGGACCTCATACGTCGGATTTGCCATATTCTTCCCTCCGTTTGCGTTTCGGATTTCGCTATCTAGTCGAGGCGAATACAGGAGAGCGCGGTGATCTGCACTCTCCTGTAGCAATGTGCGCACCAAGCCAGTCTTCGCCGCCATCAAGTTATGCGGCGGACCTTGCCACGCCCGACCGTAATGATCGGAAGCCTGCGCGAAGCTCTTCTGAAAAGAGCTTCGGCTGTTCCCAGGCCGCAAAGTGTCCGCCCTTAGGGAGCTTGTTGAAGTGAATCAGTTTGGGATACGCCCGCTCCGCCCAGCTCCGTGGAGCGGGATAGAGTTCGTCTGGGAAGACGCTAACAGCCACTGGGATGGAGACGCCCTTCACATTGAAGTACCCTCCCTTGCCCCAATACTCCCAATAGAGGCGAGCGCCAGAAAGTGCCGTGTTCGTCAACCATGTGATTGTGATGTTGTCGAGAATGTCGTCGCGGGTGAGGCCTTCGAATTTCCCCTCAAAGACGCGTGTGATCAGCTCGTAGCTGCGCGCATCGTGATCAAGAAAATAGGCCGCAAGGCCGACCGGGGAATCTGCGATTCCGTAAAGCGTCTGAGGGCGCAGCCCCATTTGGTACCCGTAGGCAATTCCTTTTTGATAAACAAACTGCAGGCGCTCGTAAGCGACCTTCTCATCGGCTGAGAGACCCGATGGCGCCGGCTTTCCAGAAAATGCCGCCTGGTCAATCTCGGCTGGAAAAATGCCAGGCATATTGGTGTGAATGCCGAGCAATTCGGGAGCCGCATGCACACCCATCAGGTCTACGATGACCGCACCCCAGTCGCCGCCTTGCGCCACAAATTTTGTGTATCCAAGACGCTTCATCAGCGTGACCCAGGCGCGCGCTATGTGGTCGGGGTCCCAGCCGGGCGTATTCGGCTTGCCGGAAAACCCATAGCCCGGCATCGACGGGATCACCACATCGAAAGCGTCCGACGCGCTTCCGCCGTGCGCGGTGGGATTGGTGAGTGGATCGATGATCTTCATCTGTTCGGTGATCGAGCCCGGCCATCCGTGCGTGACGATGAGCGGCAGCGCATTTTCATGCTTCGAACGGACGTGAATGAAGTGAATGTCCAGTCCGTCAATCTCAGTGATGAATTGCGGCAGGGCGTTGAGTCTTACCTCGATTTTGCGCCAGTCGTACTCAGTCGCCCAATAGCGAGCGAGCGCTTGAGTCGTCGCGAGTTGTACGCCTTGGGTTGTATCTGTGACCGTCTCTCGTTCCGGCCACCGCGTGTTATTGATGCGCCTGCGCAATTCGGTGAGATCCGCTTCTGGAAAACTCACCTTCGGAAATGGACGAATTGCACTGTTGTCAGTAGTTGGCATGCGGCTTTCTGGTGCGGCAATTGTTGTGGTCATGGTTCCTCCTCTGCGTTGATTTTGGAATTTGTAAACGCTGTGCGGATTCAGGCCGCTCCTTAACTGGCGACTCGGCGCGCTAGCTGCTTTCTCGTTCGTTCGTGATCCACTCGCGGATGTAGGCCGGGCAACTCCTGAGTTCGATGCCTTCCGCTTCGGCCTGTGCCAGAAGCTTTACCGCGTCACGGTTGGCCAGTTCCACCTCTGCGAGTTCGACGGCGACGATTTGGCGTGGGTCGAGCGCAGTGCGAACGACCTCCAGATCTTCCGTCGCGAGCTGACCGCTGATGTAAAGGACCAGACCGTGTTCCGTCGAAAGTCGGTCGATTCGGAACGTCATTGGCTCGCGCCGCCCGCCGTCTGCTGATGCAATGGCAAATGGCGTGCCACTCGAACGTGACTGAAAACGCTAGGGATCCAGTCGCTTGGCGACCGGCGAATTTGGCAGATCTGGTGAATGTGGTGAATTTCGAGAAAGTGGTGGGGACTCAGCGAAACTTAAACTGCGTCTTGTCGATACCCAGCGCCTTGATGCGATGGTCAAGCGTAGATGGTGGAACTCCGAGCTTCGCCGCGGCCCCTGAGCGCCCAGCGACACGGCCCCGAGATGCGACGAGTGCCGCTTCAATGAGTTCCCGTTCGCTTCGAGGCCTGCCTTGAGACGGCGCGGGTGAAGCAACTTGAGGTTGTCCTCGGGCGCGTTGTTTTGCAAGCCATGACTCGTCCACGGCAAACACCTCGCCGGAGTTCAGAATCACGGATCGCTCAATCACGTTCTGCAGCTCACGGATGTTGCCTGGCCAATCGTAGTTCTGCAACAGATTCAACGTCTTCTTGTCGATCGAGCGGAAGTTCTTGCCC
>Ga0075030_100003289_pt1 | contig 14692 bp, 13 predicted proteins | sample LitLauG_LLR_2012_FD_71393 | JGI IMG/M metagenome (GOLD analysis project Ga0075030, IMG submission 71393) | Freshwater sediment microbial communities from Pennsylvania, USA - Little Laurel Run_MetaG_LLR_2012 | ecosystem: Environmental > Aquatic > Freshwater > Creek > Sediment | place: USA... | reverse complement strand
CATCGAGATGTTCTACAACCCAAGGCGCCGGCATTCGACCCTTGGGCAGATCAGCCCGGTAGAGTTCGAAAGACGCTACGCGGTTCAAGCAAAGTGTCCGTGAGCGTGGGGGAAACCCAATATGGCCGGCCTAATTTATTGCGGCCATCGTGCTCAGAAAATTGCGCGTTTCCATGGCATCGGTCGTGCGACGGGAATGGTCCGCTAAAGGGTGTCAACGCCCGAGTCTGCAATGCCCCCGTAAGCGATCCAAGGCATCACACCCGCCCGGGAATCCGCTAGCCGCCAAAAGGAAAAAATGCTGTCTCCTATGCAGGCGGTAGCGCAGCGCGCAAGTCGGCAATGGTAACCATCAGCGTCATGGGATCGAGCGCAGAGGAATCAAGGCCGAGTTGCAGGTAATAGGCCTTGGCATCTTCGGACAGCGCGTGTACCAGCAGCCCCCGAATTCCAATGGCATCCGCAGCGTGGATTACGCGGCGTGCGGCATCCTGAAACAATGCGCGTCCCAGTCCACGGCGTTGATGTGAAGTAGCGATGGCCAGGCACCCCAGCACGACGACGGGAATCGGATCCGGCATATTTCGGCGAAATCGCCCCGGAGCCGCCGACACAGCGACGGCACTCGATGCCAGGGCGTAATAGGCCACTACCTGGTCCGCCTCGCAGCAAACAAAAGTTCGCGTTGCTCCGCTAGCCTGGTTTTGCAGTGCGCGGCGCTTTAGCCAGTCGTTGAGCGATGGGGTGCCGCAATCGAATGGTTCAAGCGCGTGGCTTGCCGCCAGCGGCGACGGGGGCGTCAGCACAAACGCTATTTCCAGGGCTGCGCGGCCTGCATTGTCTTTCGTAAGCGCTCATTGGGCTGTGCAGGGGCATCCAGGCGCAGCAGGAACTCCGAGTAGGCCTCGGGGCTAACGGACAAGATGGCCTGATCCAATAACGCCTCTTCGGCGGCTCGCCGCGCAGCGCCGAGGATGAAGTCGGTACGGGTCTCTCCCTTTGCGGCAGCTGCGCGGTCGATCATATTGCGTGCCTCTGCGGAAATGCGCAGGTTCAGGGTCTCGCGCCGCGGCCGGTCTTCAGTAGTCGTGTCCATATCCGTCATCCCATCCAAGTGGGCACATTATAACATGGCGTAACGTCAATGTCATTACATTTTTGCGCCCAATGCCTGTCTGAAACTCGCTCACCGAATGTCGATTTTTCAGGGGCTTACGAACGCAACGAAACACGGAGTTTTAGACAAATGCTGGGATTTTCTCCTCTGAAATCGATTTTGGATCGCTAATTCGTAATCAGTAGGTCGGACGTTCGATTCGTCTCAGCAGCACCAAATTCCACGAGAGTGCCCGCTAACTTGGGCCTCTTTTTGAGCCCCGCAGGGCTCAATTCCGGTCGCCGATTTTCCTGTTGACTGGCCTTGCGACGCCACCCACCCTGGCGCGGATATAGCGGTCGGTCGTTGATGCCTTGGTATGTCCGAGCAGGCGCTGGGCCTGCTCCAAGTCCTCCGAATCGCTGGCGGCCTTGCCGCGCAGGTCGCGGAACTGCGCCTCCTTAAGACCAGCGAGTTCGCGCGCCTTCTCGAAGCGGTTACGCAGCATGTTTTGCGTCAGCGGGTGCCCTTCGCGGTCATAGACCAGGAAGAGCGGGAGCGAACCGGTCGGTCCGCGTGATGGGGCCAATTTGCATGTTCCAACGCGTACGGGTTAGCGCAATGTCGTTCAAACGGGGAAATGACGACAATTCTTTGAGCACCAAGATCACGGAACTGGTCAATAAAATTGACGTTAACGGATTCATTTCTATCTGCAGACTGGCGTGTAGAGCGACGGCGATCCATGATTACTTCCGAAGTAACGTCATCCACTCTTGCGCCTCGCGCTAACCCACCATCAGTGGCAGAGGATGATCTTCCGAGCGGACTGACGGGCGATGAGGCGTCCAATAGGCTGGCGAACTTCGGTCCAAACGCAACGCCCGACACGACAGCGCGTCCTCTGCGCGGAGCACTTGCCAAGTTCTGGGCGCCGGTTCCGTGGATGCTCGAAGGGGCGATCGTCTTACAAATGGTGCTTGGCAAGGACATCGAGGCGGCGATTATTGCCGGTCTCCTGGTATTCAACGCAGCACTGGGGCTGTTCCAGGAAAGCCGCGCCCAGGCCACGCTGGCCGCCTTGAAATCGCGGCTTGCCTTAAACGCGACGGTGCGCCGCGATGGCGCCTGGAAAGTCGTGCCCGCTGCCGATCTGGTTCCCGGGGATGTGGTGAAACTTTCACTCGGTGGCGTGGTTGCCGCCGACGTTTCCCTTATGGCCGGAGAAGTCTTGCTCGATCAGTCCATGCTCACCGGCGAATCGGTGCCGATCGAGGCTGGCGCGGGCGTGAAAACCTTCGCAGGTGCGCTAGTGCGACGGGGCGAAGCGGTTGCCGAAGTCACGGCAACCGGCGTGCGCACCAAATTTGGCCGCACCGCCGAACTGGTACGCACGGCGCATGTCGTCAGTTCCCAGCAAAAGGCGGTCGTGCGCGTCGTGCGCAACCTCTCCATGTTCAATGGTGTGGTCATTGCGATGCTGGTGGCCTATGCCTACGTCCTCAAGTTGCCGTTCTCGGAGATCTTTCCCCTGGTCCTGACGGCGGTCCTTGCATCGATTCCCGTTGCGCTACCGGCGACCTTTACCCTTGCGTCGGCGCTTGGCGCGCGGGCTCTGGCCAAGGTCGGTGTCCTGCCTACCCGGCTCTCTGCGGTGGATGAAGCTGCCACGATGGATGTGCTGTGTTCCGACAAAACCGGCACGCTCACGCAAAACGCGCTGACTGTGACCGCGGTGCGGCCGCAAGAGAACTTTGACGAGGCGCATGTGTTGGCTCTGGCCGCATTGGCCAGTTCGGACGGCGGACAGGACCCGGTCGACGCGGCCATCCGTGCGGCCGCCAAGGGCAGGAATATTGTGGACTCGCCAAAGCTCGTCACGTTCACGCCCTTCGATCCTGCCAACAAGATGTCCGAGGCGACCGCCGCCGATTCGAGTGGCAGCATTCAACGTGTCGTAAAAGGCGCCTTTTCCGTCATCCGCGGACTTGCACCTGCGTCGCCGGACGCAACGGCGGCGGTCGAGGATCTCGAAGGCAAAGGCTTCCGGGTGCTGGCCGTTGCCGCAGGAGCGCCGACCGCAATCAAATTGGTCGGGCTCATCGCACTGAGCGATCCTCCTCGAATCGATTCGGCGGCGCTTGTCACCGAACTGCACGCCTTGGGAGTGCGCACGATAATGGTCACCGGAGATGCCCCCGCGACCGCAGCCATCGTGGCGCATGCGGTAGGGCTCGATGGTGCCGTCTTCCCGCCGGGACCAATCCCGGAAAACGTCGTACCAGAGTCCTTCGCGGTTTTTGCAGGAGTTCTGCCGGAAGGCAAGTACCAACTCGTCAAGGCGTTCCAGGCAGCGGGTCACACAGTGGGAATGTGTGGCGATGGCGCCAACGACGCACCCGCGTTGCGCCAGGCTCAAATCGGCATCGCCGTCTCAACCGCCACCGATGTGGCCAAATCCGCTGCTGGCATGGTACTGACCGAGCCGGGGCTCCCCGGGATCATCAAGGCGGTCAAGGAAGGGCGCCTCACGTTTCAGCGCATCCTCACCTACACCTTGAACTCCATCACCAAGAAGGTCGTTACCGTGCTTTTTCTGGTCCTGGGCTTGATCATGACCGGGCACGCGATTCTGACGCCAATGCTTATGGTTATCGTGATGATTGCCGGTGACTTTCTCGCCATGTCCTTGACGACGGACAACGTTCGTGCCTCTACATCGCCCAACGCTTGGCACATTGGCAATTTGACGAAGGCCGGCGTCATCATGGGCGTTTGCCTGTTGGCCTTTTGCACTGCAGATCTGGCCATCGGAAAGTATGAGCTGCATTTGCCTATCGGCGCACTGCAAAGCTTGGCATTCGTGGTTCTCGTGTTCGGCAGCCAGGCGATGATCTATGTGCTTCGTGAGCGCCAACACCTGTGGAGTTCGCCGCCGAGCCTTTGGCTAGGCGCTTCATCGGTGGCCGATATCGCGATCGCTTCATATCTTTCCATTGGCGGAGTCGCCATGACGCCCCTGTCGCCCCTCGTGGTGGGCGGCACACTGGTCTCGTCAGCGGCTTTCGCGCTTGTCCTGGACGCGGTGAAGGCCCCGGTATTTCGCCGGCTGCAAATCGCCTAAAGCGCGGCGCAGCGCCTTGAGGACCAAAATGAAGATCAATGCAAAGAAGTTATGCGTACAGGGAGCCAGCAAGGTCGACTTGAAGAAATGGCCGACCAGAATATCGCCGATGTACAGATCGAAGAAGCACTATCAGGAACTGCTGCAAGAACACGTCCGGGACCTGAGCGAACAGCAGCAACGGCTTTATGCGTCCAACCGCGCCGCCGTCCTGCTGATTTTCCAGGCAATGGATGCTGCCGGGAAAGATGGCGCGATCCGGCACGTGATGTCCGGTGTGAATCCCCAGGGGTGTCAGGTATACAGTTTCAAGCATCCCAGCGTCACGGAACTGCAGCACGACTTTCTTTGGCGAACCACCCGCGACCTGCCGGAGCGTGGGCGAATCGGCATTTTCAATCGATCCTATTACGAGGAAGTATTGATCGCGCGCGTGCATCCGGAGATTCTCCAAGGGGAGGGGGTGCCAAAACTGACGCGCGACGCAAATTCGATCTGGCGAAGCCGGTATCGGTCCATCGTGGATCTGGAACGACATCTCTGCGCCAATGGCACACGCATCGTCAAGTTCTTCCTGCATCTTTCGCGAGAGGAGCAGCGAAAGCGGTTTCTCGAACGCATCGATCAACCCGAAAAGAATTGGAAATTTAGCCAGGCCGACGTCTCGGAGCGATCGTTCTGGGACCAATACATGTCCGCCTATGAGGACTGCCTCGATGCGACCAGCACAACGGATGCACCCTGGTATGTCGTACCGGCCGACGACAAGCAAAATTCCCGCCTGATCGTTTCGCAGATTGTTCTCGACACGCTGAGAGGATTGAAGTTGGCCTATCCAAAAACAAGTGCGTCGCGTCGTCGCGACCTGCAGTCAATCCGCAAGCAGTTGGCAAGGTGAGGCCAAGCGCGACCCTGCGCAAAGTTTGCCGATGAGTTGCCTCAGGCGACCTTTGCCGCGGGCTGGTGCACGTTGCGTTGCCCATGGGCAACGCCTAATGGATAACGCACCCGAAGGATTGAGGGAAGGACAGGCCGGGGAGCGTTTGGAAAGAGCGGAGGGCCGCTTTGCGGCGGACCGAATCGCGCGCTGCCGGGCGTTGCCGCCACAGCCGGGCTTTTCAAAGAACACCAAGTGCGCCAACTCGTCCTCCCCATTTCCAACGCGTTTGTGGAACAGGCTGGGCCGGAAATATTCCCGGAAAATTGCCGTCTCAGTCGTGCCCTGTTGATCGGGATCTGGCGTTGGCGGTCAGCTGCTGCCAAGTGGATTCGTCCACCACGCGTTGCTTCCACTTCGCATGGCATTCCGTGCAGGCCACCAAGGTGTCGGAAAGTGCGCCAATAACTTGACCCCGATCACGAGCGCGGGCGGCTACTCCGATGCGATCAGCCGTGTGGTGAAAGGCGAGCGCCTGTTCCGTGAAGGCGGGAGCAGCCCGGCCGAAGTTCTCGCACATATGCCCCATCTGTTCCGAAAAGCCGATCCGCGAGGCCGACTTTTCTATCGAAGCGAAGTCATCGGCAGCGAGTGCGGCGACGATGTCGCTCACGGCCTGCAGGTGATTGCGCATACTGCGCTTTTGATGCTCGGCCATCATGACGGGCAGCGGGAGATCGAGCCGGAAATCGGGCGTGTGCATACCGGCGGGCGCGTATGGCGGGCTTGCGACTGCAGGGACTGTGACGAGCACTGTCAGCGCGAGCACTATCGTCATCCGCAGCGCAATGGGATCCATTATTGATTGCTCATTCCGAAAATCGTCTCTCATTTGCCGGCCGGCGCCGTTGCGGCATGCCCACGGCGGCCAATGAAATCGCCGGCACATCGTCACTGCCACAGCAAGCGGATAAAGAGCAAGGTGCGTGCCAAATGCAGGAAATCCCATTGCCCAACCAAAACATTCCGGTGACGCACCAAGTAAGAGGGAGAATTACGGCGCCCGGACGATCGACCGCCATTCGCTATGTTGAAAACACTACAGCGCGCGACTCGGTTGTCGGAAACGTGACATTGCCGAGGAGACATCGCCGGCACGATCGTTGCCCAGCCGCTTGGCGACGCGATCCAGAACGCCCCGGTAGTCCACTTCCATCGCCCGCTGGAAGGCCACCATGCGCCGGCCGTGGTCCGTAAGGGTGGTGCCGCCGCCGCCTTGGTCGCTTGAGAAATCGGGCTGATCGGTGCAAGCGATCGTCCATCGTTAGGCAACCGCAAAGAAGGGGTAGAGAAAACCGGCGCTTGTCCTGGCAACCCCTGGTAACCGTAACGCCGGCAAGCGCCATCTTCAAGGCCTCCGGCGCCGTTGTGGTGGCCGCCGCGTGAAATTGACGGTTCGGGCGAGGGCTGGCACGGGACTTGCGTTATTTCCATAAGGCTATAACGCTTGTGAGATTGCCTACACTTGGCCAACATGGAACGCTATCCCGAATCCTGGCAGGCACGACTGCCCGCTGATCTGCACGAAAAGGTCTTTTGGCCGCAGCGTGTTGAGGCATTCCATGAGGACAGCGTTCCCGCCGCCAAGTGGCGGGGTTACGACACGGTTGGGAAACTTTGCTATTACCGTCATGTCTTCACCCAATGGGACGACGTGTACGACGACGAGGATCCCTATCGCCGCTTGATACTGAGCGAGTCGCTGGAGGCCTGGCGCCTGCTCGACGGGCGCTGGGTGCGGCATTTACAGCACACCGAAGGTCCGGATCAGTGCCGCGGTGGTGCCAAGGACAGCGGCTTCGAGGTGGTTTCCTCCCAGCACATTCCCAGGCTCTGAGCGCAGCGCCGACAAGTCGGGTCCGTCGCCATGCCATGGTTCGGAACCAGCAGTGCCGTGGGCGAGATCCATATTTCGGCTAATGTCGAACTTGCCCAACTCGCGTGTGCCCAGGAGTTCGTCTTGATTCCATCACCACGTGTGAATGCCAGCATCGTCCGCACCGGCGCCGCGGCGATTGCGTTATTGCTGTGCGCTGCGGCGCCTCGCGCCGACGAAGTGCAGGTCGCCGTTGCTGCCAACTTCGCTGCTCCAATGGAGAAGATCGCCGCCGAGTTTGCGCACGACACGGGAAACAAGGCGGTCATTAGCAAGGGTTCAACTGGCAATTTCTACGCGCAGATCAAGAACGGCGCGCCATTTGAAATCCTCCTGGCCGCAGATCAGGCAACCCCGCATCGACTGCAAGAGGAGGGATGGGTAGTCGACGGGCAACGCTTTACCTACGCCATTGGGAAACTGGTGCTTTACAGTTCCCAGCCGGGATACGTTGACCGTGATGGCAACGTACTCAAAAAGGGTGATTTCCAAAGCCTGGCGCTTGCCAATCCCAAGACCGCCCCGTACGGCGCCGCCGCGCTGGAGGCCATCAAGACGCTTGGACTGTTCGACGCGGTTCAAGCGAAGATCGTGCAGGGCGACAGCATTGCCCAGGCCTTTGAATTTGCCGCTACCGGCAATGCGCAATTGGGATTTGTGGCGTTGTCCCAGGTTTCACCGCCCGACAAGGTTGTCACGGGTTCCTGGTGGTTGGTGCCGGCCCATCTTTACAAGCCTATCTTGCAGGATGCCGTATTGCTCAAAAAGGGCGACGGGCACGCCGCGGCGCTTGCATTCATGAACTACCTGCGCCGCGACAAGGTAAAAGCGATCATTCGATCGTACGGGTACGGGGAATAGCCAGGCGGCTGCGTGCTTGGCTCAACCAAGCCGTGTCTTGGGGCAGTTGCGCACGGCAAGCGCCCGGTTGCTGCGTTCGGGCGCCTGCCCTCGCGATCATCCGCGCCTTGCGCAGCGGGGTGCAGCTACCGTCGTCGAGCCGATCATCGCACCTTGGCCGCGCCCTGGTGCAAGGCCGGGCGCGCTATAGGCCGAGGCGTCGCATGGCGTCGCGCATCGTCTGGAATTGGCGCGCAACTTGTACACAAAAGTCGCAAATTGCCAGGTGGACCTTGAGCCGCACCACTTCGGCGGGCTCCAGGGGCGCGTCCATCTGTCGCGATAGCAGCTCGTGGGCGTGCTTGCAGTCGATCATTTCGCGCGGATCAGCCAATCGCGCCTCCCGACTGGAACCAATGCATCTCCAGGCATTCGCGCAGTCGCATCCGGGCGCGGTGCAGCAGCACGAAGCAGTTCGACGAACTGATTCCCAGCTTGCTGCAGATGTCGTCGGTCTCCAGTTCCAGCCACTCGCGCATCATGAACAACTGCGCCTGGGACGCAGGCAGCCGGTCGACGCACATCTGCAGGATGTCGAAGAACTGGACCCGCGACATCGCCTCCTCCGGATCGCCCCAGTTCAGCGGAGGTTCGGCCTTGTGGCCCGTCGCGTCGTAAAGGTCATCCAGTGAATCGACCTCGAGCGCGTCCATCCTGGCGTCGATCGATTCCTCGCGCCGCCCTCGTCGATAGTGATCGAGGATCTTGTTCTTGAGTATGCCGACGGTCCAGGTCTTGATCTGCGAGCGTCCCTCGAACGACTGGGCGCCTTCGAGTGCCGCCACGACGGTTTCCGAAACCACGTCCTCCGCCAGGCACTGCTCGCGCAGCTGCGCCCGGGCAATCCGGAGCAGCGCCGGCTGCAGTGCGGCGATTTCTTCCCGTAAGGACATTTGCGCTCTCTGGCTTAAAAGACGGACCTCGGCTCAAGGCTGGCAAGAACCCGGCGGCCGCACGCCAGCCGGCATTCTATTTCATTCATCTCGAAACACAGTGCAAATCCCCGGTGGCTCGCGGGTGTCCACTTTCCCGACGACCACTCTTGCCAGACCGCCACGCGGATGTGTGTCCGCTGCTGAGCGGCGCGCCATGGGCCGTTGTCACCTTGGCAGGCAGCCATCCGCCAGGGATGCGTATGAAATCGCTTTCATGTCAGGCGAGAATATCTCGTATTGATCGCGGTGCAATCCGGCGGCCGGGGTGGATGGCCAGATCGGAGTGCGGCGGGCCGGCGCTCAAAATCCAGCCAGGCGCTTGCCGGAAAAGACCAGATCCAAGTAAGCGCGCACGGTTTTGAAATCGTAGTGATCGAGGCGCTCACAAATCTCCGGCGAGTGCGGTACCGGCAGTTGCAGCCGTGCCTTCCGGGATTCGAAATCGGTACCCTCAATATCGACTAAATATTTGTTGTAGAACATTATTTCACCTCAGTCGCGGTTTGATGGTGCACCGCATCATAACAATGATTTGCTGCGGCGCGCAAGACTGTCGCCTCTAGGAACGGGCATGCGCTCCTGAGCATTGCTCGAGGCAGGCACCCGACGTTTCCCCAAAATGCATGCGTAACGCGGCGCGAGCACATGCGGCGCGGATACCGCACCCGTTGCGAAAAATGGGACAGCGAGCGGCGGGAAATGCGTGACAGACCGGTTGGGTCGCCGTAGTATCGGTTGAAAGCGCTTTCAATGCGCTGCGAAAAAAGCAGGGAGGGCGCTGGCGGCCGTGGTTCGAGGCTGCCGGTGCCGCGCGCAGGAGGAGCGTCGTGGGCAAAGTGCAGGGCGACGATGACTGGGTTCTCGTTTGGAGCGACGAGTTCGAAGGCGACCGCGTCGATCCGGCGAAATGGGATTTTGACATCGGCAACGGCTTCTTCGATTACGCCAACCATGCCTGGATCGCCGGGTGGGGCAACGAGGAACTTCAGTATTACACCCGCGAACCCGAAAACGTTACGGTCCGGGACAGCCTGCTGACCATTCGCGCCGTCAAGGAATCCCTCCACGGCTGCGGTTACACGTCGGCGCGGCTCAAGACACGCAAGCGCGATGGAACGCCGCTCTTCACAAAGACGTACGGAAAGTTTGAATTTCGCGCCAAAGTCCCGTGGGGCAAGGGCCTGTGGCCGGCGCTGTGGCTGCTGCCACAGGACGATCGCTACGGCGGCTGGGCGGCCTCAGGTGAAATCGACGTCATGGAAATCGTCGGCGAAAGGCCTCGCGAGGTTCTGGGATCGATACACTTCGGCTCGACGTTCCCACGCCGGTCGTTGGTAACAAAGGTATTCAAGCTTCCGGGCGACAGCACGGTCGCCGACTGGCACGTCTACGCTGTCGAATGGGAGCCCGGCGCGATCTGCTGGAGTGTCGATGGCGTTCCGTGGGCGAACCAGGACTTCTGGTGGAGTTGCAGCAAGACGGGGCGAAGCGGCGCCGGCCTCGAAGCCAGCTGTGCGGCAGACCTCAACCCCTGGCCGGCGCCCTTCGACCAGCCGTTCTATCTGGTGATGAATGTTGCCGTGGGTGGCAATTTTCCCGGTGCCCCCAACCCCCAGACGCTTTTCCCGGCCGAACTCGTTGTCGATTACGTCCGCGTCTACGACCGACCCGGCGGCTACGGCGATCCCAAGCCCCGCGGCAAGGGCCAGATGCCGTGGCAGAAGAAAAGGCGCTAACCGGAGGCCCCGTGTCCAAGCCACGATCCCACCCTGACCAGCAGGAACAGGCGCCGTCGGCAACGCGCGCGCACGCCGATGGGCACAGTGCGGCGGCTCCACCGGTGCCGCCCTCCCAACCCCTGCCGGCCCGCCAGCGGCGCGAGCTCGAAGACGCGTTCCGGGCGGTACTGCACCGCGGTGTCCACGGCCTTTGCTTCAGTCCCTATCGGGAAGGCCAGGCGCCCGGATCGCTCGTGGGCGAGGCGCAGATCCGCGAACGACTTGCGATCATCCGCCCGCACACGCGCTGGATCCGCAGCTTCTCCTGCACCGAAGGCCACGAACGTACACCACGCATCGCGCGGGAATTCGGTCTCCAGACCCTTGTTGGCGCCTGGCTGGGAACCGACCGGCAGATCAACGAGCGTGAAATAGAGGGCGCGATAGCCGTGGCCCGCGCCGGCCACGCGGACCTGCTCGCCGTAGGCAACGAGGTGCTGTTGCGCGAGGACATGGATGAGGACGAACTGCTCGACTACATCGGGCGGGTCAAGCGTTCGATACCCGGAATCAGTGTCGGCTACGTCGATGCCTATTATCTTTTCGAGAAACATCCTCGCATCACCGCCGCGTGCGACGTCGTGCTGACCAACTGCTATCCGTTCTGGGAGGGTTGCCCGCGCGAAGGGGCCATCGCCTACATGCAGGACATGGTTCGGCGCACCCGCGCCGCCGCCCCCGGCAAGCGCATCATCATCAGCGAGACCGGTTGGCCGGACCGCGGCAGCGCCTTTGGCGCTGCCGTTCCGTCGCACGAAGGCTCCATGCGCTACTTTGTCGACAGCTGCGAATGGGCCGAGCGCGACGGCATCGAGCTGTTCTACTTTGCGGCCTTTGACGAGGCATGGAAGGTTGGCGCCGAGGGCGACGTGGGCGCCTACTGGGGTCTCTGGGACAAGGACGGGCGCCCCAAGTTCGAGGTGCCTGTCGGCAGATGAATGATCGAACCCAGGAGCACAAATGACCGTCCGGGAATTCAGGCTCTCCGTCACGGAGAAGATCGGCTACGGATTCGGCGATCTCGCGTCGAACATGTTCTGGCAGATGTTTTCGATCTTCATCGCCAAGTTCTACACGGACGTCTTTCTCCTGGGCGCCGCGGCGATGGGCACCATGATGCTGGTGACCCGGATCGGCGATGCCTTTTTCGATCCCATGATCGGGACCATTGCCGACCGCACGAATACGCGCTGGGGCCACTTTCGGCCGTACCTGGTCTGGATGGCAATCCCGCTGGCGCTGTCCGGCATCCTTGCGTTCACGACGCCAAGCTTCGGCGGCACGGCCAAGATCGTGTACGCCTACGTCACGCTCACGCTCATGATGCTGATGTACTCGTCGATCAACATCCCGTATTCGGCGCTGCTTGGCGTCATCACGCCCAACTCGCAGGACCGTACGAGCGCCTCGTCGTACCGCTTCGTGATGGCACTTTTTCCGGTGTTCATCATCGTCAATACGGCGATACCGCTGGTAGAGGCCTTCGGGGGCAGCGACACGTCTCCCTTCGGCTGGCAGATGGCAATGTTGATCTATTCGATCATCGCGGTGATCCTCTTTTTTGCGACCTTCGCACTGACCCGCGAGCGCGTGCAACCGCCCAAGGAGCAAAAATCCTCGCTGTCGAGCGATATCCGCGACCTGCTGCGCAATCGACCCTGGGTGGTGCTGTGCGTTGTCGGTATTTCCGCTCTGACCTACAACAACATTCGCGGTACCGTGATCATCTACTACTTCGACTATGTCGTTCCCAACGGCAAGGAATTTTTCAGCTCGGTGATGACCACGGGTGCCGTGGCGTTCATCGCTGGAGTCGTCGCCACCCCGATGCTGTGCAAGCGCTTTGGCAAGCGCAATTTTTACATGGTGTCGATGACGCTTACCGCCCTGCTCACTATGGGGTTTTACTACATTCCCCCGGCGAACGTGCCCCTGGTATGGGGTGCGCACGCGCTCATAAATCTCTGTGCCGCCCCTACGGCTCCGCTCGTCTGGGCCATGTACGCCGATACGGCGGATTACTCGGAGTGGAAATGGGGCCGTCGGGCAACTGGCCTGATCTTTTCGGCGGCGTCCTTTGCGCAGAAATTCGGCTGGGCGATCGGCGGTGCGGGAACGGGCTGGCTGCTGGCCTATTTCGATTACGTTCCCAACGTCGCGCAGTCACCGACAACCATTAACGGAATCATGCTGATGATGAGCTACATACCGGCAGTCGGGGCGCTTATCGCCGTGGCCGCGTTGTGGTTCTACAAACTGGACGATCCCACCGTCGAACAAATGTGCCGCGATCTGGCGCAGCGCCGCGCGGCGCACGCCGTATCCACGGAATAAGCCGGTTTTGTGGTGCCCGGCGGCATCCGGTCCAACGGATGCGGGCTGCCACTTTGCGCAGGAAATCCCGGGTAAAAATTGTGCTGTGCAGCGTTGGCTTTTGCGTGCACCGCAGCGTTGACATCGACTTGCCCGGCGGATAGCATGAAAGCGCTTTCAAAGCAGGTGTAGTCAAATCGCAGGCGCGGCCGTGGCAGGTACGCGCTGTGAGAATTCTTAAAGCCACTCGAGGAGCGGGGCGTGAAAAAAGTCCTTTGGTTTCTATCGCCGGCCCATATCGTGCCGTTTGCGGTCCTCCTGACCGCGGGATGCGTTGGTGGCGGAGAGACCGTGCAACCTGCGGCGCCGCAGGCCGGCATTGGGCAGGCCATAACCTTTCCCAGCCCGGGAACGCAGACCCTCGGTGTTGCGCCCCCCAGCCTTGCCGCGAGCGCCTCGTCCAATCTGGCCGTGACCTTCATGTCCGATACGCCGGCGGTATGCACGGTTTCCGGCAAGACCATTACGCTCGTTGCCAGCGGCCCGTGCAGCATCACGGCAAGCCAGGCGGGCAACGCCATCTTTGCTGCCGCCACCCCGGTAACCGTCAGCTTCGCGGTCAATTCGTCACTGACGGCCCAGACCATCGATTTTCCGCAGCCGGCGGCCGAAAACGCTGGCCAGACTGCAACGATTTCCGCCACATCGAGTTCGGGGCTGGCCGTGAGCTTCGCGTCTATCTCGCCGCTCGTGTGTACCGTCAGCGGAACGACCGTGTCGCCGCTGTCGGCCGGCAATTGCATCATCACTGCGAGCCAGGCCGGCAACCATATCTACGCCGCGGCAACACCGGTGCAAAGGACGATCGTCGTGTCGGGTCCGGTAGTGCCTCCCACGCTCACATTTTCGAGCGGATTCACCAATGGCGGGTTGACGGTTGACGGTGGCGGCACGGGCGGCTACGGAGGAAGCAATCTGATCACGGCTGGGTGCAACGGGGGCCAGTACTGTGGCGGTGCGTCGGCGGCCAATGCGTCCAATGCCACCAGTTCGGAGTACTACTACATCCAGGCTCCTGCCGCAGCGACGGGGTACCAGTACGTCGGCCTGTACGTACAGGCGCCCGGGGTGACGGGATTGAGCGCTACGGCCAATACGCCGGGCGTGCAGATCAGCGGCCAGACGAGCATGAACTTCACATTCAATCAGAATGCCGAGTGGGCGAGCCAGACAACCGCCAACGGCGGCACCAATATCCTGGTGATACTGACGCTGGGGAACTTCTACACGGTGAACAGCGGACCCTGCAACGTGAAGCTGGAGACGGTAATGACGCCGACGGGCGGGGCGGCCGCAACGGCCTATTCCCTAGCGCTGTCGCAATTTACGGTGGCGCAGAACTGCGGTGTGACGTCGATCAACTCGCCTGCGGCCGCCCTGGCGGCCAGCGCCGGAGGGCCGATTGCGCAGATCGACTTCCAGGGTGCCAGCGGCACGAGCGCACTTACCTTCGGCGGCCTGACCAGCAGCGCAAATACCACGGTCGCAAACGGCGGCGGCTACTATCCCACGACCGTTTCCCTCACGGGCCCGATCACGTTCAAGCCGCCTACCCCCACGCTCACATTTTCGAGCGGATTCACCAATGGCGGGTTGACGGTTGACGGTGGCGGCACGGGCGGCTACGGAGGAAGCAATCTGATCACGGCTGGGTGCAACGGGGGCCAGTACTG
>Ga0075030_100003288_pt1 | contig 14693 bp, 14 predicted proteins | sample LitLauG_LLR_2012_FD_71393 | JGI IMG/M metagenome (GOLD analysis project Ga0075030, IMG submission 71393) | Freshwater sediment microbial communities from Pennsylvania, USA - Little Laurel Run_MetaG_LLR_2012 | ecosystem: Environmental > Aquatic > Freshwater > Creek > Sediment | place: USA... | reverse complement strand
CTTTCTTGGTCTCGATGCGGCGGGAAATCGCGCGGATTGCATCCACCGCCACGCGTACGCCGCGGTCGAGGCCGCGCTTGATGTCAACCGCGCTGGCACCCGCCGTCACGTTCCGCACGCCATCGGCAAAGATGGCGTGGGCGAGGATCGTCGCCGTGCTCGTGCCGTCGCCAACCTCGTCGCTGCTCCTCTCCGCGGCCTGCCGGATCATCTGCGCGCCGAGGTTCTCGACCGGGTCTTTCAACTCGAACTCCTTCGCGATGGTCACCCCGTCATTGCAGACAAGCGGCTTGCCCCACTTCTTCTCGATGAGGACCGATTTCGATTTCGGGCCGAGCGTCACGCGGATCGCATCGGTGAGAAGGGATGCGCCTCGCAGAATTCTTTCGCGTGCCTCCGAACGGAAAAAGACTTGTTTGTGTGCCATGTCGTTCCGTCAGTTGACCCCGCATTGCCAGATCATCACCGGGCTTTCCGTCGCCGCCGGCTGGGCCCATTCCAGGGGCAGGGCCGTGTGCCGCTCAGCCACGGCTTCCCTGGTCTGCTCTTCCAGTCCGAGGAGGGCGGCTTCCAAGTCCCGTCCCAATGCAGTCCATGCCCGCCCTTCGCATTGCGCTGTCGCGCGCCACAGCGGATTTGCCGGCGCATAGGAAATGCGCTCGTAGCACACGGAGAGCCCGGCGGCCTGCAGCCTGCCGGGGATGGTCCTCCAGTCCGTCGCATTCATGGCAGCACCCCCCGTTTCGCGTTGGCGCGATCCTCGGCGAGGCACCGTTTCATCGCCTCGCGCGCGCTCTTGCTGCGCGCGAATTTCCTGTAGGCCGCCCGGACGATCGCGTCGGTCGGATCCTCCGGTTCACTTTTAGTTCGCGCCGCCCTCGGTTTCCGTCCGGCGGGTTGGGGTTCTTCATGATACATGGGGGGCTCGCTTTCCACTGGGTTGGTTGTTGGAAAAAAAGGATCACGCGTGTCAGTCGTTGATGCCCCACCAGCGGAAGTCTTCGGCGGCGGGATACTGCGCCGCGGCCACGGCGGAATCCGGATTCTCCCGCCTGGCGCGAATGGGGCTGGATGCCGCATCGGGTTTCAGGCGCTCCGCGAGATCCCGGTTGCACATGAACGCCGCGCCCGTACGCTTTGCGGCATGATCGAGTGAGGAGCACAGGGGGGCCGCCACGCCGTCCGGCTCCAGTTCCTCATCATGCAATCCCACGATCACCGGCTTGCCTCCCGGCGCGGCATGGACGCAGATTTCGACCCAAGACGCGACGCGCTCCGGCAGCGGGCGGTTTCCGTTGCTTGCCACGATGAGCACATCGGCGTGGCTCACGTCGTCGAGGATGATCGAGTTCAGCCTGGCCTTGCAGAGCAGCTCGAAGCTCCACGAAGTCGCATGAACCGGCAGGTCACCGCCGAATGCCCTCACGATGGAGTCGAACTTCTTCATGGCGCGGGCGGCGTCCGCGAAATCCTCATAGAAGGTGACGATCTTGCAGTGGCGGCCTGCATGGGTGCGCTGCTTCTCCCGGCGTTTCGGTTCGGCGGATGGAAGAGGGCTGGAATCCATGCCCCACTCTAGCGCGCCTGCGGTGCGGAACAATTGGCGCGGGGGCGCGTTCTCGCTCGGCCAAATGCCGGGGCCGGATAGGATTTTTTCCGACGGGAATCCACTGCGGATTCGGTTGATTGCATGCCTCTCCCTGGGAAGCTGCGCGGTGCGGCTCAGCTTGGAACATCCGATGCCGTTCCCTTTCCGCAGCACTCCCTCACTTCTTCCCCGCCGCCTGCCGCGCGTCGAATCAGGCAGCTTGCGATTGCGCCACAGCAGACACGCGCTCGACGCTTGTCACCAGCAGGGCGGAGAGAAAGTGAGTGCTTCCGTCCGGATCCTCAATGGTGATTTGAGGCACATCGCTGGAGGCTGCGAGGACGAAATCGGGGTGCTCGATCCGGTATTCCTTCCCGTCGGCCATGCGGATCACAAACGGATGAAACGGTGTGGCACGAAGCAATTCACGGATTTTTGCTTTCATGCGCTGAGCGGTAGCACGGTGCGGGCGAAATGCAAATACACCCTCACACACCCTCACTTCCTCCCCGCCGCCTTGTTTGCGTCGTATTCCTTCCAGAATTCCGCGGCCGTCTGCGCGGGGCCGCCAAAGGAACCGTCATACCGCGTCGGGATTCACTTGGGGGCTGGGTCCGTTCGCTCTTTAGTTGTCAGTCTTGAGCTCGTAAGTTGGAAAGCCCTTGTTCTTTTCGAGGTGGCGTCCATCCCGGGTGAGAAACAGTATGTCAGGCTTTTTTTGCCCCCCATAAATCTTTTCAACCTTGTCCTTGGATTTGGCTTCGTATTTCCCAATTTTGACACCGAATTCCACGCATGTGCCCCCCGGTCGGAATTCGAGAAGGTGGCCGTCGGCTAGGAACTTCCACTTCGTTCCGGCGATTTGGAGTTTCAAGTCCGTGAGGGCTGCGGCCCCTAGGGCGGGGGCGTTCGGCTTTCCGGGCGGTGCATCGGGTTTTGGTGCTGCCGGAACAGCGGGCGCGGTGCCCAGCTCCGTCTTAACCTTCAGCGCTGTATCGAGGTCATTGCCTTGCGTTGCCCGCTTTAACAATTGCTCCAAGGACTCCTTGTAGCGGCGGTTGATGGGCTCCACTGCGGTGGCAACCGCCCTGTCGCGCTGTTCCTTCAGCAGCTTTAGGTCATGCTCGTATGGCGTTTCTGCAAGAAGGGCTGGTGGGAGAACGGTGAATGCTAGGGCGATGGCGATGATGTGGACGGGTTTCATTGGGCCTGGAGGTTCTTTCGGAGCGTTGCGTGCCGGGTGAATGGCAATCGGGTTCGTATCAAAAAGGGTTTTCGGAAACAAGTGACGTATTCACTTCTTCCCCGCCGCCTGCTGCGCGTCGTATTCCTTCCAAAATTCCTCGGCCGTCTGCGCGGGGGCGCCGGGGGCGTTGAGCGTCTGTACCGGCACGCGCGTTCCCGCTAAGACCGGAGTCCCGCCCATCACGTCGGGCATTGAACTGATGATCCTCTTTCGCTCCTCCGGAGAATGCCAAAGATTCTCCGCTGGCGCAGGCACCGGAGTCGAATCGCTTCGGTCGTGCGTCTTGCTTCGTCCGCGAAGCCAGCGCCACCCTTGCCCTTCCTCCCGAGTGAGCGCGATCCGTTCGCGCATTGACGCATGGCGCATCACCCGCGCAGAGTCCCGGCCATCATGGCCCCGGCAAAGCCCTCCGCGCTCCTCGACACGCGCGTCATCTACTGCGGCGACAATCTGGAGCAGTTGAAAAAGCTCCCCGCCGCCTGCGTGGACCTCATCTACATAGACCCGCCGTTCAACTCGAACCGCAACTACGAGGTCTTCTGGGGCGAGACGAAGGAAAAGCGCGCCTTCGAGGACCGCCACGAGAGCACGAAGGCCTACATTGATTGCATGCGCCCCCGCTGCGTGGAGCTGGCCCGCGTGCTCAAGAAGACCGGCAGCTTCGACTACCACTGCGACGACCACGCCTCGCATTACGTGAAGGTGATGCTCGATGGCATTCTCGGCGAAGCCAATTTCCTTCACGAAGTGATCCGGAAGCGTACTGGCGCGCGCGGGGACGCGAAAGAATGGATTTACGCGTGATGACCTTGTTTGGCTCTAAAACCGGGGGAAATGCGAGTATCGACGCGGACCGGGCACCCGATGCAGTCAACAGCGATGAGAATCTCGGCCGGCGCGGCGGCGGTCCATATCATGCGGCTGCACGCCCCTTGCAGCGTCCATGCACGGCGCATGCAACGCCGTTTGCCGGGAAGGTCCGGCAATCGTTGTCCGGCAACAGCCCGGCATTCAGTGCCGGGTTATGCGAAATCGCGATGATGCCTTTGACGCAGGTCTTCTCCGCAGGCTCGCATTGACACTCCCTGCAAACTGCATCAAGGGCATCATCGCGTACGAAATGAGGCGGGCAAAGTCCCGCAGGCAACGGCAAGAACCGGGCGAAACGGGATGCGTGCCGAAGGCAGTCCGAAGGACACGCACCCCGGCCGGCCTATGCCTCGTCCGCAAACCAGCGCGTCGCATAGTGCGCCACCGCGACGGAATTCCTGAGGCCGAGCTTTTCCCGGATGTGTGTCTTGTGGCAGCTCACGGTCTTGAGGCTCAGATGCAGATCCTCGGCGATCTGGTGCCCGTCCTTTCCCTCGCCGATGAGGCGGAGCACCTCGAATTCGCGATCCGTCAGTTTGCCAATCGGGGTATTCTTCGCCTTGGCGGCGGGGTTGGCAACCTGCTCAAGGATGCCGGCGGACATCTGCTCGCTCACGTACACCTGCCCGGCCAGCACCTTTGCGATGGCTTGCAGGATTTTGTCCGGGCCTTCCTGTTTCATGATGTAGCCACGCCCGCCGGCGTGCAGGACGCGCTCGGCATACAGCGCCTCATCGTGCATCGAGATCACCAGGACCGGAAGGCCGGGCTGGAACGCGTGGATGTCCTTGAGCAGTTCCAGCCCGCTCTTGCCGGCAAGGCCGATGTCGGTGAGCAGGAGATCCGGCTTCAGGCGGCGGATTTCCCCGAAGGCCTTCGCGGCAGTGTCCGCCTCGCCGCAGACCGTCAGTTCCGGCCGCTGGCGGATGACTGCGGCGAGCCCCTCGCGGAAAATGGGATGATCATCCACGACAAAAATCCTCGCCTGCTTCGTTGCCGGCAGGGGCGCAGTTTTCTTTGCCGTGTCTTTCTTCGCGGTGTTTTTGATGGTCATGTCAGTGCGGTTTTGGCTGGGGGTTTGGAACGAAATGGAATCGTGCAAATCACGCTGGTCCCGCCGCGGGGCCGGTCGCGGAACTCCAGCGTCCCACCCAGCATCTCGGCCCGGTAGTTCATCGTCCGGATGCCCATTCCATTGTGCTTCCGGGCGGATTCCCGCACCCCGGTGCCGTTGTCGTTCACGGAGAGCGTCAGTTCCCCGGCGGAATGGGAGAGGAGGATGGAAATGTGCTTCGCGCGTCCATGCCTGGCGGCATTCGTCACCGCCTCCTGCGCGATCCGGTAGAGATGCATGGCTGTGGAGGAGTCGTGGACGGACACGGGATCGCGGCACACGAAGCGGCACCGGAGATTGAACAACTCATTGCTTCGCCCCGCAAGTTCCGCGAGCGCCGCCATCAATCCGCCGGCCTCCGGCATCACGGGCTGCAGGCCGCGGGCGAGGCTCCGCGTGAGGGCCAGCGCCTTGTCGAGCAGCCCCGCGATCCTCGCGGCGGCGTCCGACTGCGCGGAGGATTCGGCGCGGAGATTCTTCTCCAGCGTGGAACTGATAAACCAAAGTCCCGCGAGCCGCTGTCCGAGATCGTCGTGCAGATCCTGGCCGATGCGCTTCCGTTCAATCTCGCTGATTTCGAGGACTTCCTGCTCCAGCCGCCTGCGTTCGGTCACGTCCCTCAGGATTACCGTAAAAAGTTTGCTGCCCCGGACTTCGATTTTGGAAATGGATGCCTCGACCGGGAACTCCTCACCGTCGGCCCGCAGGCCGCTGACCGCGCCGAGGCGCCCCATCGCGCGATTTGTCTCACCCGTCTCGGCAAAGCGCCGGTGGTGCCTCTTGTGCCCGGCACGAAAGCGTCCAGGGATGAACCGGTCAATCGGCCCGTCGAGCGCCTCGCTGGCGGGGCAGCGGAACATCTGCTGCGCCGCCGCATTGAAAAGGACGATCCGCCGGTCCCCGTCCACGCTGATGATCGCGTCCATCGCCGAACCGACGATCCCCGCGAGCTGCTGCTTGTGTTCCTCGATCACCTCCTCAGCCCGCTTCCGCTCCGTGATGTCCACGAGGACGGTCACCGAACCGCGCGGTTTCCCTTCCTCATCCCGCAGGGGCGTCGCATACGCCAGCATCTCACGGCTCGCGCCATCGCCGAAGACAATGCTGAATTCAAAATCCCGCACCGGATGCCCCCGCGCGGCCCGCTGGGCCGGCAACTCCGCGGTCTTCAGCTCACGGCCATCCTGAATCGCCCGGTAATGATGCCGCCTGCCGTTCCCGGATGCACCGAACGACACCTCGGAACCGCGCGGAAGATGCAGCATTGCGTCTGCCGCACGGTTGCCCGTGACGTGAAGGCAGTCCGGATCAAGGGCGATGAGCACGGGGAGCGGAACCGTGTCCAGCAGCGCCGCGATTTCTGCATCGAGTTCCTTCGCCCGCCCGCGCTCGCGGCGTTCGCTCTCGCGCAGTTTCTCCTCGGCGACTTTGCGCGCGGTGATGTCAAGGTTCGTCCCGATCATCCGCAGCGCCGTGCCGTCGGGTGCCCGCGTGATGCGTCCCCGCAGCTCGAACCACCGCTCCCCGCCATCCGAAAGAAAGCGGTATTGTTCCGTCACGTCCCGCACATTCGATCCCATCCACATCTGAAGCGCCGCCTCCAGCCGCGCCGCATCCGCCGTGTGGATCTGCGCGAACCACGGTTCAAGATTGTTCGGCTTGTCCTCCAGTTTCATCCCCATCAGCTCCTCCATCTCCGGCATCCACTCCGCCTGGTTCGCCACGAGATCCCACTCGAAGACGCCCATGCGGGCAGCCTCCTGTGCCAGCGAAAGCAGCTCGGCCTTTCTCCGTCGCGCCCGCTGCGACTGCAGCCGTTCGCTGATGTCCCGCCCTATCGCCGTCAGCGCGACCACGCGGTTTCCCTCCAGGATCGGAGTCAGCGAAACTTCGACATCCACGGGTGTCCCGTCCTTCCGCAGGCGGATGCTGTCGAAAGGAGGCACGCGGCCGCCATCCAGCGCGATCTTCATGTTCCGCGCGCATTCCGCCCCGCGATCCTCCGGCACCAGGATGGAAAAGTGCCTGCCGATTATCTCGTCCCGCGTGTAGCCGAAGAGCTTTTCCGCGCCGGGATTCCATGAGAGAACATGGCCCTCGGGCGAGATGGTCAGGATCGCATCCGGCGAGGACTCCACGATGGCGGAGAGGTGGATGTTGACGGCGCTCGCCGCGCGGAGTTCGGTGACATCCTCAATGGTGCTGAGAAACAGTGACGATCGTCCTTCGGCATCCTGATGCCGGCCCGTGGTCATGCGCACCTGCCGCACCACGCCGTCCGCGGTGACAAGCCGCAGATCGGTGGCCACACGGGAAGGGCTGCGGCGGATCCTCCACAGATGCTCCAGGAATTTTTTCCGATCCGCTTTTTCGACATAAACGACGAAGGGCTTGCCGATCGCCGGGTGCTTTCCCACGGCGAGCAATCTCAACGCTTCGGCATTGATCGCGCGGATGCAGCCCTGCGCATCCAAGGTCAGGTAGCCGACCGGCGCCTGTTCATGCAGCTCCGCGAAACGCTTGTGGGAAATCTCGAGCGCCGCGTGGGCTCTGCCCAGTTCCTCGTTCTGCATTTGCAGCAGATCCCGCTGCTGCTCCATCTCTGAAAGCAGCGCGGGAGGCGCGGCGTCCGGTTTCTTGCGCGCGCCCGTCCGGCTGGAGCTTCCGGTTTTCCTGGTGGGCTTGCGTTTCATCACCGGTTCCGTTTTTGAGACCCAAAGGTGCGCCAGCCGCCGTCCGTGCTCGTGAAAAAGCGCCGCAGCCGCCCGGGCGAAATGTCGGCCTTGATGCTGTCGGGATAGATCGCATTGCGCGCACGGTTCAGCACCGCCTCGTTCACGTCCGTCCCGAACAACTGGATCGGGCATTTCTTCCCCGCCTTGTCCATGAACTCCGCGAGCGCCATCGCGAGCGAATACACTTCCTCGCCGGTCGAGCATCCCGGCACCCACACGCGCACCGCTTCGTCGGACGACTTGTGCCTCAGGATGCGCGGGAAAATTTTCTTCTTCAGCGGCTCGAACACCTTCGAGTCGCTGAAGAAGCCCGTGACGGAAATCAGGATGTCCTGGAAGAGCGCGTCCAGTTCCCCGGGGCTCTCGCGCAGCCGCGCGACGTAGCGCGCGAGGCTGTCCATCTTCAGCAGCACCATGCGGCGGCTGATGCGCCGGCTCAGCGTGTTCGGCTTGTAGTTGGAAAAATCAATCCCCGCATGAACCCGGAGCAGCGCGTAGATGTCCTTGAACTCCGTCCCGTCCGACTGCGCCAGCTCCGCGGTCGCCATCCGCGTTTGCAGCGAACGCGGATGGCTCGCGATGCGCAGCAGTTCCGTCGCGATCTCTTCGGACGGGAGGATGAAATCCGCCGAGCCGCTTGCGCTCGCCGGCATCCCCGTGTGCTTCGCGGATTTTTCCGTTTGCGCAAAGGTGATCCCGTCCGCCGCCTTGATCGCCTCGAGCCCGAGCGAACCGTCGTCACCCGTCCCGGAAAGAATGACCCCGACCGCGCGATCCTGCTGATCCTCCGCGAGTGCGCGGAAAAAGAAATTCACCGGCGCATGCGGCTCCTTCGCTGTCTCCCGCGACAGCAGCCGGAGGGTGCCTTTGGAAATCCCGAGCACCTTGTTCGGTGGGATCACATACACATGGCCGCGCTGCACACGCATCCCGTTCCCCGCCTCGGTGACGCTTAGCTTCGTGATCCGCGACAGCAGGCTCACGAGCGCGCTCGGCTGCGCGGGATCGAGATGCTGCACGAGCACGAGCGCCATGCGCGCATCGCCCGGCAGATTCCGGAGCAGTTGCGTCACCGCCTCCAGCCCGCCCGCCGACGCTCCCACGCCGACCACCGGGAATGACGGCGGCGGAACCGTGGCCGGCCCGGGCCGTCTCGGGGGTGTGGCACGCTTCGATTTCTTCATCGCCTTCAGACCGCGAGACTCGCCCTTGCACTGCGAAACGCAAGCGCCGCGACGTGACACACTCGCAGGCATTCAGTCCCCCCGTCGCCGTGGCGCGCGCTCAGGCACTGCGATCATTTCTGGAATTGCCGCGACGGCTGCACGGATGCCTTCCAGCGCCTGATCCCTGCAGGGTGCCTCATACTCGTCGGTGACGATGCCCGCGAGCACAAAGTCGGCGTCTCCGCCTTTCATCATGCGCCCGCTGCAGACACGGACGGTCGCTTCCTCATCCACGACGGGAAATGAAAGCGGCAGCCCGGTCGTGGGGTGCGGACAGACAAATTGCGCCCGCTTTTTCCGTTGCAAAAGACACGCGCCATTCGGCCCGTCCGCATCATCGGATGCCTCCCCGGAAACGATGAGGCTGAAACCCGGCAGATGCTGCAGTTCGTTGTTCCGGCGGATCAGGAAACAGTGCATGGGCTTTTTTGCGCTGACTTCTCGCGCTCCAGGATTGCCATGGTGGTTTTGATGACGGTGTCCGGATTGAGCGAAATGCTGTCAATCCCCTGCTCGACGAGGAACTGGGCGAAGTCGGGGTAGTCGCTGGGGGCCTGGCCGCAGATGCCGATCTTGCGGTGCCGTTCACGGCAGACGCGGATGACCTGGGCTATCATCGCCTTCACGGCGGGGTTTCTTTCATTGAATATGGGCGCGACGATTTCGCTGTCGCGATCCACGCCGAGGATGAGCTGGGTGAGATCATTGGAGCCGATGCTGAAGCCGTCGAATATCTCCGCAAACTCGGCGGCGAGAATGACGTTGCTGGGGATTTCGCACATGACGTAAATCTCGAGGCCGTTGAGACCGCGCCTGAGTCCGTGCTTCCCCATTTCGGCCTGCACGCGCCCGCCTTCCCCGACGGTGCGGCAGAAAGGGATCATGACCTTGAGGTTGGTCAGCCCCATGTCCTCGCGCACCTTGCGCACGGCCTGGCATTCCAGCGCGAAGCCGGCCTGGTAGCGCGGGTGATAGTAGCGCGACGCACCGCGGAAGCCGATCATGGGATTTTCCTCCACCGGCTCGTACGCGCGGCCTCCGATGAGGTTGGCATATTCGTTCGACTTGAAGTCGCTGAGACGGAGGATGACGTCCTTCGGATAAAAGGCGGCGGCGAGCATCGCGACGCCCTGCGCGAGACGGTCCACGAAATACTGCGGCTTGTCCGTGTAGCCGACGGTGAGACGTTCGATCTCTTCCCTGGCCTTTGCATCGGCGAGCTTTTCATAATCCAGCAAAGCGAGCGGGTGCACCTTGATGCAGGTGTTGATGATGAACTCCATGCGCGCTAGGCCGACGCCGTCATTGGGAAGAAAGGAGAGCGCGAAGGCTTCCTCGGGATTGGCGAGGTTGAGCATGACCTTCGTGCGCGGGCGCTGAAAGTCCCTGAGGCTGGTCTCCTCCGCATCGAAGGCGAGGCGTCCGTCATAGACAAAGCCGGTGTCGCCCTCGGCGCAGCAGACGGTGACGATTTGGCCTTCCTGAAGCACTTCGGTGCCATGCTCGGTGCCGACGATTGCAGGCACGCCGAGTTCGCGGCTCACGATGGCGGCGTGGCAGGTGCGCCCACCGCGATTGGTCACGATGGCGGCGGCCTTTTTCATCACCGGTTCCCAGTCGGGATCGGTCTTGTCCGCAACAAGGATGTCGCCCTCGCGGAACTCGCGCAGAAATTCCACGCTGCGCACCACACGCACCGGGCCGGTGGCAATTTTTTCGCCGACACTGCGGCCGGCGATGAGCACCCTGCTGCGCTCCCTGAGTTTGAAGGTCTGGATGACGTCGCGATTTTTCCGCGCCTGGACGGTTTCAGGGCGTGCCTGAACGATGAACAGCCCGCCGGTGCATCCGTCCTTGGCCCACTCGATGTCCATCGGCACCGGCTGTCCGCGCTTTTTGGAATAGTGATCCTCAATGATGCACGCCCAGCGCGCGAGCTGGAGAATGTCGTCATCGCCAAGGGCGAAACGCGCGCGATCTCCGGACGGGACGGGCACGTTTTTCACCATGCGGTTGCCGCCGGTGTCGTAGATGAGCTTAAATTCCTTCGACCCGGTGCGCTTTTGCAGGATTGGACGGAAGCCGAGCTTCAGCGTGGGCTTGAAGACGCAATACTCGTCCGGGTTCACGGACCCGAGCACGACATTCTCGCCGAGCCCGTACGAGGCATTGATGAGCACCGCTTCGCGGAAGCCCGTCTCCGTATCAATGGTGAACATGACGCCCGCCGAGGCGAGGTCCGAGCGCACCATGCGCTGCACGCCGATGGAGAGCGCGATGAGCGAATGATCGAATCCCCTGTCCACCCGGTACGAGATGGCGCGGTCCGTGAACAGCGAGGCAAACGAGCGGCGGCAGTGCTCCAGCAGCGACGCGTCACCCTGCACATTCAGATACGTCTCCTGCTGTCCGGCAAAGCTGGCGTCGGGCAAATCCTCCGCCGTGGCGCTGCTGCGCACGGCGACATCGAGCGGCAGCGACTGAGTGCCGCGGAGTCTTCCGTAAGCGGCGAGAATCCCGCTTTCCAGATCGCGGGGCATCGGAGTCGAGAGAATGGCGTGGCGCACTTCGCTCCCGCGCCGCTGGAGGTTGTCCATGTCCGCCGTGTTGAGGCCGGAGAGAATTTTGGCGATTCGCACATCGAGACCGGTGCTGCGCAGAAAATGGCGGTAGCCTTCCGCAGTGACTGCAAAACCATCGGGAATCCTGACGCCCTGCGAACCCAGTTCGCGGAACATTTCGCCGAGTGACGCATTCTTTCCGCCGACGAGCGGGATGTCGCCGATGGAGATTTCGTCGAAACGCCGGATGAAGGATGGGGAGGCGGGAGTGCTCATGGCAATTGGTCAGCGCAACGCATAAGACACCGGCATTGCGCTTCCTGCCACCCGTCCCTTGGCGAATGCCGCCCCGAAACTGAAGGCTTCCGGTGACAGGCGCTCCGCCACCGCACCGCCGCGCTCCCGGTGAAGGAAGCCCCTCGTTTCCGCGGCGGTGCGGGGCGTACGGCAAGTCATCGGAGCATTTTCAACCCACCTTGATCTCAACGGATTTCGGCCTGGCGCTTTCGTCCTTCGGCAGGCGCACATGCAGCACGCCATCCTTGAACTCCGCGCTCACCTTGTCGGCCTTCACGGCTTCGGGCAGCGTGAAGCTGCGCGTGAAATTGCCGTAGGCGCGCTCGATGCGGTGATACTTTTTGTTCTTCTCCTCCTTCTCGAATTTGCGTTCGCCGGTGATGGTGAGCACGCCGTTTTCGACGTTCACCTTCACGTCCTCCTTCTTCACCTCGGGCAGCTCGGCCTTGACGGTGTATTCCCTGTCGTCCTCACTGATGTCCACGGAAGGCGACCATTCGGCGACGGTCAGCGTTTCACTTTCGCCGTTGCCTGTGAGGGAGGGAAGCATGGAAGCAAAGCGCTTTTCCATGTCCTCCATTTCTTTGAACGGATTCCAGCGGCTGAATGTGCTCAGCGGTTTCCAGCGGGTTAGTGTGTTCATTGTTTTGGTTGGTTGGTGTTGTTGTTCCTGGCTTGGTGTTGGTGTGGTGTTGGCTTGTTCCGGGGAAATTGGCTCTCACGCGCAGACGGCAACCGGCACGGTGATGATGGAGTTCACGGTCCCGAACCGGTTTGGGATCGACTCAGCCAGCGGATCGGGCCGCCAGATTCCATCAATGACGAAAACATACTCATGCCTCCCCGGCGGCACAGGAATCTCAGCCTCCCAATATCCGTCGGCATACTGTTCCAGCGGCAGCGAGGCCGGATCCCACCCGTTGAAGTCTCCGGCAACGAACACCTCGCGAACCGGGGTGCCATTCAGGAGAAATCCACACGGGCCGGGCCGCCCCTGAACGAAGAAAAAACGCACCATGATTCCCCCGTCAACTGCCCCGGCCCCGGAATCGTCTTCCCGGTCAGCAGTTTCCGGCAGTGCGTCAAAGGACTCGCTGTAAGTCTCGGTATTGCTCATGTCAATCACGTCCGGCCGGGACCGCAGCCTTCGGCGGGAGTGAAAAAGGCGTCCGATGAGGTTCATGGCCACCTTCGTAGTTTCCCGTCCGCTTCGCGACAATTGGCAGGAACGCCAAAGCACGCTAGGCACCGCACTGCCGGTGGATCGGATTAATTCCTAGGGCCTGTCATGCGCTTTGGAACATTGCGAACGGAGGCAGGTGCATCTGTCCCGGAGCAACGGAGCCGGTGGTCGGGCGAGGCACGGGCGAACGCCACCGGATCGCATTCGTAAGGCAAATGCGCCCCGGATAGACAGGGTGCCGGCGATCCGGTGGTGTCGTTTCGCTCCGCCGCCGGCTGATTCCCATCAGCGCCTTCAGCGTTCTTTCACCGCCGGTTTTGTTCTTTCGTCTCCCGTTCTTTCGCTTGGGCAGACAAATGCCACCGGCACCATCTTCCCCCGTCATGAAGGCGTCCCTCCCGGTGAAGCGGTGCGCGGGAGGCCGTCGCTTCATTGCGCGATGCGCCTGCTTGCGGTGAGGCACGTGCGCCCGTAAAAGGCGCCCTCACATGTCCGAACCACGCACGCACGCAGCCGAACTCCCGCCCATCGAGGTCCGCGCGAAGTTCTTTTTCGAGGGTGACAGGCCGTGGTTCCTGCGTGGGGTGACTTACGGGCCGTTCCGGCCGAATGCGGACGGCGAGTTCATGAGCACGCCGGAGCAGGCGCGGCGGGATTTTGCACTGATGCGCGAGATGGGCATCAACCTCGTCCGCGTGTATCACGTGCCCGCGCGGTGGCTGCTGGATCTCGCGGCGGAGATGAGGCTGCGCGTGCTCGTGAGCATCCCGTGGACGCAGCATGTGGAGTTTCTGAATTCATGGTCGCTCAAGCGGCAGATCATCCGGGTCGTGCGTGACATCGTCGGGAAGAACAAGGGGCACCCGGCGATTTTCGCCTACTTCGTGGGCAACGAGGTGCCGACGACAATCATCCGCTGGCTCGGTGCGGAGCGCGTGCAGCTTTTCCTGGAGAAGCTGATTGAAGTCGCGAGAAGGACGGATCCGCGTCCGCTGTACAGCTACGCAAGCTTTCCGCCGACGGAATACCTGCGGCCCGCGAATGTGGATTTCCTTTCGCTGAATGTGTATCTCGAGCGGCGCGCGGACTTCGAGCGCTACCTCGCGCGGCTGCAAAACATCGCGGAGGAAAAGCCGCTGATTCTCGGGGAATTCGGGATGGACACGCTGCGCAACGGCGAGGACCGGCAGGCGGAAGTGCTCGACTGGCATCTCGAAGTCGTCGTGAAGGGCGGGGCCGCCGGGACGATTTTCTTTTCGTGGACGGACGAGTGGTTCACCGGCGGGCACGAGGTGACGGACTGGAAGTTCGGCCTCGTGACGGAGGATCGGAAACCGAAGAAGGCCTTCCACACGCTGAAGGCGAAACTCGGCAGCGGCGCGCCGATCACGAGCGTGGTGCCGCTCGCCCGCTATCCGAAGGTGAGCGTGATCGTGTGCAGCTACAATGGCGGGAAGACGCTCGGCGACTGCCTGTGCGCGCTCGACCGGGTGCGGTATCCCGACTTTGAAATCATCCTCGTGGACGACGGATCGAAGGACAACACGCAGAGGATTGTGAAGCAGTGGGAGGCGCACCGCGCGCTGTCCGGGGAAAAGCTCCCGCACTTCGTGAACGTGATTCAGAAAAACATGGGACTCAGCTACGCCCGCAACGTCGGTGCGCAGGAATCCACCGGCGAAGTGATCGCCTACACGGACAGCGACTGCATGCCCGATCCCGACTGGCTCTACTACCTCGTCGCCGTGCTCACGAGCGGCAATTTCGCGGGCGTCGGCGGGCCGAACATTTCCCCGCCCGCGGTGAACTGGGTGCAGGCCGCGGTCGCCGCGAGTCCCGGCGGGCCGAGCCATGTGCTGCTCACGGATTTCGT
>Ga0075030_100003286_pt1 | contig 14705 bp, 14 predicted proteins | sample LitLauG_LLR_2012_FD_71393 | JGI IMG/M metagenome (GOLD analysis project Ga0075030, IMG submission 71393) | Freshwater sediment microbial communities from Pennsylvania, USA - Little Laurel Run_MetaG_LLR_2012 | ecosystem: Environmental > Aquatic > Freshwater > Creek > Sediment | place: USA... | reverse complement strand
CGGCGATTGTGGAGCGCCATCTCGAGAGCTTCGATGACAACTTGAGTGTCGAGGCTGTCGGACATCCGCCAGCCGACGACGCGGCGAGTAAACGCGTCGACCACAACCGACAGATAGAGGAAGCCGGCCCAGGTCGGGATGTATGTGATGTCGCCGACCCAAAGTTCGTCGGGCCGCAGAGGTTTGAAGTTGCGACGCACGAGGTCGGGGGCGGGCGCCCGGGTCTCGTCCCGCCACGTTGTGCGCACGAACTTGCGCCGGTGCGCTCCCTGGAGTTGAAGCGCCCGCATGAGTCGAGCGACCCGCTTTCGCGAGCAGCTGACGCCGTAGTCCTCGGCCAATTCGAAGTGCACCCGAGGGGCGCCGTACGTGGCCCGCGACTCTCGATGAATCTTCGCTATGGCAAGGCTCAGCTGGTCGTCTCGCTGGGCTCGCTTGGACGGCGCACGCTTCTGCCAGGCGTAGAACCCACTGGCCGAAACGTCGAGGACGTGGCACATGACTTGGACTGGCCAGGTGGCCTTCTCCTGCTCCACGAACCGGAACACCGCTACTGGATCCTGTCCGTCTCTTTGGCAAAGAAGGCCGCGGCTTTTTTAGGATGTCGCGCTCCACCCTCAGGACTCGCACTTCTTTACGGAGCCCGCGCAGCTCCTCCCGTTCTTCAGTGTTCAGATCGTTGGTCTTCCCGTGGTCGGCTTGGTCCTGCTTGAGCCAGTTCCGCAGCGTCTGGTTGTTCACGCCCAGATCCTTCGAAACCCTGTTAACGGCGACCCCCGACTGGACGAGACGGACGGCTTCAGCCCGAAAGTCGAGTGAATAGCTGGGGTGCGTGCGCGGCATTTGGACCTCCTGCCTGGAGCATCATGCTCCTAGACCGAATGTGTCCACCAAACCGGGTCAACTCCAGTTTCTACTTATCTTCGCCCTGGCGCTGCTCTTGCGCAGTTGGCGAGTTCGAGCTATTGCGGGCGAGTTGGATAAAGACTTGCATAACTGCCCATACCAATAACACGGCCGCGAGAACTACGGTAACGAGCGCCGTAAAGCCGGCTGCTCTGCCGACCGTCCCATCGTTCAGAGCGACGCTTAACCCAAGCTGCCCTAGCGCCAGCGCCAAGACGATGTTTGGCCACGCAAAGGCGCCTTGTAGACGTGCAATTCTTCGTGGCCCAGCCCGAAGGATGCGAGGCCCATAGGCAAGCACCAATCCAGTCGCACCAAATAACAATCCACTCGCAATCAATAGAGTCGCAATCGTGCCTCGATCACTCATCGACTACACCACTATCGCCTCTCCCCACGAGCATGTGTAGCAGCCTGCCCAATTCCACCAAGACCTGCCATTTATGTTCTGCCATGAGATGTCGATCCAGACGCCGTTGCCATGGTAACTATCGAGGAGCCCAATGACAGCCAAGTCGTAAGTTAGTATCACCGCGAGTAAACCCACGATTGCGTCTCCAATGACCCACCAGGGGCCGCAGCAATACGCAAGGACACCAAAAAGGACGGCAATGACCCCAAGTACAAACAGAGCTTGGACGCCGTGGATTAGCAGCTGAAAAGTGTCGTAATGGGTAAAGTAGAACCTAAAGCCCCACCAGTTCCTCGAGATCCGATATAAGCCGGTCGGATCGGTTTCATTCACCGGGTTCGCGGCGGCGTACAGATAGAGATTCAGACCTTGACCAGCTGGGTCGACCTGCGTCCAGCGGGCCGTCGACGGATCGTAGTAGCGCGCACCGAAATGTATCAGTCCAGTGGCGTCGTGTCGGTTAACAGATCGCTGCGCCTCGGTCAGAAATGGCACTCCGGGTATGACGTGAGAATCTGGCCCTCGCGCGGTTGCTCATATGCCGTCTGCTCACCACCGACTCGAAGTTGAAAGCGGCGGGCTCGCGGCTAGTCAACGTGATCGGACCGCCCGACCTCTAGTGACACCACGACCGCGAGCCGGAGCTAGATCGTCTGATTTGCGAGCGCCAGGCAGCGATCCGTCGCGCTCCGGAGACGAGCCAGCTCACCTGGGGTGAGCGTGTCGCAGGCCCAGCTCCAATGAATGGAGACCAGGTCGCCGGCCTTGCACTCGTCGACGAAGCCCTGCCCGTCACGCTGGCGGGCCACGCGCGCGGCCCGCGGCTCGGTCAGCGATAGCTTGCCGTTCGCGTAGACGAGCTCCGGCCGCTCGACCAGCAGCTCCGCGCCCTCCACCCCGAGGACCGTGCCCCAGCTGATCCGGCAGCTGTCCATCGCGCTCACGGCCACCTGAGCCGTGTCGTCCCTCATCAGCCCCGTCCGCACGTAGATGTCGAACACGTGAAAGTTGTGGTGTGGGCGAGCTGCCCCGACCTTCGTCATCAACCACTTGAGGTCCGTCTTCGTCATGCGGGCGCCGAACCGCTCGCTCATCGATTCGTGCAGCGCCTGGGGTTTGACGCCGTCCAGCAGGCTGTTGCCGATCCAGTAGGCGTCGACCACCCTCTCATCGAACGGATCCGCGATCCCGTTCGACTGCGCGATCAGGCACAGATACGGGTAGGCCCCCTCGAACCTGCGCTCCAGCTCGATCAGTCCTTCGTCAGGCGTTCTTTCCGCCACGTACTGGAACAGCGCAGCGTTGTCGTCCGGTCCGCAGTAGCCAAGCTGGTTGGGCGGAAAGGCGTAACGCCCGAAAGTCAGAGCGCCGGCAAGGCTCACGCGGGCACGCTCGCGGAAACGGCCGGGGTTGGCGCCTGCCTCGAATCCTGGCGGATCCCGATCACCAGGATCGCGATCACCGACACCGCGAGCACCACCAGTCCAACTGTGTCAGCCGGCGCCAGCTTGATCTTCCCGCCGGCCCCGACCTGCAGCAGCGTGGTGATGATCGGAGACGCAGCCCCGATGGCGAGCACGGCTGAGACTGACGCGTGCCTGATGGCGGTGAACGTGCACACCACGAACGCGAGCAGGATGAGCCCGGTCACGAGCACGAACTGCATCTGGGGCGCTGTCAGGTGCGCGACCTGGCCGAGGTGCCCGATGGCGGCTAGGTAGACGAAGAGCATCGCCGTGCCCAGGCTCATGCGAGCCGTCATGACCATCAAGGTAGACAGGCCCTTGAGCAGGTGCTTCGCGATCACGAAATCGATCGCGAACAGGACGGTCGAGGCGAGGATGAGCACGGCACCCTCGTTCCATTTCAGGGCGCCGAGGTTGGTGCCGAGCATCGTGCCCACGAGAAGAACGGCGAAGCCTGCCCACAACGCCGGCCTGATCCGCTCCTTGAGGAAGATCACCGCGAAGATCGCCACCAGAACGAACTGGAAATGATTGAGCACGGCACCTGTGGCCGCGGTGGTGAGCTTGAGACCCGAGAAGAAGAGGGCGAAAGGAATGCTGCCGCCCGTCAGGGCCAGCGCGATCATCCATGCCCACGTCCGCGCGTCCACACGTCGATACTCGGCCCGCCAGCCGGGCGAAACCATCAGCGGGACGAACAGGATGATCCCGACCACTCCGTCCTTGAGCGCTGTATAGAGAACCGGATCGGAGAACGTCTTGACGCCAAGACTGTTGACATAGACGGACACGCCGCTGATCACGGCGGCGAGGATCGCGAAACCATAACCGAAATAGACGTTCCTGCGGCCCGCCCGCTCTCCCTTGACGAAGCGCACGAAGATCCCCGCCCCCGCTTCCGGCTGGAGCCGCTCCAACTGGGTTTCGGTGCTTTCCCCTGTCAAGGACAACTCCTGGTCAGTAGAGCGCTGAGGCGAGCCTGGTCCGAGACCTCGAGGCAAGTGGATGATCGATGCCCAGCTCGTCGAGGATGCCCACCACGACGCGGCGGATCTCGTCGCGGCTGCTGCGCGCTCGCGGAATCGCCTCGATGAGCCCGTCGAGCGCACGCTCTCTGTCACCGGCGTCCAGCGCAGCGAACGCTGTCGTGAGCTCCGGCGTCGCTGTCTGCTCGAGCCTGATCCTGGCGGCCAGACCGTCGGCGGCAAAGCTTCCATGAACCTTGCCCAGGACCTCGAGGGCCTCGCCATTCTGCTCGCGGCTGCGAAGGATCCGGGCGAGCCGAACGGCAGCGTCAGGGTGGCCTGCATCGAGCGCGAGCGCCGCACGGAGCGAGTCCTCATCACCCTTTTGGGCCAGCTCGTCCGCCTCGGAGGGGAGGAGCGAGTCGAGAAAGCGGGCCACGGCGGCCGCCGGCTGAGCTCCGACGAACTCCGCAACGACTCGGCCCTTGTCAAAAGCCTTAACCGCTGGAATGCCCTGAATCCCGTAGGCCTGCGAAAGTGCGGGGTTGGCGTCGACGTCCAGCTTCACGAGCTCGAGCTTGCCTGAGCGCTCGGCAGCCTCGCGCTCCAGGGTCGGCCCGAGCTGCCGGCAGGGCCCGCACCACTCAGCCCAGAAATCGACCACCACGGGATGCGAGTGGGAGCGGTCGATGACCGCCACCTGAAACGTGCTCTCGTCAACGTCCATGGCCTGAGATTACCGGGCGTGAAAGGGCCGCGCAGGTCCGCCCATCCGGTGCTTCAGCCGGTGGCAGCACCCACCACGAGCTTCTTCATCGCCCACGGGCCCGTGTTCCGCAGGACGACCACCATCCATACAGCCAGCGCGGCAGAGGGCAGAGCCACCACCGCGTCAGCCCATATCATCCATGCCGGTCCGATCGAGGACTGGCCGAACGCGACACCCAGGGCCACGTTGAAGAAAAGGCTGGAAGAAAGGTTGAAGGCCTCGAGTCCGAGCGCGGCCACGATCGCGTAGAAAGCCCAGATCCAACCTTTCAGCGCGCCAACCGCAGCCGTACCTGCGATGGCGAACGCAATCAGAAGGCTGACGTAGAACGCGATGGTCATCTCGCTGTTGATGTTCGACAGGTCCGGTGGCGGCGGGCCTGAATTGAATTGGGGATTCTGCCGGTTCATCGCATCAGCCCACTGAGACATCGTGCTGATGTACCAGAAAGGCATGGACGCGACAACGGCGGCCTGGACGGCCCACCACGACGCGACGATGTATCGCATCCGTCGCGTCAAAGGAGTGGCCACCCTGTGGGTGGGGAGGCGCCGTACCGGGCCCGCCATCTGGGCCGGCCCGCCGATGACCGGAGACCAGAAGGAGCCATTCCAGCGATAGGCGCCATCAGGCGATAGAGTGCTCAGCCACCGCCCACCATCCCACCACTGCTGGCCGTCGGCCGTGAACTGCCAGGCGCGACGAGGATTCATGTAGTTGCGTATTCGCTCCAGCTCGGATAGGACGACGCCGCTCTTGCGATCAAGAAAGCGGACCTGCAGCTGGATGATCCCCGACGCGACCAAGCCGATCAGCATCGCGGCATCGCCCGCCAGGACGCCTGGAAACGCGGGCGTGTACAGCGGCCCCGCGGCGTGCCCTGGCCCGCCCGGCTCGGACAGCAGAAAGATGGCGCTGTCCACCAGCAGGCCCACTGCCGCGATTCCGAGGACCGCCCCCTGAAGGCGCCGGTCGCGAGTCGTGGCCGGCGTCCTGGGCAGGTGGCGCTCGATCACGGCGGGCAGCACCGACCTGCCGGTCGCCACGACATAGACGGCCGGCGCGAGAAGAACCACGAGAACACACAACGTAAGCGCGATCGCGACGTCGTCGACCACGTTGGTTATCGGCACAAGGCGCTCCCGTGCATGCGTCCCGATTCCCTCTCGTCGCTCGCAGGGCCGGTCGGGGTTGATGTTAACTCAGGACGCGACAGCGTTACCCGGCGGCGGCTGGCGCGTTGGGGTGATCATGAAGCCGGTGCGTCTTGCGGCCGCTGTCGGCGCGACCCTCGTCCTCATCGCCTGCGCCGGGCCGGGCGGCGTGGCAAAGCCTCAGGTTCAAGTCAAGATCGCTGGAACGATCGTGCCTGCGGCGATGGGTTCGTACTGCTGGTCGAGCGGCGGCCAGGGCCAGTGCGTCGACATGGCTTCGATGCATGCGGTGGCTCAGACGCGAGGTCTGACGCCGACACATGTCTTGGCCGCCAGCCCGGGAACCATCACCTTCGACCGGTATCCGAGATCGTTGGACCTCATGGCCGGCTCCGACGAGGCTCATCTTCAAGCCGTCCCGATGGATGCGATGTCATTTCAGGCGCCGTCCACGCCCGGCGTATGGGAGTACCTCCTGTCGGGTCGGTGGGACCAGGGCGATGTCACCTGGGTGTTTCTGATCTCGGTCTGAGGCGGAATGGAACAATGGTCCGCATGCGGGTGACGATCCGGTGAGCGCGGCGCCCATCGGGATCTTCGATTCAGGAGTCGGCGGGCTCTCCGTCTTCCGCGAGATTCGCGCGGCACTTCCGTCCGAGTCCATCTATTACGTGGCCGACTCCGCCAACGCTCCGTGGGGAGACAAGCCTCGCGAGTTTGTGCGTGATCGTGGGCTGAGCATCGGGAGGTTCCTCGTGGACCAGGGCGTGAAAGCTGTCGTGATCGGCTCGAACACCGGCACAGCCGGCTCGGCCGAGGCTCTGCGTGAAGCGCTGACGATCCCGGTGATCGCGATGGAACCTGGGATCAAGCCGGCCGCGGCCGCGACCAAGAGCCGCGTCGTCGGGGCGATCGTCACGACGACCATGAACGGATCGGATCGCTGGGCATCATTGCTCGAGCGATTCGGCGGCGACGTGGAGATCATCAGTCAGCCGGTGCCAGGCCTCGTGGAGCACGTCGAGGCGGGCGACCTCGACAGCCCCGAGCTGCGGCGGATGGTCGAGGGCTACATCAGGCCGCTGCTGGATGCCGGCGCCGACACAGTGGTCCTCGGCTCCACCCACTACGTCTTTCTCAAACCGCTCATCAGTGAGATCGCCGGTGCGAACGTGACCTTGATCGACACGGGCGAGGCTGTGGCGCGCCAGCTCGCGCGCGTCCTCGGAGAGCATCACATGCTGGCCGAGGCCGGAACGCAGGCCGGCGAGCGGTTCTGGACCAGCGGCGACGTGGCGGAGTCAACACGGGTGATCTCGTCGTTGCTGGGGCGAAAGGTCAGCGTCGACAGGCTGCCGGTCTGATCAGGCGGCGCTGGGCTTGGAAGCCAGGACGGTCAGGTAGGAGGAGCGAAGTTCCAGGCGCCCCTCCGAAGATTCGTTCATGTCCCGCATCAGGCTCGCGGCCTGCCGTTTGAACTCGTCGTAGCCCTCCACCGGAAGCAGCGTGCGTAGGGCGAGCTGCGGACCGTTCGTGCGCTCCCAGAAGGAGATCCCGTCGCCGAGCGACGGAAAGGACATGACGACGTGACCCGGACGGAGCTCGACGCCTGATGCGAAGCCCGCGAACCGGCGCCTGACGACCTCCATGTCGCCCCACTCGAAGGGCGACGGGAGCTCGAATGCCGGCGGGGCGGAGAAGGCCGTCAGCAGCTGGGCGAAGGTGCCGAGGAATCCTTCGCGCGAGTAGTTCGCCATCGCCACCGTCCCGCCGGGCCGGCACACCCGGAACAGCTCTCGGGCAACCAGGTCGGGCTGCGGCGCAAACATGGCACCGAAGACGGACGCGACCACGTCGAAGCCACCGTCGGGGAACGGCAGCTGCTCGGCGTCCGCTTCGAACCACCGCACGTCGAGGCCCGCGGCCTCGGTGCGGGCCTGACCCAGCTCGATCATGCGCGGGCTCAGATCACAGGCCGTGACGATGGATGAGCGTCGCGCCGCCGCCGCCGCGAAATTGCCGTTGCCCGCCGCCACGTCGAGCACCTGCATCCCCGGCTTGATACCGATCGCTTCGCAAAGTTCGACGGCTTGGATCTCGAGATGCGGCGCGACCTCTGTGTAGTCGCCAAGCGACCACATCCATCTGCTTCCGGCTTTGACCCGGCTCAAAAGCTCTTCCATTTCTTTCCTCCAACCACTCCCTGCTGCGGCACGCGTGCTTGCAGCTGGTGGGAGGAGATCGGTACGACCGAAGTGACAGACGAGTGCGTCGCTTCAACCGTAATCCTATATCACAGCTTCGGACGTCTCCGCCGGCGCGACCCGCGGAAACCTGGGGGGTCAGCCTACTTTCAGCACCAGGCCGAAGCCGTAGGTGATGCCGCCGACGATCACACCGGCCAGCGTCATCTCGAGGCCCGCCGACCACCAGGTCCGCAGCGTGAACAGAGACTTGGCCGCGCCAACAAGAAAGTGCGCAATCAGTGAGACCGCCGCGGCGCTGATGACGGCGATGGGGCCACGGATGAAGAAGAAGGGGATCACGGGCACCATCGCCCCGAGAAACGTGCTGACCCCCGCGGCGATTGCAGATTGGACCGGGCGTCCGGCGGTGTCCGTCTCGCCCAGCTCGTCGGGCGCGTGGACCTTCAGCAAGGCATCGGGGTCGTGAGCCAGCTGCTCGGCCAGCCGGTCAGAGGTCTCTTTGTCGATCCCCTTCAGCTGGTAGAAGAGCGACACCTCCTCCTTCTCCTCCTCTGGGTTCTCGATGATCTCCTGCCGCTCGCGTGCGACGTTCGCGGCAGTGACCTCTCCCTCGGAGCGCACGGCGAGGAATGCGCCCGTTGCCATTGAGAGTCCGGAGGCGATCGCGCCGAACAGGCCCGCGGTGAGCACCAGGCTCGACCCGCCTGTGGCCCCCGACACGCCCGCGACGATGCCGAACACGGCGGCCAGCCCGTCGTTGGCGCCGTAGATCGCGCCTGAGATCCAGCCCGAGCCGGTGCGGTGCCACGTCTCGCGGCCGAGTATCCGGTCGAGGTGTCCCTGGGGTCCGGAGGCGGGCGGCTCCTCGCTTCGGTGCGCGGCCTGCATGGTGTCGAGCGACCTGCTGTGCCCCTGCTCGTCGGCGCGAATCGCCGCGAGCACGGCGTCAGTTTCGGAGTCGCCCGTAGATCGCTTGTAGCGATCCTGGATCTCGACCTCCTCAGCCGCTTCCATCCGCGCCATCACCATCTCGACCGGCGCAAGCCGAGCCTGCAACCGCTGGGCCAGCGACAGCTTCACGGTGGATGGATCGGGCAGGGGCTGGCCCAGCTCGCGCAGCCGCGCCTCGATGCGCTGGCGATGCGAGCCTTCCGCTGCAGCGATGGCGCGGATCAGCTCCGCGCGGTGCGGGTCACTCATACGATCGGCGAGGATCGTGTACAGCGCCCGCGCCTGGACCTCGCCCCGCCATGCCTGCAGGAGCCGCTCCACCGCGTGATTCGATGCGCTCTGCTCCGGCACGCGTTCAGGCTAAGGCAACAACGAGCGGGGACGAAGCGTCAGCCGGCGTCAGCCGGCAGCTGAACGGGGTTGAGCGCAGAGCCGACCAAGACGCGGACACGCTGCACCGCGTTGTTCTCCACGCCCTCGAGATTCCAGTCCTGCGTCAGGGGCTGGACGTTTCCCGCCTCATCCGAAGCCCGCGCGCAAAGCTCGTACTCGCCGGGAACTGTCGCATCCCACATGCACGACCACCCTCTCCAGGCATGCGGCGAGACAGGGCTCTCGAGCTCGGCCGCCGACCACGAGGACCCTCCGTCCGAGCTGAACTCGACATCCGTTACGGCCGCCCGCCCCGACCACGCCCTTCCCGTCACGACCTGTCGCGACGGCTCCACGAACCGTGTCCTCGACATGAAGTCGGGCACGCCGGGCGGGATCATCAGCGCCCGCGGCAAGATGCGTTCCACTGCGACGCCGGGATCGCCGTCAGAAACCCGGTGATGATATGCCACCGCCTGCTGGAATCCGGCAAACTGGCCGCTCATCACCGTGATCGAGCGCAGCCATTTGACGTGAGCCATCCCGTACCAGCCGGGCACGATCAGCCTCAACGGGAAACCGTGCTGCGGCGTCAGGGGCTGCCCGTTGATCGCGTAGGCGAGGAGGACCTCGTCCCTGACGGCTTCGGCCAGGGGCAGGCTCCGCTCGTATTGCTGCTCGATGCCGCCCTGGACGCCTCGATCCAGTCCGGTGAAGGCAACGTCGCCGGAGCCCGCGAGTGGCCCGGCCTCAGCCAGGATCGAGGACAGAATCGTACCGGTCCACTCCGCCGTCCCGACAGCCTCCCCGAGCCAGGGTTGGCTGAGTGGTCGCGGCGAGAGCAGGGCGCGGCCATTGCCCGCGCATTCAAGCGTGACGGCTGTCGTGACAGCTTCCCTCGCCATGATCTCGTCGAGGCTCAGTCGCAGGGGCCGGCGGACGTGGCCGCCGACGCTCAACTCCCACGACGATGACTCGACCGCGGGGATGTCGAAGTGAATCAGAAGGTAATGAAGCCCCAGCGGGGTGATCGGGTAGCGCAGGGCCTCGAGCGGCATCGAGTGGTTCCTGACAGCCAGGCCGAGCTCGTCCGGCGTGATCTCAGGTTGCGCGATCAGGGTGCCGGCAGGCAGAGACCGATTTGCACTTCCCATGGCCGCGTCCAAAGATAATGGTGGCGCGGATGCCATGCTTAAAGCCGCGGAAATCGTGCAGGGAGGTGCGGTAGCGCATGACAAGCCAGATGTCAGCATCGGCGGTGCTGGTGACGACCACCGAGCGCCCCGCCGGCTACGAGGTCAAGCAGGCAATGGGCCAGGTGTTCGGAGTGGTCGTTCGCAGCCGAGGGCTCGGTGGAAACATCATGGCCAGCCTCCGGTCACTGGGTGGCGGCGAGATCGTCGAGTACACGAGGCTTGTCGAGGACACGCGCCGGCACGCGATCGACAGGATGGTCGAGAACGCCCGCGCCATGGGCGCCAATGCCGTGATCATGATGCGATTCGATTCATCAGAGATCGGCCAGACCATGACCGAGGTCGTGGCTTACGGGACGGCCGCCGTGATCGAGAAGGCGGTGAGCTGAGCTGGGTCAGCTGATCATCGGCGCGATCGTGGTCGCCTTCGCGATAGTCGGCTACTTCGTCTGGGACCGCCGCTACCGGGGTGATGCAGACGGCGCTTTCAAGGCGACGTCCGAAGTGTTCAAAGATCCCAGCACCGGCAAGCTGACGCGCGTCTACGAGGACCCGACTACGGGCCGGCGTCAGTACCGGGACGAGCCATGACCTCCGAGGAGACGAGCCGCTCAGATCGCCAACGTCCGGTTTGACTCTGTCAGGAGCGTCAGGCGGACTCATTTGCGCCACATCCAGCCCCCACACATCCCACATCTAGCCCACATATAAAGTAGACGCGCGCGCAACCCTCGCCGGACGGAGCTCGGGTGCGCCGGGGCGTCACCGCGGCGGGGTGCATGGGTCGTTTTGCCCAACGCTTCCCGATGCGGTTCCGAACTGTCCCATTGACCCGCCCGAGATCTCGGCTTACCTATGGCCTGCCGAGAGAACGGAGAAATACGGGTGCATAAAGGCCTAGAACCACTTCCCGAAGAATCAAGCCAACGACCCATCCTGTCGCTGCAGAAAGGTGAGGATGGTCGACTCAGGCTGCTTCCGCGACCCCCACCGCCTGTCCTCCACGAGGAAATCGAGGAGGCGGCTGCCGCCGCCGTCGAGCAGCCGGCCGTCGCACCCGCGGCGCCTGGGCCGCGCAAGCGATCGAAGCAGGCGAAGGCGGGAATCGCGAAACCCTGGCTTGCACGCCATGCGCCCGATGTGCCTAAGAGCGATCCGCGCCCTTCCGAAGGAGCCGTTTCCGCGACTCCCGGCAGCCTCATCGATTTTCGCTCAGTGACTGTTCGCTACGGGACGGAGACGGCTCTCGCCGACATCAGCCTCGAGATCGCCGCCGGTGAGCTGGTCGCCCTCGTCGGCGTGAGCGGTGCCGGCAAGACGACCGCGTTGAGGCTGCTGCAGGGCTTGTTGAGGCCGACCGAGGGCCGGCTGTGGATCGACGGTGTCCCGGTCCACCGGACCTGGGCGTTCAGGATCCGGCGGCTCCGCAGAAGAATCGGTGTCGTCCATCAGGATTACCGCCTTTTGGTCAATCGGTCGGCCCTGGAGAACGTCGCGTTCGCGCTGCAGGTATCGGATCTGTCCGTGCCCAGGGCTGAGGTGAGGCGCAGGGCTGTCGACCAGCTCGCGTTGGTCGGGCTCGCCGGTCGCGAGAGCGCGCGACCGGATCAGCTCTCGGGAGGGCAGCAGCAGAGATTGGCCATCGCCCGCGCGCTTGTCGCCCAGCCGCGGATCCTGCTCGCGGACGAGCCGACGGCGAGCCTGGATGCCGTGCAGTCCGCGAAGATGCTCGAGCTCTTCAAGCAGATTTCCGACGCCGGAACCACGGTTGTCCTGGCCACGCACGATCTACAGCTCGCCAATGGACCTGGCGTGAGGTTGGTCCGGCTGCGCAAGGGAAGGCTGGTGCGCGACCGGCCCGGGCGAGGAAAGCTGTGGGTGATTCCGTGACGGCTGATCGGCCCGGTCGGCTGCGCGTGGGGGTGACGATCGCCGCCAACACACTTCGAATTCTGTTGCTCGACGCGCTCGGCAGCTGGCGGCGCGACATCCGTCATTTCGGCCCGGCGATGGCTTCGATGTGCTTGGTTCTGATCGCAGGAGGTGTGATCGGTCTTCTCTCCTTCTCCGGCTACCAGCTCCTTCAAGCGCAGGCCCGTGACGTGTCGGTCCTGACCGTGTACCTCGTGGACTCTAACCCCAGCTCTGCAGACAGCCTGATCGCCGAGCTGCGATCCGATCCGCGGGTGAGGTCAGTCACCTATGTCAGCAAGGACCAGGCTCTTGCCACCGCGAAGCAGCGGCCCGAGCTCGCCCAGCTGGCGAATTTCGCCGACTCGAATCCATTCCCCGCCAGCCTCGTGGTGGACGTCAAGCAGCTTCAGGACGTCGCCGCCATCGACGCCAAGGTGCGAAGCGACCCCAGCGTCGATCCGCAGATCCCGACCTCCTACGACGCCGGCGCGTACAGCAAGGTCCAGCTCGTGCTCAAGGTGCTCCTCGTCGGCGGCGCCGCCCTGCTTGGCGTGGGCCTGATCGTCGCGGTCGGCCTGACCAGCACCGGTATCCGCGGTGTGGTCAACGCTCGGCGCGACGAGCTGGGCGTCATGCGGTTGGTGGGCGCTCCGGCCTGGATGGTCCGTGGACCGTTCCTGGTCGAGGGAACGTTGAGCGGGATCGTCGCGGGATGTCTGGCGGGCATCGCCGTAGGCGGACTGTGCCTGGTGACGATCGATCAGGGTAACGCCACATACCTGCAATGGTTGCCCGGCATCAGTGACCAAACGGCGTTTCTCATGGTGGTGATGCTCATCGCGACCGGTCTTGCCCTGGGCGCCTTCACGTCCCTGTTCGAGCTGCGGAAGGTCCATTGAGGCTGCCTCGGCGGGCGCAGGTCTTTCTGCTCAGCGCGCTCATCGTGGCCACGCAGATCGCGGCAAGTCCGTCCCCAGCCGGGCCGAGCGCGTCACCGAGCCCCTGCCCCACCCCCTCCGGCCCAGCTTCGACTGCGCCGACCCCTTCGCCGCCGACTTCGAGCCCAGCGCCCAACTGCGCCTCGGCGCAGGCCCTGCTGGATGCGGTGCGAAAGCAGCTCGGCTCAACGCTGGCGGATGCGCTCAAGGTGGAGACGGAGCTCGCTGGGTCGCTTCACGTGGATGTGTTCGAAGAGCAACAGCTGGGGGCGCTGATGTCCACTTCCGACGCTCGCATCGCAGCCCTCGACAGCCAGATCACCAGCCTCCAGGGCCAGATCGACACGACGAACCAGAGCATCGCAACCGAGCGAGCACAGATCGCGGCCCTGGCCCGAAGCATGTATGCCGAACCCAGCTCCCTGCTGCTCCTGCTGCTTCAGTCCCAGGACTTGCGCGACGCCATTTCGCGCACCTCGCAGTTTGTTCTCGCGGGCACAAGAGCCGAGGACGAGAAGACCAAGCTCAACGCCGATCTCAGGCGGCTCCAGGCTGAGCACGACCAGGCTCAGGCGGACCGCGAGGAGGAGGCGCGGCAGCGTGACCAGCTGCAGAGCCTCGCCGGCCAGACCACCGGCCTTCAGGCGCAGGCGCTTGCGGTCAGTGATCTCCTCCACTTCAGGATGGCGAGCATTCAGGCAGAGCTCAACGTCCTAGGGTCGCAGTCACCTCAGGTCGCGAACGCGGTGCGAGCCAAGCTCGTCGCTGACACGGGAATGATCGTCGCGGACGCACGGCTCCTGACCCTGGATCACATCAGGCTTCTCCTCGAGATCTCGCAGGCCCGGACACCGACGGGCTCGCCCCTTGTCCCGGCCACCCCGCCCCCAGGCGCGGGACACGCCCGGCTTGCCTGGCCGATCGCTCACGCCGTCATAACCCAGGGATTTGGCCCGAGCCCATATGCGATCGAACCGCCGTACGGGCAGTACGCGCACTTCCACACCGGCATCGACCTCGCGGCACCCGTGAACAGTCCCATCTTCGCCGCGGCCGACGGAGTCGTCGCGTTGGTCGGCCGGGACCCGTGGGGGTACGGCAACTACATCGTCATCTCGCATGGAGGCGGGCTGGCCACCCTGTATGGACATCTCAACGCCGTCGGCGCCGCCATGGGACAGAGCGTGTTGCAGGGCCAGCAGATCGGCCTCGAAGGCTCAACAGGTTTGTCCACCGGACCGCACCTGCATTTCGAGGTGAGGGTCGGTGGCAAGCCGGTCAACCCGATGCCGTATCTCATCGCCGCTTAGGACTGAACGGCTCACAAGATCTGTCGACACCTGGGGGCTTCCCAGATGTAGAAGCGGCGGCTCATCCTTTGGGTGCTTCACGCCCATTAGGAGGTGCCGCCGTGACTAATGATGATCTGCTCTTTCGCCACCGGTTGCAGCTATT
>Ga0075030_100003285_pt1 | contig 14710 bp, 15 predicted proteins | sample LitLauG_LLR_2012_FD_71393 | JGI IMG/M metagenome (GOLD analysis project Ga0075030, IMG submission 71393) | Freshwater sediment microbial communities from Pennsylvania, USA - Little Laurel Run_MetaG_LLR_2012 | ecosystem: Environmental > Aquatic > Freshwater > Creek > Sediment | place: USA... | reverse complement strand
CGCCACCGCGGTGGCGAAGAACGTACCGGTCTCGACTCTTGATCTGGACTTTCGAAAGTTTGGCGACGTGCGCGTGGAAAACGAATAGCGCAAGTGAGTCGCTACTCGGGCCAGCCTTCTGGCCGAGGTTTTTTAAAACCGCGTGGACACCGTTTTTCTTCTGGCGAAACTTCCAAGCCTAAATTGTCTCCCTGTTCACACCAGTTTTCGTTTGGCCGCGCATTTGATCTGTGAGCAAAAGAATTGGCGTTACAGTTAACACAGCAATCCAGTAAATCTTACGAGGTGACCTTATGGACGCTCAATCAGGACCTTCCATCACTCGGCCGCGCTTGACGGTTGACGAGCAGGTCGATCTGGTACTCAATCTCACTTGCATGGTTCGGCGCCTGGAAGGCCTGCTCGCCGCAGCCGATGAGAGGCGATTTGACGCGCATAACGGGGTCCGACTCTCCGAACTGGATCAGGCCGACCTGGACTCCAGGCCCGTTCTGGGCGTCCAGCTACAAGCTTCCGACCTGCGCGATTTTCATTTAGCTCAAGAGAAGTGCGCTGATTTTTCCGAGATCGCAAACGACCTTGCGAATGGCAGCGCTCCGCAGAGGCCTGAGCTGCGATTTGCTGCTCTATATGAAAGGGGAAAAGTTGAATTCCACTAGACGATTCCCCGAACACATCCAGCGATACGAGGAGACTCTATGAAGCGTGCAGCATTGATTTGCTTTGCCCTGCTGACCATTACTGGAACCGCCCTGGCGCAGCAGGCCGTCAACGCCAGCCAGGAAGAGGCAGTTGCTCAGGATCTTGGCCTGCGCACGGTGGTGGGCTGCTTGTCGAAGACTGGCAGCACTTATGTCATCACCGGCGGCGCGCCGGGCCCCAAGCAGTTTCGTATTGTGTCGGGGGACGTATCGACGCTGAAAGGCAAGATCGGACACACCATCAAGGTTGTCGGCATGGTCGCGAAGAACGATGCGCTGGCCAACCAGAACGGCCTCTACAACGAAGGCTCAACCACGGGCGCTGGATATCTGACGATCGACGCACAAAAAATCTCGCAGGTTTACGGCAACTGCAGCGAAGCTGGCCAGGAGTGGGCCGGCGACCACAAGTAGAAACGGCGAGCAAGGACTTTTGCTTTCAAGGAAAGAGCCCAATTTATTTTTGAAGTCGCGGGCAAAAAGGAGGCTTGAACAATGAACAGTCATTCCGCTGCATCGTATCCAGCCAGCCAAAGAACGCCCCAGAAGCTTTGTTTGGTGTGTGGCGAAACGATCGTATGGCAGAGGCGGCTTGCCGGCGCATGGGACGATGTTCTGTTCTGCAGCGCATCTTGTCGCAGGATTTCGGTGGCGAAATCGAGGGAAGTACCAGCATATTCGGTCGCTCGGCGGCAACGGCGAGCTTCTTGATCCATACCGCTTTCCTTCCAGTTCTTTCAAGGGATGGTGATAATCAGCGCCGAGCATTGCCTCTCGCCCGACCGCATGTACGTATGAGGAACGCTGGAATCGAAGTACATCGAGTCGCCGCCCTCCAGTTCGTAGCCGTACCCTCCGATTGTCACGACGAGAGTCCCGGAGAGGAGGTACAGCAGTTCCGCGCCGGCATGGGTGTGCGGCTTCAGTTTCTCTTTCGCGACCTTCTGGAATTCTGCGTAGTAGCCGTTCAGTTTTTTGGGCGTGGCCCCGTAGTCCAGCGTTTCAAAAAAGTAAGACACGTCAGCCGTTCCCGGACGTTCCGGAAACCGCCGCCGGTCCTGCTTCTTCGCCACCGCGACCACATGACGTTTCCGCTCGTCCGAGAAGAAATAATCCAGGCCCACATCGAACACGGTCGCGATGCGCGCCAGCGTCGGCAAAGTCGGATAGAGCTTGCTGCGCTCAAGCTTCGAGAGCAGGGCCGCGGAAAGCCCAGTGTGCCGCCCCAGTTCCACCAGTCCCAGTTTCTTCCGCAGGCGCAGGGCCTTCATTTTTTCACCGATCGAGTAGGGCCTCAGCCATCCGTCCACAATTTCGCTCGACATCGTGTACTCCTCTCCGCGCGCCTCGATGAAAATCCGGTTCCGCGCAACATACCGGCCTTAATGACAATGGATGGAAAACAGATTGAATAGATTCACTTAAATCAAATTCATTTAATCTATAAGACAATCTGAAGCTTCGGTCAACAACGCCCCAGTTGTGTTTCAGCCGTTTCGGCGGTGGTAGTCTGACCTCGGCTCGACACCGTGGATTCCGACAAAGGGAGGGTGCTAAATGAGCGAGAATCACCGCTCGCTCGTTCTGTTGACCGGTTCCTCCGGTTACATCGGAGGCCGCCTGCTTACAGCCCTGGAAAAGGCTGGATGGCCCGTCCGCTGCCTTGCACGACGGCCGGACTTTCTGCGATCCCGAGTTTCGCCCTCCACCGAAATTGTCAAAGCCGACTGCCTGGATCTCGCCTCACTTTCGCCAGCGATGGCGGGAGTAGACACGGCGTACTACCTGGTCCACTCGATGGGTTCTCCCGGTCAGTTCGAACAGGAGGACCGGCAAGCCGCGCAAAATTTCGCAGACGCCGCGCGCCAGGCTGGAATAGGACGAATTATTTATCTGGGCGGCTTGGGCAACCATGGCCAGGACTTGTCCGCGCATTTGCGCAGTCGCCACGAGGTCGCCGACATTTTGCGAAGCTCCGGGATTCCCACGATCGAATTTCGGGCCTCAATCGTGATCGGCTCGGGGAGTCTGTCCTTCGAAATGATTCGCGCTCTGGTACAGCGTTTGCCGGTAATGATCTGCCCACGGTGGGTGGAGGTGAAGGCCCAGCCGATAGCGGTGGAGGATGTGATCGACTACCTGATGGCGGCGCTCGAACTGCCGGCGGAACAAGGGGGCGTATTCGAAATCGGCGGGACCGACCAGGTCAGCTATGGCGAGATCATGCAGGAGTACGCGCGGCAGAGCGGCCTTCGCCGATGGATGATCCCGGTCCCAGTATTAACGCCTCGCCTCTCCAGTTTGTGGCTGGGACTGGTCACTCCTGTTTATGCTCGCATCGGCCGCAAGCTTGTCGATAGCATGCGCAACCCAACCCTGGTTCTCGACTCCTCAGCTTTGACAGCCTTTGGCATCAAGCCGAAAGGCATGAGCCAAGCCATCGCGAGAGCACTTCAGCACGAGGACCAGGAGTTTGCCAGGACGCGCTGGTCCGACGCCTGGTCTTCAAGCGGCCAACCAGCCGCGTCGTGGGGCGGCGTGCAGTTCGGAAGCAGGCTCGTCGATTCCCGGACGAGACAGGTGTCGGTGCCCCCAGCTTTAGCTTTTGTCCCTGTCCGGCAGATCGGGGGCGCCAACGGCTGGTACTGCGCGAATGGTATGTGGCGGCTTCGGGGTTTCCTGGATCTTCTGGTCGGGGGTGTCGGTCTGCGCCGAGGCCGTCGCGACCCTCACCATCTAGCCGTGGGTGATGCGCTGGATTTCTGGCGAGTCGAGACGTTTGAACCGGACCGTCGCCTGACTCTGGCGGCCGAGATGAAACTTCCGGGTCGCGCGTGGCTTCAGTTCGAAGTCGAACCAAATCGAGGAGGCTCGCTGATCAGGCAGACTGCCATTTTCGAGCCTGCGGGGTTGGCAGGGCTTGTTTACTGGTACATGCTGTACCCCGCGCACAGTTGGATCTTCAGCGGGATGCTCCGGAAGATTGCAAGCATCGCAGAGCGCGAGGCGACTGCTGCGTCACCGGAGTCATAAGAATATTGGACGACGCCGGTTGTATCATCAGATGACCTTCAGCCTGAATCGGTGAAACCACGATGCCGGTAACTCTGCCTTCTATTTTCTTCGGACACGGCAACCCCATGAACGCCCTGTCGACCAACCGATACACCGAGGCCTGGCGCCTGATCGGGAGTCAGACCCCGCGACCCAAAGCGATCTTATCGGTCTCTGCACACTGGTTTGTGCCCGGCACCGGCGTGACGGTCAGCACCGCGCCGCGCACCATCCACGATTTTGGCGGCTTCCCCCGCGAGCTCTATCAGGTGCAGTACCCGGCCCCCGGCGATCCCGATCTCGCTCGCCGCGTGCAACAGTTGCTCTCGCCCCAACCGGTGAACCTGGATAATTCCTGGGGGCTGGACCACGGCACCTGGTCGGTCCTGCGTCATGTATATCCCGACGCCGATATTCCGGTAGTCCAGTTGAGCATCGACGAAACCCGGCCACCAGCCTTCCATTTCGAGATCGGCGAAAGGCTTGCAACCCTCCGCGAGGAAGGTGTGCTGATCGTGGGCAGCGGAAACCTGGTACACAATCTTCACGCTTACGCATGGGGCCGCCACATGCCCGATCCTTATGATTGGGCGGTGCAGTTTGAAACCGAGGCCAAGCAGATGATGGTCGCCGGCGAATATAAGCCGCTCATCGACTACGAGAACCTCGGACCCGAGGCCTTGCTTTCCATTCCCACCCCCGACCATTACCTGCCGCTGCTCTACGTGATCGCGACCCGCCAGCAAGGGGAAGTCATCACGTTCCCGATCGAAGGGGTCGACGGCGGATCGATTTCCATGCTGACCGCGCAAGTTGGATGAGCCGCTTCCTTTCCCGGACTACTACCTGTGCTAGTATTCGATTGCTTTGAAGGGAGCCCCTATGAAACGCATCAACTTTGCATTTGCAGCAGCATGCGCCGCGACTATGTTGTTTCTCGGTAGCGGGACTTTGTTTGCCCAGGAAGGTCTGAAGACCGGAACGATTTTGCAGCGCACCGACCTGAAGGCCTCGCCCGGATGGGAAGCGATACTTGTGGATCGTACCCTGCCACCGGGTGCGGAGAGCGGTAAGCACACGCAATCGGGCAGCGAGATCGTTTACATCCAGGATGGCTCGGTGACGGTCGAAATCCAGGGCAAGCCTGCGATGACCGTGAAGGCAGGCGAAGCGTTCACCACCACAGCCGGCGAAGTTCACAACGTAAAGAACGCCAGCAGCAGCGCGCCGTGCAAGGCGCTGGCCTTCTACATCGCTAAGAAGGGCGCTCGCCTCGAGGACCTCTCGGTCCCGGCGAAATAAGATCCGCATGTGGGCGGCCCGGACGTTTGTCAGGCCGCCCACGCACCCGGGTTCTCCGGGTGCGCGACGCGCCTGCTCTCGTGCTAACGTATCGCAAGGCGGTTGCTGCGATGATTCTCAGGGTCGAGAAGCAACTCACTGTCCGCGAGCCCATCGACGATGTGTGGGCGGTGTGGAGCGATCCGCAAAAGATTGCGAGTTGTGTTCCCGGCGTGTTTGTCACCGATCAGCTGGATGAAAACCGTTACCGCAGCACGATCGTGGTCAAAATGGGGCCCGCGGTCACCACCTACCATGGTGAGCTCCAGGTTGAATACCTCGACGCGATCGACCGCCACATCGAGATTGCCGGCGAAGGCCGGAGTGAGAACGGCCGCGCCGGCGGCTCCATGAAGATGAGTGGCAAGCTGAGTAAGCTCGCCACCACAGGTACGGAAGTCGCCATCCAATGCACCATCAGCCTGGATGGGTTCTTTGCCCAGCTCGGCACGCGTGCTCTGGGGCAGGGGTCGAACATCGTCTTTCGCGAATTTGTGAAAAGTTTTCACGCGCGTCTGCTGCATCCGTCGCTTGCCCCGGAAAGTAATATGCTGGATTTGAGTGCGATGGTGTGGGAAGTCGCGGCCGAATGGTTCCGGCCGGCAACGGTATAGTTTTCCGGAACGACCTGATGCCGCAATCGCTGGAAGATCAAGTCGCGCTGGTCACCGGCGGGTCGCGCGGAATCGGCCGCGCCATCTGCGCCGCTCTCGCCGCCGAGGGCGCGCGTGTCATCGTCCACTACCATCGCGACCGGTCTGCCGCCGAAGAAGTCTGCGCCCGGTTGGGTCCTGGTTCCACGCTTGCGCAGGCCGACCTCGGCTCGCTCGATTCCGTCTCCCGCATGGTGGGCGCACTTTCTAACGGCTCCGTGGATATTCTCGTCAACAACGCCGGAATTTGGAAGGCCACGCCGCTTGGTTCGACCAGCGAGGCGCTGCTGAACGAACTCCTCGACACGAACTTGCGCGGCCTGTTCTGGATCACCCAGGCCATGTTACCCAAGCTTCGTGACGGCGCGCGCATCGTGAACCTTTCTTCCACCGCGGGCCGCGTAGGAATCGCCGGCGGGCGCAGCCTGTATGGCGCAACCAAGGCTGCGGTAGATTCGCTGACCAAGAGCTGGGCGCTCGAACTAGCCGGCCGCCGCATCCGCGTGAACGCAGTCGCTCCCGGCTATGTTGAAACCGACATGACCGCAGTCCATCTCGGCGATCCGGAAACCCGGCAGCGCGCTCTTAGCCGGCACCCGCTCGGCCGGCTCGGCCGGGTCGAGGACGTAGCGAAAGTGGTCACGTTTCTCTGCACCGAAGCATCGGAGTTCATGACCGGGCAGTCGCTCAACGTCAGCGGCGGTTTTGTCGTCTAAGAAAGCTCCGACTTAGTTCAGGTCTGTCATTTCGAGCCAAGTCGAGAAACCTGCTGTTCTACGGAGGGCACGGATCCAGCGGTCTCCCGGAACCGGTCGCGTCGCCTGCGGTCGTAGTAGCATTGAAGGTCATCCAATCGGCGGTGACTGACACCGCTTACCGACTATGAAGGGAACTCTGAAACATGAAGCTTTCTGCCATCCGCTGTCTGACGCTGGCCGTCGCCGCACTCGCGGCCTACCCGGCCCTCGCCGTAACCTCCACCTGGAACATTGATCCTTCCCACACCGCCGCCACCTTCGCCGTGAAGCACCTCATGATTTCCACCGTGCGCGGCGAGTTCAGCAAAGTGACCGGCACCCTGCAGTTCGACGACGCCGACATCACCAAGTCGACCGTCAACGTCACCATCGATACGACAACCGTCAATACCCGCGAACCCAACCGCGACGCCGACCTGCGCAGCGACCACTTCCTCGACGTCAAGGAGTATCCGACCATGACGTTTAAATCCAAGAAGGTCGAGAAGGCCGGGGATGGAAAGCTGAAAATCACTGGCGACCTGACCATTCGTGGCGTCACCAAAGAAGTTGTGCTCGATGTCGACGGTCCCACTGCAGCGGTCAAAGACCCCTGGGGCAACCAGCGAATGGCCATCAGCGCCACCACCAAGATCAACCGCCAGGATTTCGGCGTGAAGTGGAACGCGAACATGGACGGTGGCGGTGTGGTTGTCGGCGATGACGTGAACATCACCATCGACGCCGAAGTGATCAAGGCGAAATAGGAGCCGGGTTGCAGGCCAGGGAGCAAGTCGTGTCCGATGTGACGATCGGCGGCGCGCGCATCTCGACGGAGCATTTCATTGCCAACCGCCGGGTAGGCTCGCCGCGCACGTTCGACGTCCACAGTCCGCTGGATGGTGCGCTGCTCGGCTCGTTTGCGGCCGGCGGCAAGAATGAGGCGGAGCAGGCGGTTGCTGCTGCCGAAGCTGCATTTCCAGCGTGGGCCGCGCTGGGGCCGGCGGGCCGCGCGGTTTATCTCCACCGCCTTGCCGGCCTAATCGAAAAAAATGTCGAGCCGCTCGCGCTGGTCGAAACCACCAACAACGGATCGCTGCTCGAATCCGGACGCCTGCGCGTGATGAAGCGTGCGGCCCACAACATCCGCTTTTTTTGCGAGATGGCGGAAAAGCTGCAAGGTGCGCAATGGGACACCGAGATCGCCAACGCCACCAACCGGGTCAAGTACGATCCCGCCGGCGTCACCATGCTAATCACTCCCTGGAACGCGCCGCTCATGCTCGCGACCTGGAAGATCGGGCCGGCGCTCGCCGCGGGCAACACTGTCGTGCTGAAGCCGGCCGAGTGGACTCCTCTGACCGCTTCCATGCTCGCCGACCTCGCGCTGGAAGCCGGATTGCCCGCCGGCGTCTTTAATCTAGTGCAGGGAATCGGCGAAGAAGCGGGCGCGGCCCTGGTGGCTGATCCACGCGTGAAAAGAATCTCTTTCACCGGCTCGACCGGAACTGCGCGCCTGATTGGCGCTTCCGCCGCGCGCAATCTCACGCCCGTCAGCTTCGAACTTGGCGGCAAGTCTCCCTTTATCGTTTTTGCCGACGCCGATTTCGATCTCGCCCTGCAGAATGCCATCGGCCAGTACGACAACGCCGGTCAGGTGTGCCTGGCGGGAACGCGGTTGCTGGTGGAGGCGTCGATCTATGAAAAGTTTCTGCTGCGAATGAAAGAAGAAGCGGCGAAGATTCGTCTCGGCGACTCGCGCGATCCCCAAACTCAGGTCGGGCCACTGATCACGACCGAGCACCTGCAACGCGTCGACGGATTCGTGCAGCGCGCCGTCCGCGATGGTGCGAGGCTGGTCTACGGCGGGCGCGTTTCGCCCAAGTTCGGCGGACTCTACTATGAGCCCACGCTCTTTGCCGACGTTCAGCCCGGCGCTGAAATCCTGAAGCAGGAAGTCTTTGGCCCGGTGTTGACCATCCAGCCGTTTCGCGACGAATCCGAAGCCATCCAACTGGCCAACGACACGGAATATGGCCTCGCGGCTACATTATTCACTCGCGACTCGTCACGCGCCGAGCGTGTCGCCGACCAACTCGTCGCCGGCACTGTCTGGACAAACTGTTTCTTCGTGCGCGACCTGGCCGCTCCCTTCGGAGGGTCAAGGCATTCTGGCATCGGTCGCGAAGGCGGGCACTGGAGTTTCGATTTCTACTGCGACGTGAAAAATGTAGTCTATCGCAAAGGAACATTTGCGTAGCCGGGCCGAAAGGCCCATCTACTTCCCCATGTCTATGGCAAAGCACGCAAGCAAATCCCGCCCGCACGAATATCAGCGTATCCGCGTACTGTTTCCTGACCACCTCGGCCTGGCGCGCGGCAAGTATCTGCCCGCCGCTCACGGCGCTACCCACGCCAACCACTGCATTGGAATCTTCGCGTTGACGTTCGATCGCACCATGGTTCCTGCGCCGGGAGGAGGAATGTTGGAGGGCTTTCCCGACTGCACGGCGACGTTCTCCCTCGACGACGTTCGTCCCGGCTGGGAGCCCGAAACCGGCGTCGTGGTCGCCGACCTTGAACTGGATGGCAAGCCGCTGGCCATTTCTCCTCGTCACACTCTGCGCAAGGCCGTCGCCGACTGGCAGGCGCTCGGCTATCGCGCCAACGTCGGCATCGAACTCGAAGCCTACATCATGGCTCCCGATGGCAACGGGGGATGGAAGCCCTGGGACACGCCGGGCGCTTACGTCTATGGCACCGGCACGGCCTGCGATCCCGTCGGCCTGTTCGAGGAAATCATGCGCACCGCCGAAGCCAGCGGCCTGCCGGTCGAGTCGATCAATTCTGAGTTCGATACCCCGCAGTGGGAACTCACTCTCGTATTCGGCGAAGCGCTGGCCGCGGTCGACAACATTTTTCTCTTCAAAGTCATGGCCCGCGAGGTCGCTGCGCGCCACGGCTTGCTGCTCACTTATCTCGGTCGTCCCTTCGTCGACCGCGCCGGTAGTGGCCTGCACGTCAACTTCTCCCTCGTCGATAAAAAAGGCAAGAACGCTTTCGGCGATGCGTCATCGAAAGACGGTCTTTCGAAGCTCGCCCACCACTGCATCGGCGGCCTGATCGCGCACCACGAGGGCATGTCTGCCATGTGCGCGCCCACCGTGAACGCCTACAAGCGCCTGCGCGCCGGGCAACTCGCCGGCTATTGGGCCAATTGGGGATACGATCATCGCGGCGTCACCGTGCGCGTCCCCGCCGCCCGCGGCCAGTCTGCACGGCTCGAGCATCGCATGCCCGATGGCTCGGCCAGTCCGTATCTTGCCACCGCCGCCGTGTTGCAGGCTGCGCGGCTAGGGCACGTCAACGGCACGGGCTCCCCAGTCCCGGAAAAGCAGGACTGCCTCGAGCACCAGAGCGCCACACGCCACACGCCCGACGACCTCGGCCGCGCGCTGGAAGCATTCGAAGCCGATAAAGAGCTTTACGACGCAATCGGCCCCGAGATGTCCGCTTTGTTTGTGGCCATCAAGCAGGCGGAGTGGCAAAAGTTCCGCGTGGCCGTCACCGACTGGGAACTCGATCACTATCTGCCGTTTTTGTAGAAGAATCATTTGTAGAGAATGGAATGATGCCAACCACCGCCATCGAAACCGGGGCCGCCTTCGCCAATATCGTCGATCCCGACGTGTATTCGAATGGGGTGCCGCACGCCACGTTCAAGCGTCTGCGCGACGAAGATCCCGTCAGTTGGTGGGACGAAGACCAGGGCTCGGGCTTCTGGGCCGTCACTCGTTATCACGACATTCTCAACGCCAGCCACAACACGCGTGTGTTCTCCAGTTCTCGCGGCATTCGCCTCGAGGAAATGAAAGAAGACGAACTCCACGCCCGCCGCACCATGATGGAGATGGACCCGCCCGAGCACACCAACTACCGGCGCATTGTCCAGCCGCCGTTCACGAACAAAGAAGTCACCGCAGCCGAGCAAGGCATCCGCCTGCTCGCACGCGCGGTCGTCGATAACGTTCAAGGCAAGACCGATCTCGATTTCGTCGATCACATCGCCCGCCAGCTTCCCATGCGCATGCTGGGAAGCATGCTCGGAATCCCCGAAAAAGATGGCCCCTGGCTGGTGAAGCAGGGCGATGCCCTGATCGGCAACACTGATCCCGAGTTCACTACGCACCCGGTCGATAAAGTCGACACCGACGCTTATCGCCTGTTGCCATTCCGCAGCCCCGTCAGCCGCGATCTGTTCGACTACGCCCTACGCGCCGCCAAAGACCGCCATGAGCATCCGACCGGGGATCTCATTTCCCGGCTGCTTCAGCCCAAGCGCGACGGTGAGCAACTCACCGACCACGAGTTTCAAAATTTTTTCACGCTGCTCGTCGCCGCCGGCAATGACACCACACGCTACTCGATGGCGGCCGGACTGCTCGCGCTCATCGAGCATCCCGGCCAGGTCGCCGAATTGCGCGACAACCCCTCGCTGCTGCCTTCTGCGACCGAAGAAATTCTGCGCTGGGGCACCGTGACCATGCACTTTCGCCGCACCGCCATGACCGACACCGAGCTCGGCGGCCGCACCATCAAAGCGGGCAGCAAAGTTCTGCTCTGGTTCGTCTCCGGCGACTACGACGAGCGCCAGTTTCCCGACCCCTTCCGCTTCGATATCAAGCGCTCGCCCAACGAACATCTCGCCTTCGGACTCAAGAGCCCGCACAAATGCATCGGCGAACATCTGGCGCGAGTGGAAATTATGGTCCTGCTGCAGGAATTATTGCCACGCCTCGCCGACATTCGCATCAACGGGCCGGTTGAGCGTTTAAGATCAAACTTCATTTCCGGCATCAAACACTTGCCGCTGAAACTTGCGTGGGTCTAGCCATCGAAACCATGCCGACCGCTTCGCTGAGTCTCGCCTGTAGTTCCCTCGAACGCCACGTCCGCGATGGCGGCTTCGCTGGCGGCGGCATCGTTGTGCTCAAAGACGGCGAGAAAGTAATCGAGCACTATGCCGGAGAAGCCGCACCGGGCCTGGTATCTTCGTCGCGCGTGCTCTGGGCCGTCGCTTCTATTTCCAAGGTCTACACCGCCGCTGCCATCATGCGCCTGGTCGAGGACGGAATCCTCACGCTCAATACTCCGGTGCATCTCGTCCTGCCCGCGTTCGTGGGCGCAGGCCGCGAGGAGATGCGGCTCCGCCATCTGCTTACCCACACCGCGGGCTTCATCTACGAGTCGCCTCAGGTTGTCGCGCGCCTCAAAGCGAAAACCCCGATGCCCGACCTCATCGAGGAAGCGCTTCAGACTTCTCTTCTGTTCCGCCCCGGAACGCAGCTTCGCTACGCCGACTACAACTACCTGATCGCCGGCCACATCGCCGAAGTCGTAACTCGCAAGCCGATGGCCGAACTCGTCAGGACACTTGTGCTCGAACCGGCCGGCCTCTCGCAGACCTTCATGCCGCCGCAACACAGCGACGAAAGCCGACTCGCGTACATTCGTGGCGTGCTCGCTGAAGGCAGCGACGGAGCCATGTATAACTCGCGCTACGCGCGCGATCTGGCGCATCCTGCTTTTGGCGTGTGGGCCACGACCGCCGACCTTGCCCGCTTCGGTTCCATGTTCATGCCGGGCGGTCCAAGATTTCTTTCCGAAGCAGCCCTCCACACCATGACTTCCGACCAGACCGGCTACGTCCCCGGCGAACATCCATCCATGAAGGGCTACGCCGCCGACGCTCGCATCCCCTGGGCCGTTGGATTTGCCTTGCAGACCGACCGCGTTCCCTGCCTCTACTCCGACCTCGCGTCTTATTCCACATTCGGCCACGGCGGCGCTAGCGGCTGTGAGCTTATTTGCGATCCGGCCTGCGGCCTCGTCATCGCCATCACTACCAATACGCACCTTGCCTCAGGCCGCGAGCCCTGGTATCGCCGCATTCAATCCATCGTCAATCCGGTCTTCGCGGATTTCACGCGCGACCCGAAGCCGGCCCGGAGGGCGGAGTGAAGCGAGCTTATCCCAAAGGCTACACCGCTCCGCTTTCTACCAGCGGACGAGAAGGCATCGTTCCGCCGCCGCCCTGGCACTACTCGGGAGATTTCCTCATCGTCGAATACCGCACCGATCCTGCCGCCGTGATCGGCTTGCTTCCCAAAGAACTCGAACCCGCCGATGATCCCGGCGCGATGGCCGCGATTTTTGCCGACTGGCAATCCTGCACCGACGATGGCAACGAGTTGCTTGACCCCATTCAATCGCAATACAAAGAATTCTTTCTGGTCGTCGGGTGCAAGTTTCAAGGCAAGCCCGCCAGTCGCTGCGTCTACATCTGGGTCGACAAAGATTTCGCCATGTTTCGCGGGTGGATCCAGGGCTTCCCGAAAAAGCTCGGCTCAATCCACATGACCCGCACCTACCCGGTTGGCAAGGCCACGCCGCAACTGGCGCCGGGCGGGCGTTTTGGAGCGACCTGTACATCCGGCAGTCATGAGATCGCCCACGCCACCGTTACATTGCGTGAAGTGTCGAAGTCCGGACCCACCGTCAGCGACCCTCCCATGCACAACACGCGCCATTTTCCGGCGTACGACGGGCTGGTTCCCGACGTGTTCGAACTGGTGAAGGCCGGCGGCTACGACCGCAGCGTGACCGAAGTCTGGGAGGGCGACGCGACACTGCGCCTTGGCGACCACACCATCGAGGGCCTGAAGGCAATCGCTCCCAAAGAAATCATCAAAGGCTATCGCTTCACTTTCGGCTATACAGTGAAGGGCGGAGAAGTCCTGCTGCAGCACGACAAGGAGGCGCACCGGTGAAGCGCGCCCGCATTCTTTGGCAAGGCAAGCCGGCAGATGGCGTGGTTGAAGGCGAAAGCATCGTTCTCGCAAACGGCCAGCGGGTCGCAGCATCCGAGGCCAGGTTCCTTTCGCCGATCATGCCGAGGCAGATCGTCGCCACCCACCTCACCTACCGCAGCCGCTGCGAAGAATACAAAATGAAGTTTCCTCCCGCGTACCCTTCTTATTTCATGAAGCCTCTGGGCGCGGTGTCTCATCACAAAGCGACCGTCGCCCGCCCGCGTGGCTGCCAGTTTCTGAACTATGAAGGCGAAATCGTGGCCGTCATCGGCAAGCGGTGCAGCAACGTACCTATCGAGCGCGCGCTCGAATACGTGAAAGGCTTCACCATCGCCAACGACTTCGGCGTTCACGATTTTCGCCATGCCGACCGCGGCGCCATGTTCCGCGTGAAGGGCGAAGACGGATTCTGTCCCCTCGGTCCATACATGGTCGACACGGCCGACGTCGACCCCGCCAACCTCTGGCTGCGAACTTACGTCAACGGCGAAGCAGTGCAGGAAGCCAATACCGGCAAAGACCTGATCTTCAGCGCGGCCTATCAGGTGTCCGACATTTCGCGCCTGATCACGCTCGAAGAGAACGACATTCTCCTGACCGGCACGCCCGCACACAGCCGCCCGGTCGAGATCGGCGACGTGGTCGCGGTGGAAGTCGAAGGCATCGGGCGGCTGGAAAACAGAATCATCGAACTCGATCGCGAGTTGGTCCAGGTCGGCGATCAGCCGCGCGTCACTGACCAGACATTGCACGTGGCGCTGGCCATTCCCGAAGAAGAAGCGCGGGAAAGAGTCGCACAATATCAATCCGGCGACCGGAGAGGCGAATAGATGAAGTCGACGAATTTGGTTTCAGCTCTGCACCACGCCAGCATCACCGTCGCCGATCTCGATGAGGCGTTCCAGCGCTGGACGCGCCTGCTCGGCCTGCACGGCGAAAAAATCAGCGGCAAGGAAGCGCTCCTGCGCTGCGCCTTTGAAGACTACGCGATCCAAGTGAAGCAAACGGGAGAAAAACCCGGCCTCAACTACGTCTGCTACGAACTGGCCGCCGGGGTCCGGCTGGCCGAGGCGCGGCAAATTCTCACTAGCCGCGGGGAGAAAGTTTCTGACACGGAAGTTCCGGTGCGCGGCAAGGCCATCGCGCTTCACGATCCCGACGGAAACAAAGTTGTTCTCGTCGAACGCAAGCGCCTGGAAGACTCGCGCCCCGCCGAAGTGCGTTTTTCCGACGTTATCCCCGGTCTTCACCCACGCAAATTCGGCCACGTCAATTTTCTAACGACCGACGCCAGGCGCCAGGTCGAGTGGTACACCCGCGTGCTCGAATTCGGCGTCACCGACTGGATTGGC
>Ga0075030_100003284_pt1 | contig 14715 bp, 8 predicted proteins | sample LitLauG_LLR_2012_FD_71393 | JGI IMG/M metagenome (GOLD analysis project Ga0075030, IMG submission 71393) | Freshwater sediment microbial communities from Pennsylvania, USA - Little Laurel Run_MetaG_LLR_2012 | ecosystem: Environmental > Aquatic > Freshwater > Creek > Sediment | place: USA... | reverse complement strand
GGCTTGTTCAGCTCTCGCTGCAGTTCCACAGGGGGCGCAGGATTGCGAGCAAGGACCCCGGTCACCGTCAGTCCTATCCTGGGCCCGAGTGCGGCTGCCATCTGGTCGTCCACAGGGAGCTGTCCCCGCTGGATCCCCAATGCTGTGGGGAGGGGGACGCCAAGGAGCTGCGCCAACTCGCTGGGAAAGACGCCTGACGCGCGCAAGGCCTTGTGGAGGGTACCGTCCCCCTGCGGTACCCATGAGGCTTCTGCAATGTCCTGAAGTCTGTCTTGCAGTTCCGCTTCCAGGATGATCCTAGGTTCTTGTGGTCCAAGGATCGGCATGCCCGTCGGTCCCGGCTCCGAGAGCCAGTCCTTGGGTCCGGCCTGGCGTGGCACAAGGTCTCCGAGGTGCCGCTCGAGCGTGAAGACCGGGAAGGCGCGGGTGAGATTCACCCACGCCACAAGCTCCATGCCGAGGGTGTTTGACGTGGCGGGTAGGAGGTGCGCTGACTGCGTGGCTTCATCGGGAACGAACGTGACAGGGCACATCTCGAGTGTGTCCTCGTGAACCTCTCGGACGATGCCCACTGCAGCCGAGGAACCCCATAGCAGACGCCACAGTTGATCCGGTGCCGGCAATGGGGCTATAGACGCCGAGTCGTGGATCAGAGCCTCTGGTAGTCGGAGTCGAGCCAGGACATCCAGTAGACGGCTCTGAGCGCCGGACCCGTCCTGCGTCATAGCGCCCTCCTAGGGATGTTGCAGCTGCTCATATCCCATCTTCTCCTGACAGACGACCTAACTCTCGAGACTGTTCCTCGTCCAAGGTCTTGTCTCGGAGTAGGTACTCCACCTTCTCGCGTAGGCCTGCGATCCTGGCTCTGGCTTCTCCTGGTCCGCAGGAGAGCTGAGCGCAGATGTCCTCGGTGGTCGCCTCATTGAGAAGCAGGACTAGCAGCTGCGCGTCGTCAGGGGGGAGCGCTTCGACGATCTCCCGTGCTTCAAGGCGGCCGTCCACTGCTTCATAAGGGTCCAGGTCCCCGCCTGGGACGACTTCCTCTAGGGACACCTCACGGATGGGGTGCAGGTAGGCCACTCGGTATTGGACAACTCGGGCAAGGTCCTGGTCGCGGACCGCCCCGTCGGCTTCAGCAAGCACCGCATGAGCGACTCGAAGCAGTACCTCCTTCGCTGCGCGGGGCGTGGGTCCGGACGGCGGGAGACTCGCAATGTGCACGCGCGACACGCGAGCCGCCGCCGCGACAAGATCACCGAGGTCCCCCTGCCAGGTCCCAACGCTGCCCTTGAGGGTCCAGGCGTGGCCGCCCGCGACATTCGTCGCTTCAAAACGGTCGTCAGCACTCAGCAGGGTGTCCAAGCGGCGACGCAACTTGCCCACCTCGGTCGCCTTTGCTTGGTCAATGAGGTGGTTCTTGATGGACTTGTACACGAGCCGCTTCAAAGACGCATCGTCTGTCGCCGACGCGACCCACTGCGTGAGCACCGACATCCCTTTAGTACTGAACAGGTCGGCGAGAAGGTCAGCGACCGCCTCGTCCGTCCAGGACGTGTAGGACGCTGGCGGCGGAAATGAATGGCTTCGGACAACCCGTCCTGCCACTTCACACAGCATGGAATAGGTGTCAGGACCAACCCGACCAGAGGCAGCCAAGTCCGCGAGTACTCCCATGACCACCACCCCCTCAGCTAGCGACGAACTCCGGGGCACCTCGCACAACTGTCCTGCCCTGGTGTCCCCAAGTCCAGAATGCCGCGCACCGGTCTGCGCTTTCAGGCCGGCGATCATCCGAGGAAGGTCAGTACTGCTCTACCATTGGGGATGTGAAGTTGGCGGGTGGCATGCTCGTGGATACGGTCCTGGCCCAGCTCGCGGTCGAACGACCCGTCTTCCACTCAGAAGCGGACTTCCAGCACGCATTGGCCTGGCTGGTCCACCGGCACATGCCCGACGCCCGCATCAGACTGGAGACGCACCCCGCACCCGGCGTCCGCCTCGACCTGCTGATCACCAGTGGGACCGGCTCACAGTGCACCGCGATTGAGCTGAAGTACCTGACCCGCTCCTGGGCTGGCGAGGTGAACGGGGAGCACTTCGCGCTCAAGAGCCAAGGCGCTCAGGACATCAGGGCGTACGACGTGGTCAAAGACATCGCCCGAGTCGAAGCCGACACCCATCTGCTCCCAGCCTGTGACGGGCTGGTGGTCGTGTTGTGCAACGACCAGGCCTACTGGACCACTCCCGGACACGACCGGGACACGAACGCTGCCGCGTTCCGGCTGTATGAAGGCCGCACCCTAGCCGGTACGTGCGACTGGGGGCCGAACACGGGGCCCGGCACCAAACGCGGACGCGAGAGCCCTATCACCCTGCACGGCTCCTACTCAATGCACTGGCGGGACTACTCCCGCGCCCCCGGGCCAGCTGGCCAGTTCCGCGCACTCACCGTTGAAGTGCCGAGCCCCGACTTCTCGGCTGACCAGTCTCCGCAGCCAGTCGCACAGGTTGACGGCACTCTCCAATTGCCCAGGTAGGGGCAAGGACTGCCAACAGACCGCCGACTGCTGGGTGCACCCGCGGCCAACTCTCGGTCAGCCGAGTAGCGGACGGTCACAGACCGCGACCCTAGGACGCACATGAGCGTCACCGAGAAGCCCTGACTGTCGCCTGAGAGTGAGAGGATGAAGCATGGCGACAGGCCTCAATGGCACCAACGACGCCAGACTGGGCAAGGACAACCCGGAGAAGCTCGTCAACAAGTTCACCTGGGATGCGGTTGATCCAGAGCTGGCGCGCCGCCTCCTGATCGCCGCCTACAGGCAGCAAGGGGCAGTGGAGGACATCGACGAGATCAGTGCGTTGGCCAACGGTCCGCTAGCCCGCCAGGCTGCACGGAGCCTGGGAAGCCCCCCGGACAAGACACACATGCAGGCCCTCTTCCCCGTCCTGCGCGACTACTGGGTGCCGCGGCTGCGAGGCAAGTTCCTGGACGAGCTAGCCATGCGGATGTCGACCACGATGAGCGCAGCAGATCGCCAGGAATCGCTCCGCACCATGACACAGAAGCACCTATTCCTACAGAGCAAGAGCTCGACGGAGAACTCCCGAGCCAACTTCCGCGCGGTCTTCGTCCGCGCCCACAAGGAGCCACTCCCGGTTCGGTCAAGCGGTGGCTCGAGCCTGATCACGGACGACCGCGGAATCACGCCTCTCGTCGGGCAAGGCGCCTCCCTCGAGTACACCCCGTATGCGCACCAGAGGGACGCCTGGATCTGGCTTGACGAACTCTCCGCTGGCGCCACCTCGAGCGAGCGGGCGGGTCTGCTCGTGCTCCCCACCGGTGCAGGCAAGACCACCACGGCGGTCGACTGGGTGGTTCGTCGCATGGCAGCAGACGCATCCGTGCGCGTGCTCTGGATTGCTCACCAGCAAGAGCTGCTGGAGCAAGCCGGGCGCACCTTGGTGACTGCTGCAAGCGCCCAAGTCGACAACTTCTATCGATCGATGCGGCTGCTCGTCGGCGGAGGTCCAGGCCTGGCAACACTCACTGAACCGGATTTGGATGTCGCATTGACCAGCCGTCAGCTTCTTACAGCTGCCGGCCGTAAGGGGCAGACGCGTCTGACCAAGTACCTATCCGCGCGTCCCACGATCGTGATCGTGGATGAGGCGCACCACGCAGTCTCCCCCACCTATGACGCCATCTTGACTCTGGTCTCCAACTGCCCGACCACCACCTTGGTGGGCCTGACGGCTACTCCTTGGCCGACGGCTGTCGGTGCACGCAAGCGGCTTCGAGAGCGCTTCCCGCACGAGCCCTTCGTCGTCCAGGTTGAGTCGCTCATCCAGTCCGGAGTTCTGGCGACGCCGATATTCCACACCGTTGCCACCCACGAGAAGATCGTGATGACCGCAGAGGAGCAGAAGGTCGCCGGCAGCCGCGACCTGCCTCCGCAGGTCCTGCGGAAGCTGGCTACCCGGGCGCGTGATGAGGTGATCGTCCGAGCCTGGACCAGGAATGCCGAGCAGTGGGGCAAGACGTTGGTATTCGCCACATCTATCGAACACGCAGACCGGCTCACCGGCGCCTTTCGCCTCCGGAAGGTCGATGCAGGGTGCATCCACAGCCAGGTCGGCGACCCAGCAGCTGTCCTGGCCCAGTTCCGCGACCCGACTGGGCAGCCGGTCCTCGTCTCGGTCGGGATGCTGACTGAAGGTGTAGACGTGCCAGCAGCCCGCACGGCCTTCCTAGCCCGACCCACCACCAGCACCATCCTGATGCGGCAGATGATCGGCCGCGTGCTCAGGGGCCCCGACGCCGGAGGTGACCCTTACGCGCACATCGTCTACCTGCGGGACCAGTGGGGAGACTTCCTCGACATCGTGGAACCACCCGACGTCTCAGCCGGCACTACCGGACCCAGTCAGGGTCCCGCGAAGGGGAACCTTCCCTCAGTGCGCGACGACACAGGACAGATCGTCGCCGCGGACCTCCTCAGACGACTCTTCGACGACGCCGAGCGGGCTCAGGTAGCGACTCCGTTCAGCATTGCCACCACCGCGGCCGAACTCGTCGGCTACTACGAGCTTGGCGACACCAACCTTCCGGTGCTAGCCCACCAGGAGGCCGGCTACGCTGATTTGATCAAGTTCACGCTGTCTGGAGGGACCTTCCAAGGCACCGGCGCTCTCTCATACTTCGAGGGTCAGCCGCCGCCATATCCGGGCAAGCGTGGCCTGGCCTCCCTAGTCGACTGGATCCGCGAATACGACACCGAACCTTCCTTCCACGCCCTTCATGCGTCTTTCGATCCCCGACGCGTCGCCCAAGAGCTGCGAGCGGCCCGAGCGATGACTGTCGACCAGCGCAGCGAGTGGCTCCGCGACCGCTTCGAAGAGTGCGCTATCGGCTCCCTCTACGTGGACTTCGCCGCGTTCGAAGAGGCGGTCGAAGACGCCATCCGTGACCTGCAGCGCGCCACCACGGGGCGACGACCCCACGACAACCCGGAGGCGCCCCTCCCAGAACCCACTGCTAGGCGGCTTCGACCTTTGCCGAGCTCACCGACCACACGGGACCTTCCAGCGCTGCTTGCGAAGGTCGCCGAGCGGGCCAGGTCCCTACTTGCCGACGAGCTGGCCGAAGATGGCGACCTCGATGCCCTTCTTGACGTGGGCGAGCTGCCTGTCCGGTTCAGCCGCAAGCCCATCCGCGACGCATGGGCATACTGGGCTCAGCGGTTCCGCGGCCCAGCTGCCGGTCGCCCAATGATCGTGGTCAACTGCCTGCTGGACTCTAGTCCGGATGCGGTTCCCGACACGGTTTTGGAGTATCTGCTGTACCACGAGCTGCTCCACCATCTGCTGCCTGGACAAGGCCACGACGGTCAATTCAGGCGCTTGGAAGACCTCTGGCCTGACATCGATCAAGCGGAGCTGTTGCTCATGACCTTGCACGAGAGATGGGACACGCGCGTGCGATTAGAAGGCGGACTGCCTCAGAACGTCCAGTCCTCATGAGTCAGCGGGAACTGGTTCATCCGGCGCTGGCGGGCACGCCAGTCGGGCATGTTGCTGTCGAGCAGCTCAGCGAACCGGTCATTATGGGTGCGCTCGGAGAGGTGCACCAGCTCATGGACGAGGACGTACTCGAGTGCCTCGGGCGGCTGCTTGATGATCTCGGGGTTGAGAGTGATGATCTTCTTCTCCGGGTTGATGGTCGCCCACCTGGTGCGCATCCGACGCAGCCGCCACGTCACGCTGTCAGCTCCGAGGCGCGGGCCCCAGACGTCAAGGAGAGGGGGCAATGCGTCGGTGAGTTGCTGCCGGTACCAGCGGTCGAGTAGCCGGCCCCTTGCCTCCGTGCTGGCGTTGGCTGGGACTTCCAGCACGAGGCGCTCCGAGCCGTCAAGGCGAACCCTCGCTGGTCGCTTGCCGGCACGGACCCGCAGCCGGTAGGCGCGGCCCAGGAAGTAGTGGGTCTCCCCAGAGACATACCTCCGGACCGGTTGCCGTTTGGCAGCTTGGTACCGGGTCTGCTGACGCTTCACCCAGCCAAGTCTCACGATGACGGCCGCACGAACAGCGTCATCGGTCATTGCCTGCGGGCAGGAGACACGGACGCGGCCTGTCGGCGGGTACACGCCGATGTGGAGATGCTTGATGTCCTTCCGGACGACCTCTACGGGGATGTCCGCGACGGTGAGCGGCTCAGTACTCATCTTGGGCCGACACCAGCTCGAGCAGCGCGGCGAGCGTGTCCTCGATGAGGCTCTCGCCCTGGGACTCCACGGCTGCCCGGATGTGGTTGGCGAGGATGCGGCGCTTGACCTTGTTGCTGCGCCAGCCGTCTTGGGCTTGGGCGTGGATTGTGTGATCAACCAACATGACCATGTCGACGCTGGGGTAGAAGTTGTCGAACAGGGCCCGCTTGCCGCGGGAGTCAAGGGCGTCCGGATAGTCCTGTGACGCTGCGGGGTCGAGCACCTGGGTGGCGAGCTCGGCCACCTTCGCCAGGTACTCCTTGTACGACAGGGCGGCCCTCTTGCGTTGGTCCACGAGCTCTGAGAGCAGCTCGGACATACGCTCGTAGTACTTCGGGTTGACTGGGGACTCGTCCACGATCACAGTGCGGATGTTGTTCTCGATGACGGCGGCAGCGCCATGCTCGGACTTCGTCAACGACGCAGGCAGCTTGTCGACCGTTCCCTGCGGGTCTCTGACGAACAGTTCGAGGAACCCGAGGTCGTCGAAGTCGGACAGCTTCTCCGACGAGTCCGACTGGATGTACGAGTCGATGAGGTACCGCATGCCCGGCTCGTACAGCTTGAGGTCTGGTGCGTCGCCGCTGGCGAGCTTGACCTCGTCCCGCACCGCCTCGTAATGGGTCACGTCCCTCTTGACGTCGTCGGCCTGGCTGGCGGTGTATCCGGCTTCGGGCATCTCGTTGGCGAGGTCGGCGTAGGCCCGCAGGAAGGACGACACCAGCCGGTACAGCGTCAGGCGGCGCTTCTCCGCGGCCTTGACCTGCTCGTCATCAGCATCGTCGGGTGTGAGGAAGTAGGTGAGGTACGCGTCGGTGTCCCTCGGGGACGGGACCGGCTCACACAGGGCTCTGACCTGCTCGCGGACCTCGTCCAGGCGCTCCCGGCCCGCCTTGAGCCGGTCTTTGACGAGCCCGGCGACGTCGTCCGGGTCGAACGAGTCGAACGCCCCTGAGGTGTAGTCCGTGACTGCCGACTCGAGGCTTTTGAACAGGTCCTTGTAGTCGACGACGTACCCGTACTCCTTGTCCTCACCGTCGAGCCGGTTGACCCGGCAGATCGCCTGGAACAGGCCGTGGTCACGCATGTCTTTGTCGATGTACAGGTAGGTGGCGGGCGGAGCGTCGAAGCCGGTGAGGAGCTTGTCGACCACAATGAGGAGATTGAGCTGGCCAGGCTGCTCGATGAACCGCTTCTTTGCCTGGTCCTCGAACTCCTCCACTCTCTTCACGGCCCTATCCGCTGGCTCGTTGAACCAGTCGGCGAGCATCTGCCGGTAGGTCTCGTACTTGGTGATGTTGTCGGTGTCGCCCTCACCGGTCGCTTCGCCCTTGATGTCAGCGATGTCCGGCGAGTAGGACGTGACAATGGCGACCTTGCCTTTGAGCTCGGTCGCGGAGAACATCTCGTAGAACTTGCACGCCTCGTAGATGCTCGACGACACCAGTATCGCGTTGCCGTGGTCGCTCATCAGCCGGGAACGGGTGTTCATATCGAGCACGATGTCCTGGACGATGACGCTCAGACGGCTGCGAGACGACAGGACGCTCTGCATCGTGCCCCAGCGCTTCTTCAGCTGGGCTTTGGCGATGTCGTTGAGGCCGGAGGTCTTCGAGTCGAACCACTGGTCGATCTTGGACTGGCTGGTGATACGCTGGTCGATGTCGCGGGCCTCGTAGCGCAGGTCGAGCACGACACCGTCGCGGACCGCTTCGTCGTACTTGTAGGTGTGGATGTACGGGCCGAACGTCTCGATCGTCTTCGCCTTGTCCGACCGCAGCAGCGGGGTGCCGGTGAACCCGATGAACACCGCGTCGGGCAGCAGCTCCTTCATCGCCTTGTGCAGGAGCCCGGACTGGGTGCGGTGGGCTTCGTCGACGAACACGAAGATCTTGCCCTTGGGTTTGAAGTCCTTCGGCAGGCTCTTCCTCATCTCGGCGAGAAACTTCTCCACGTCACTGGCGGAGGCGTCCTGCCGGGTCGAGCCAAACTTGTGGATGAGGGAGCACAGGAGCCACTTGTCGCTCGCGTTGAGCTTCTCCACCAGGTCGGCGCCCGACGTGGCACGGTAGATGTGTTCGGAGACACCTTTGAAGACCTTCTCGATCTGCTTGTCGAGCTCGTCGCGGTCGGTGATGATGAGGACGCGTCCCTCGTCGACGTGTTCGCGGATCCACTTGGCCAGCCACACCATGGTCAGGCTCTTGCCGGACCCTTGGGTGTGCCAGAGGATCCCACCCTCGCACCGTTGGACGTTGTCTTGTGCGGCCTTGACACCAAAGTACTGGTTGGGGCGGGCTAGCTTCTTGACGCCAGCGTCGAAGACGACGAAGTCATGGACCAGCTCCAACAGCCGAGCCTTGTCGAACAGCTGGCAGACGGCCCGGTCGAGTGGGTTGGTGACCGGGCTGTCTTCCTTCCACGTGAGGTAGTACTTCTGAGGCGTCTGGATGGTGCCGTAGCGCAAGCCTTCGGTGTCGCTGCCCGCCATGACGAAGTGGGCGGTCGAGAAGAAGCCCTCGATGAAGTCCTTGCGCTGGTTGTCCAGGTTCTGGCGTATGCCTTCGGACACGTCAACGGTGGACCGCTTGAGCTCGATGATCGCGAGCGCGATGCCGTTGACATACACGACCAGGTCGGGGCGTTTGACGTGCGCGTTGGGGTCGGTCGGGGTGACAGTGACCTCTTCGGCGACGGCGAAGGCGTTCTCGTCCGGGTCGTTCCAGTTGATGGGCCAGACGATGACGGGGTTCTCGCCAGGTCCTTGGGGGACGTTGATGCCGTAGCGGAGGAGCTCGTACACATCTTGGTTGCGGTCGTACAGGGTGCGGGTCGTGTTCGTGGCGGCCTTGGTGAGCTGGTGGATGGCTTTGTCGGCGTTGGCAGGGTCGACTCCACTGCTGACGAGGTAAGTGCGCAGGAGGTGGGTCTCAATGTTGGAGTTGCCGTCGCGCTTGGCCCAATTGCCCAGGTAGGCGTACCCGATGCTTTCGAGGAGGTGTATGAGGCGCTGCTGGGTGGCCTTCTCGACCTGGCCGACGGCACTCATACCAGTCTCGTCTTCCCGGTCAGAAGCTCCTGCATCATGCCCTGCTTGATGAGCGAGGCCTTGTCCTTCTGCGCTTCCAATGCTGCGATCTCCGCCTGAAAGTCGTGGAGGATCGCCGCGATCCGCCGCTGCTCTCCCCCTTCCGGCACATCCACCTCGATCGCCTCAATAGTGCTGGCATTGAGGGACGGCACACCGGAAGCCTCATTGTAGGTGATCCAAGGGATTCGGCTGAAGACGTGGTACATGAACTCGGCGTCCGTATCGTCCTGCATGTGCGTGTAGAAGAGGGTGTCGATTGTCCAAAATGGGACATCTATGTATTGCGGTGCGTCGATGGTTCCCTTCCGCCCAATCAGGACCGAAGGCCGGTCATACATAGCCCGGGACGCCCATCCGACCTGCCCTCCCGTTCCAAGTATTGGAACGCTTCCGTGTAGGTCGAGGACGTTCCATTGAGACTTGCCGTGTCGTACGGCAAGGAGTTCTCCAAGGCGCTTGCGTCGCCAGCCTCCGCCTCTTGCCGACAGAAGTAGGTTTCGCGCCGCGTAGAAGATGTCCCGCTTCTTCGCGAGGAGCTCATCAAGGGCGGCTATGTAGGCTTCCCCATCGGCAAGAGCCTCAGCGATGGCGCGTTGCTCCGGCAACGGAGGCACACGAAGCCGGAAACTTGCCATACTGGACCCATACAGGTGAAACACGGTCGACCCCGAGACGAGCCCGAGAACCTGGTGCCTGTCCCATCGGATTGTTCGAGACAGATATGACCCGCAAATAGCCTTCGGATCGCACCGAATCACTAGTATGTCACTGCCAAGAATTACGTTCTCATCTTTGATGCAGCTGGCTTTTGCGAGACCGGTCGGAGTGACGTCCGATGTCGGCATCAACACGTCGCTCGTGCGCGAGCGGGAAGAGTAGTCGCACCTATTGGTGCGGGACGTGACTGTGTCAATGTCAGCGCCATAGTGAGTGAACAGCTCTCCGTAGTGTATGCACGGATATGACCCCCCGGACGAGACGATCTCCTTCTTTGGGAGACCGGATCCTTTCCGGAACTCTGCAAGATCTTTGAGTGGACGGACAGACCAACCCTCAGGAATCATCCCTAGTTCGCTCGGCACCCAACCGAGAGTCTTCACCGCCATGACAATCCCATCCGCGCCAGGTGCCCCTCGACGCGCGCCGCGACCGTGCCTACTGCTTGCGCGAGTTCAGGAGAGGGCCTCTCGTACCGCAAGTGGATAGCTCGCACCTCGCTCGCCAGAGTGTGGCTGACATTGCCACGCGCGCTTGTGCTGTCAGTCCCCATCTTCTGTAGCCACTTACCACGGCAAAGTGACTTCGCAGCCACCTCATCGAGAGCGAAGTACTGCCTGGCAAGTGCCGCGTTCAGCTGCGCTTCGAGAGCTTTCTCAGCTGACTTCGCAGTAGTGACTTCGTCCAACAACGACAAATAGGAAGTCAAGACAGTGAGCTCATCCTCAAGCTCGGGGTCTTCCTCGGCGGCCCCTATCCGAGCGGAGAGTGCCTTCTTCATCACCTTTCCGCTGTCTCCCAAGAGCTCGCTTAGGAAACCCTCCTCACCGGACCCCTCCGCGTGGAGCGCCTCGAGGTCTGCCTCGGCGGCAGTAGCAACCGCCTTTGCCTGAGTGAGTTGTGAGTCCAACTGCGGGAAGTACTCCGAGACAAGGACCCGCGCTGGTAGTAGGTCGGACTGGTACTTCGTCTTGTTGACGGCAAAGTCGACGCCATCCTTGGCACCTGGGACTGAGCGGGGCTTGGCCGCTTCCAGCCACCCGAGTTGGCTCACGAGGTACACGTCATCCTGGAGGGTCTCGTCCCAGTAGTCCATGAGGCGCTGGTACATCCCATAAGCGTCCAACAGCGGAACGGGCCTCATGGCCGCAAGAAGAGATTCGGAAAGCGTCTCGATGAAATCCTTCGGCTTGGTCGACGAATCGATAGCGGATATTGCCTCGGTGAAGCCATGGAGCCAGCCTCCAAAGGCAGCCTCCGCATCCTTAGCCCATGCAGTGAACTTCTTGTCGGCCTCGATGGTCGACTCGATCTCCGACAGCGCTACCCGCATCTGGGAGTACCCGTCGAACTTGCTCGGCTCAAACAGCGCGTCACGCAGGTCCGGTGAGACGTCCCAGTAGGCGGCCAGGGCGTCGATGTCCGCGTTCGGCAGGCCCCCACGAAGGTGGGCACGCAGGTCTTGGACGGGCTCGGTGTCCACGTTCTCGATGTAGCGCGACAGGTTGAGGTTGTAGTCGTTGCGGGGGTCAGCGACCTCCGAGATGGGGACGCTGCGGGCGTACCCCGGGACGTCTGCCCCCTGGGCGACCACGTCGATGATGCGGTGGATGTCCCGCTCCCGGAGACGGTTCTTGTTGCCGTCCTTCTTAAAGCCTTTGGACGCGTCGACCATGAAGATGTGCTTCCGGGCGGGAGCATCCTCCTTATCGAGGATGAGGATGATCGCCGGGATGCCCGTTCCGTAGAACAGGTTCGCAGGGAGCCCGACGATGGTCTTGATGTAGCCCTTCTCGATGATGCCACGACGGATGACGGCTTCCGAGCCGCCGCGGAACAACGTGCCATGCGGCAGGATGACAGCAGCCTTGCCGGTGGTCTTCAAGCTCGCGAGCATATGCAGGACGAACGCGTAGTCGCCGTTCTTCTTCGGCGGAACCCCGAGGCCGAAGCGGTCGTACTCGTCGTTCTTAGGGTCAAGGCCGTTCGTCCAGTTCTTGTTGCTGAACGGCGGGTTCGCGACCACAAAGTCAAATGTCTTGAGGCTGCCGTCCGCATTGAGATAGGCGGGTGCGGACAGCGTGTTCTCTCGCTCGATCTCGGCACCCGGGCACTCGTGCAAAATCATGTTCATACGGGCGAGACCCGCGGTGGCGACATCCATCTCCTGCCCGTACACGGCCAGGTCGTGGCCTTTCCGCAGCGCCACTGAGTGCGCCTTGAGAAGCAACGAGCCCGACCCGCATGTCGGGTCGTAGATGGTCTGCTGGGCGGACGACGCGCTGCTGAGGCCAACGAGCTGAGCCATGATGCGGGAGACCTCAGCCGGCGTGTAGAACTGGCCCTTGGACTTGCCGCTCTCGGTGGCGAAGTGCCGCATGAGGTACTCGTAGGCATCGCCGAGCAGGTCGTCGTCGTCGGCGGTATTCCCTGTGAAGTCAAGAACACCTGAGTTGAAGATTCCGACCAGCGCGCTCAGCCGGTCGACCATGGCTTTGCCCGAGCCGAGCTTCGACTCGTCGGCGAAGTTCGCGACGTCGATGACTCCTTGGAGCTCGTTCGCTTCGGCCAGCTTGGCAAGGACGATGTTCATGCCTTCGCCGATGTTCGGCTTGCCTATGAGCTTGACCATGTCGGCGAAGGAGCCGCCCTCAGGCACGTCGATGAGCGCCCCGGGGTTGCCCGCGTACCGGTCGGACACGTACTTCACGAAGAGAAGTACCAGGACATAGTCCTTGTACTGGGAGGCGTCCATGCCGCCACGCAGCTCGTCGCAGGACTTCCACAGCGAGCTGTACAGCTCAGACTTCTTGACGGCCAACGCTATCCCTTCAGAGTTTCCCCGACGTCCCGTGACGTGCCGCTGAGCGGCACCCTCCGCACATGGTCCCTGCGGCGCTCATCCTGGCAATGGGTCCGACCCCCTGCGAGGCGGCGCAGATGCTTGCTCGTGCGCTGACACGGGGTGGGACACCAGGTTGCGGCGGGGCGGTCATGCGACGGTCACCCTCCGGCCGAGGACCTTAGCGAGCCGAGCGACGGTCACAAGGTCCGGCCAGGTCGTGCCGTCCAGGACCCCGGAGACGGTCTGACGCCGCACCCCCGCCGCGGCCGCCAGCTCACTGATCGACATGTCCGTCATCCCCCGCCTAGCGCGCAAAGCCGCCGAGATCTCCCACACCGTTCTACACGCAGCCTCCGTCAACGCGTCGGGCGCATCGAAGCTGACCTCGTCGTCAGTCCACCGGCTACCCGGAGCAAGGCTGTCCACCGGGCTGGGCCGCCGTGCCGGTGTCGGCATCCGGTCCCCCACCCTTCCTGTGTGATCGACGCGGCCGGCCGGGCTGCGTGTACCGCCTGTGGGGCTTAGTGCCCGGGCGTGCATCAGCCGGACAGTCGGCCGGCATGGGCTCCCTTGGCTCGCCGACGGCCGGCGGGGGTGTCACGCACGGCGCCTACGCTACAGCGGCCTTGATGGACGGTGTAGCAGACACGCGAGCGGGAGGCGGGCATGGCTAGGTCGGAGGCGGCCAAGGCGGCCCGCCGCCGCTCGGTCAGAATCTCTCCTCCACTCACCAATGTCCGGCCGCGCCCTAGGACCTCGCCGCCCACCGCCCCGCGAACCGGGGTCAACCGGGACGTTGCTGAGGTCGTTGGCCGGTACACCCCGACGTTCGAGCCGGCTAGGCGGCTGTGGCCGGACATCCGCGAGCAGGTCCTCGACCTGGTGGTCACCGCGAAGCCGGGTGGGCCAAGCCTGGCGATCAAGTACCTGCGGGCCCTGGCCCGGCACGTAGCGGTGCAGGTGGCCGGCGGTCACGTCGTCGATGACCTGCCCACCCTGTTCAGCGACACCTCCCTGGTCCGCACCTTCGGCACCGGTGGGAAGCCCACATCACGCCCCGGTGCCGGGCCGGATGCCGAGGGGGACGAGCTGGGTGAACGGAGCCTGGCAACCGAGCTCACCTACCTGCGCCGGATCCGGGCCACGATCCTGCCCGACGTGTACGGCGCGGAGCGCCGCCTGCAACGCCCAGCACCCCAGACCAAGGCCCCCTACACCGACGACGAGGTCTCCGCTCGCCTCGCCTTCTTCTACTCCACCTCCTCCCCTCGCCTGAACCCAGCCCGAGCGGTGCCCCTGCTCGGGCTTAGCGCCGGCCTGGACGGCTACGAGAGCCAAAGGGTCACCGGCCGGGACGTGCTGGTCACCGAGTGGGGCCTTGTCGTGCGCACCCGGGGCGCCTCCAGATCCCAGGCCCGACCGCCCCGCCTGGTGCCGATCCTGGCGGACTTCGAGACCCGGCTGGCCGCGCTGGCAACTGCCGCCGGAGACGCCCCCCTGATCGGGGCCAAGCGGGACGGCACCCAGCGCGCCACCTTCCGGGCGGTGGAAGCCCTCCCCGCCGAGGTGCGGATCCACGGCGGGCAGGCCCGCTCGTGGTGGACCCGGGAACTGATCCGCCGGGAAGTCCCCCTGCTGGCCCTCCGACAGGCTGGGGTATCTCTGCTCGGCGACAAGGTGATCGCGGTCCTGTCCGAAGGGCTGGTGATGCCGTTCGACCGGTTCGTCACCGTGACCCGCGCCGGCACCACCCCCTTCGCCCCCACCGCGATGGCCGGGCTCGAGGAGTGGGACGG